>Ga0209508_1001526_pt1 | contig 17791 bp, 15 predicted proteins | sample AD_UKC129_MetaG_FD_184427 | JGI IMG/M metagenome (GOLD analysis project Ga0209508, IMG submission 184427) | Active sludge microbial communities of municipal wastewater-treating anaerobic digesters from Canada - AD_UKC129_MetaG (SPAdes) (version 2) | ecosystem: Engineered > Bioreactor > Anaerobic... | reverse complement strand
GCCGCGGCTCTTGAGCCGTGTAGGGACGTCGCGTTGTATACCGCGACTTGCACACCGCGACTCTTGAGCTGTGCGGAGACGACTCTGATGCTCCGCACTGCTCAAGCGCAGTGGCACACACGGACTGTTTCTTCGTAGCTTGCGAGGACGGCCTGGATCTCAAATCTGAAATTTGAGATCTCAAAGTTGAAATCTGAAATCCCGAATTTGAGATCCGAAATCTGCAATTTGGAATCGGAACCCACAATCCCCGCCGAGTCTCCGACAAACCCCGCCGGGACCTTCTGTGATTCTATTTCAACCTGGTTTGGCCCGGGATGCTACTATTTCAACTTGGTTTGCCTCGGATACTATTTCAATACGACTTCGCCCGGGCGAATGCCAAACCTATCTGGACGAATGCCAAGCCTGTCTGTCAATGTCAGTTCAATCGTCTCTTGCGATAGAACAGGAACATTCCGCCCAGCGCCAGAAAGGCCGCGGTGATGGGTTCAGGAACATAGGTGTATTCGACGGTGGCCGTTGCTCCGGCGGCGGTCGCAAACTGCAACAGCAGATTTCCGGCGCCGCTTCCATACGATGTGCCGGCCGCGGTCACGGGCAGCGAGATCTCGCCCGGCCCGGTGAACAACGCCAAGTCCGCCGGCGTTGCACTGATCGCTATATCCATAGCCGTTCCTGAAAGATCGGCATAGGTCTTGCCGGAGGTTCCAGCGAAATCCACGACCCCATCGAAAGCCGCCGCCAAGTCCGAGGTGTTGGCCAGGGTGAAGACGACGACGAGGAGGGAACCGTCCGGCCGCTGCAGCTCGACCCTTGAAGTCAAATACATTTCCACCGTGGTTGGCGAGTTATCCAGACTTTCAAACTGGGCGGACCCCTGGACTGATCCCGAGAGGGTAAACTTGATCGACGTCAGCTCTCCGAGTGCAGGATCAAACTTGGGGAAAGTGATCGAATCCGTCCAAGTCGTGTCTCTCATGTCGATTGTGCCCGAATAAGAGACGACGAAGGCCTGAACGCCACCTGCCCAGAGCATCATACATACCAAGGCTGCGACGTATTGCTTTTTCCCCATGCTTTTCCCTCCTGTCTCAGTATGAAGTCGTCAACCGCAGAGTTGATGATCTTCCCGCAATCCTGAACCTGTATAACTGCGGGGCGATGCAGTGGAAAGCCGGTCTGCAAGGCACCCGCATTTCCGGCCGCGCGTCAGTCTGCCCGATTTGGGCCTCGGCCAACAAGCGCCCCGCACATTAAGGCACCCTCATTCTACCCAAAGAGATATCTAGTGTCAACGGAAAACATCCGCAAACGGAAATTTCCAGGGAGTGTTCATTTTGTCGGCAAGTAGTGTTCTATCATGATATTAAGTCAATGTAGATACATTGTTTCTATTATTTTTTTCCTGGATACCGTTGGGGCTCGCCGGCTCCGGGGAAGCGCAGGGCCCACAGTAGATTGGAATGCCGCTTCGTACGTCCGAAAAAGTTCCGGTCCGAAGGGTGCCGGCTACCCGGTGAGGCCCTCGGCGGCGACTTTGGCGCTGGACCAGGCCCATTGGAAGTTGAAGCCGCCGATCCGGCCATCCACGTCGAGAACCTCTCCGACCAGGAAGAGGCCGGGGCACTTGCGCGATTCCATGGTGGCTGGGTCTATTTCGTTGAGGGAAACTCCGCCGGCGGTGGCCTCAGCGAAGCTATACCCGCGGCTGTCGCGGACCGGCAACGGCCATTCCAGCAGGGCATGGACCAGCTTGCGACGCTGATCGCGGCCCAGGTGGGCCAGGGGGATCTGCGTGCCGATGCCAAGGTGTTCCAGGATGGCCACGGCCACCCGCGCGGGCAGCGCGGTCTGGGCCACGCCAGGCGAGGCAGGTCGGGCCTGCGAGCCAGACACCTGGAGACTCGAAAGTGCGTTGTGCAGCACGGTTTTGGGCTGCTGCGCGGCCAAGGCGATCAGCCGGGCGTCGAGCGATTCGAAGGTCTTGCCCGGCAGCATGTTGGCGCTGATGTGAACCGGCTTGCTTTCCAGCCTGGCCCGGTGCCAGTGGCGGGAGGCGTTCATGGCCACCGGGCCGCTAACGCCGAAGTGGGTCCAGAGCATCGCGCCCGTAAGGCGGACGGGCTTGGCGCCTTCGACCTTGACAGTCAGCTCCACGTCCTGGGCGATGCCGGTGAGGCCGGCGTGAAAGTGGCCGTCAAGGACGAGAGGGGCCAGTGCGGGCGTGGTGGGGACGATGGAATGACCCAGGCTCCGGGCGAGTTGATATCCGTGGCCGTCGCTGCCGGTCTTCGGGAGTGATTGACCGCCGGTGGCCAGGACCGCTTTGCGCGCGGAGAGGGGGCCTTGGCTGGTCTGGAGCTTGAAGGTGGCGGCCGAGACGTTCGCTTCCTTCGGGGGGCGGGCATCCTGCCCGCCTTCAGCATCGATGGCATTTACCCGGTGCTCGGTAAGTATCCGCACATTCAGACGGGCGGCTTCGCGCAGGAGGGCATCGAGGATGGTGCGGGCCGAGTTGCTGTCGGGAAAGAGCTTGCCGTTGGGCTCCTCGTGCATCGGGACGCCAAGCTCGCGGAAGAAGGCGATCGTTTGTGCGACGGGGAAGGCGTTCAGGACGCGTTTGATCACATTTGGGCTGCCGCCCCAGTAGTCGGCAGGGCGGACGACGGCGTTGGTGACGTTGCACCGGCCGCCGCCGCTGACCAGGATCTTGGCTCCGAGCTTCTTCGCCCCATCGAGCACCACGATAGAGCGATCCGGCGCCCGCCGGGCCGCAAAAATGGCCGTGGCCAAGCCGGCTGCGCCGCCGCCGATGATGGCAATGTCCACGTCGAGCAAAGGCATGTGTCCTCTTCTGGGGCAGGCAGAAGTCTGCCGCTGATTTCAGGCAGGAATCATATCAGTTCTGTCTGTCGGTACTTACAGAGCTCACCGAGTCTAACCCCGCCGCCTCATCGAATACTCACGCCCTCGGTTGTTAACTGCTCCCTCTGACGCGACTTACATTTTCGGCAAGCGGGTTTCATGGCGCCCTGAAATAAAAAAGACTCCGATTTTCTTGCATCTCATACCTAGACGGATTATATATATACATAGACGCCTTAGGTAAGGAGATGCTGGATATGGACTCGCGTTTGTTGTGGGGCATGGTGGACATGCTGATCCTGGACGTGGTCTCCCGCGGCCCCACGTATGGATACCAGATCGCCCAGACCGTGCTCAGCCAGTCGAGCGGTTACTTCGAGCTCAAGGAGGGCAGCCTCTACCCGGCCCTGCACCGGATGGAACGGCAGAAGCTGCTTACGTCCTATTGGGAAGAGACCCAGGAAGGCCGCCGACGCAAGTTCTACAAGATCACGCTGGCCGGGCAGAGGGCGCTGGATGAGAAACGCGACGAGTGGGCTCGGTTCAGCGCCGGGGTGAACGGAGTGCTGGGAGGCGCCTATGGGCTGGCCTGACGCGATTGCCGAAGGGCTGCCTCCTCTACATGAAGGCGAGCCATCCAACCTGCGCCAGGACATCATCGAACTGGCCGACCATCTGGCGATGGCGATGCAGCGCGAGCTTCGCCGCAATGAGGATGGACACGTCGCCCGCCGGGCGGTGCTGGCGCGGTTCGGGGATCCACTGGCCGTGGCTCGGCGGCTGTGGTGGGACGCGATGAAGGAGAAGATCATGAGAGACCGCTTGATGCTGGTCGGGGTTGCGGTGGTGCTGGTGGCGGTGCTGGCATTTCTGGGTGTGTCCTGGGCGGCGCAAAACCGGATCAACCAGGCGATTCTGGCGAAGCTCGAAGATCTGTCCGCCCGGCCGTCGGCGCCGGCCGTGCCGGAGAACTGGTCCAAGGCGGTGATTCGCGTGGTGGAAGGCGCCAAGGCCGGCCCGCCGGTGGCCGACGTGGTCCTGCGTCTGAATGGCAAGCCGTTTACAGACTCTGAGCAATCCGTGCTCAGTGCAGAAACCGACGCCGAAGGCCGCGCCTCGTTCGGACCGGTAGGTCCGGGGAAATATCAGCTCATCGCCTCGGACGGCAAGCTTGGCCTCACGAGCGAGTCTGAAGTGGCGCTCTACCCGGGCCAGGTGTTCGATCAAACCTTGGTATGCCCGCCCAAGTCTGCGCGGGGGGAAGTGAAATTCCAGTTGAGCGGGTTACCCGAGTGGGTCGAGCCGGGATGGGTTTGGGGATGCGTATTCGCAGGCGCCGAGCCGGTCCTCGCGGATAACACCTCGTGGAATGCCCCGCGCCCGGGATTGTGGTTGAATGCTGCCGGCGAGGTCCTGCAGGGTGTCCAGTTCAGCGGATATGAGCCAACTCAGGTCCCACGCCCTCCAGGCACAGGTAGACCGGCTCTGCCTCCAGTGTTTTATCTTGCCTCTGAAGGGTCCGTGACCACCGCGCCATCGGTTACCTGGGCTGCCGCCACGTACCGTCTTGAGCACATGAGTGTTTTCGCCCCGCGCCCTGCCCGGATCCGGAAAAGCGCATCGAACGTTGTTGGCGGCAGGTTGGACCCTCCTTCTCGGAGAGCGAGTCTACCTTTGAAGTGAAGATGGGTCAGGCCAATACGTGGAACATCGAATTGCCGAAGGAGTGGATCGAGAAGGTGCATGAAGCGATACCGGTGGACGTGGTCTTTCGGTTTCAGACCGTTCCCGAGTGGCTGGGGCCTGACTGGATCATCGTGGTCGAGGTGGAAGGGGATTCGGCAAGCTCGGCCAAGCCACGGTTTCCTTTGGACTTGAAACCCACGGGTGAGCGAGTCCTCGGACTCGACAGGCAGTCGCTCCCTGGGGGAACATCGCTGCTTTATTCGCGAAGTGCCCCTGAGACCGAAGCAGGGGTCGAGATGCGGCCCAAGATGTACAGGTTAACTGCCTTGGCCGTGTATCGATCTGTGCCCAGTCCTAACCCGCTGCGCCCGCAGGATCTCTACTGGTCGAGAGTGGGCCCTGCACACTCCTTCCCGCCCGATCGCCAGCCGGAGTTTAAGCCCGAGGTAGGCAAGTCCAACGTGTGGACGATTGAGCTGCCCGCGGAATGGCTCGACCAAGTGCGTGCGGCGAGTGAGGCCGAAAGCCGGCCGGCAGGCGGCGGCACGACGCGTCCGGTGGCGCGGTGACACCTTGGCACTCGCCCCAGCGGGGCGAAGGTGGTTAGCCAGGGGCGCAAGCCCCTGGGAGGTGATCGCGCTTCGTATGAGCCCCCGAAAGGGGGCGACAGTGTGGATCCATCTGTCGCCCCTTGCGGGGCTCTCTTGATCGCGCAGGCCCCGCACCAGGGGCTCACGCCCCTGGCTAACGACCGTTGCCCCTTCGGGGCAATTCCCCGACCGCTCCGTCCCGTGATCTCTCTGTCCCTCCGTCCCCTTGTCACCTTGTCACCCCCTCTCCCCCTCATTGCCAGCCAAAGCGGCGCACCCAGCCTGCGGCGTTCAGCCCCCGGCCGCTCTCCGCTTGCCCCTCCGGGGCGGCGCTGCGCGGCGCGGCCGGTGGCTTCACCCCGCCGCCGCACTCCAAATGCCCCTATTCCCTCGCCCCTCGTCCCTCGCCGCTCTTCTTGAGCGTCACGCTCATGCCGCGATCGGTGGGGTTGGCGAAGGCCGTGGCCAGGTCGGGGTTGGTGGTGATGGCTTCGATGAAGTCCTGCATCTGGCGTCGCTGGCCGGTGACGTTGTGGGCCAGGATCAGCCCGCCGGGGCGGACCAGCGGCAGGAGCTGCTTGAGGTAGTCGGCGTAGCCCTCCTTCTCCGCGTCGATAAAGACCATGTCGATGGGGCCCTTGAGGTCTTTGATCTTCTGGTGGGCGTCGCCCTCGACCACCGTAATGAAGCCATCCACGCCGGCTTCCTTGAAGTTAACGCGGGCCATCTTGACCTTCTCCGGGTCGATGTCGAAGGTGGTCAGCTTGCCGCCGGTGTTCTTGAGGGCCATGCTCATCCACAGGGCGGAGTAGCCGTTGGAGGTGCCGATCTCGACGACGTTTTTGGCGCCGATGGATTCGGCCATGATCCGCAGAAACCGCCCGTCGTCCGGCGGGACGCTGAGCATGGGGCCGATCTGCGGCGTGAGCTTCTCAATGACGGCCATGATCCGGGCCTCGTCGGGGCGGACAGGCTGTTCGGGCCTCATGGGCTGTCTGCGGCTCTGGGCAGCGCCGCTGGTGAAGGATATGGTCGTAGCGGCGGTCAAAGCGGTAATGGCGATCCAGCGTTTCACGTTCACGGCAGGTCTCCTCTTTCGCGTCTGATCGTGTCCTCGCGGCGATGGTCCCGGTACGGACGATTGTACCCCTGTGCCCTTGCTGGTGTCACTCCTACGGTATACGGTATACAGTGCAGGCTTGGAGAGTGCATGTTGCTTCGGGCAGGCGGAGGATGTCCTGCGGACCCGAAGAGAAAGATGAAGATTAAGATCAGGATTGAGAGTAAGAGCAGGAGCAGGATCAGGAGAAGGACTGCCGGCGGGCGGGTTCGGTCTCAATCTTTCTCGTTTTCGTATGTGAGGAGCGGCACATGAACGGCATACCCGTTGCTCTGGTCACCGGCGGCTCGCGCGGTATCGGGCGAGGCATCTGCCTGGCCCTGGCCCGCGAAGGATTCACCGTTCTGATCAACTACAACAGCAACCTGGCCGCGGCCGAGGAAACCCGCGATCTGATCGAGAAGGAGGGTGGCTCGGCCGAGCTGTGCCAGGCCGACGTGTCGCTCAAGGAGCACCGCGACCTCCTGCTGGACTTCTGCATGGAGACGCTGGGCCGGCTCGACGTGCTGGTGAACAACGCGGGCATCGCGCCACCGCAGCGTCTGGACTTGCTGGAGACCACCGAGGAGAGCTTCGACAAGGTGGTCAACACCAACCTCAAGTCGGTCTTCTTCATGAGTCAGGCGGCAGCCCGGCTGATGATCGGACAGATCGAGCATGGGCGCATTTCTTCGGCGGCGATCATCAATGTGTCCTCCATGAGTGCTTACACGGCCAGCATCAACCGGGGGGAATACTGCGTGAGTAAGGCCGGGTTGTCCATGGTAACCAAGCTGTTCGCGGCCCGGCTGGCCGAGCATGGGATCAATGTCTACGAAGTCCGGCCGGGCATCATCGAGACGGATATGACCGCCGGGGTGAAAGACAAGTACGACAAGCTGATCAACGAGGGCCTTACTCCCATCAAGCGATGGGGCCGGCCGGAGGACGTCGGCCGGGCGGTGGCCATGCTGGCCCGGGGGGAGTTGCCGTTCTCGACCGGGGAAGTGGTCAATGTGGATGGAGGGTTTCATCTGCGGAGGTTGTGAAGAGGGATTAGTACTAAGTACTGAGTGACGAGTACTGAGTGCTGACCGCCGAACGCTGACTGCTGACCGCTGACCGCTGATCGCTGACCACCCCACCGGCCCTGTTGGACTCCCCACCCGAGACGCGTATAATCCGCAAGCATCGGGACGGAACCATTCGAGCTTTTCGCGCGTGGAGAGATGGCTATGACCAAACGAGCCAAGATTACGGTTATTGGTGCTGGCAATGTCGGGGCAACCTGTGCGCACTGGGCGGCGGCCAAGGAGCTGGGCGACGTTGTGCTGGTGGATATCGTCGAAGGGCTGCCGCAGGGCAAAGCCCTGGATCTGCGCCAGGCCTCGCCCATCGAGGGTTTTGACAGCGACATCATCGGCACCAACACCTATGAGCCCACCGCCGACAGCGATGTGATCATCATCACCTCCGGCCTGGCCCGCAAGCCGGGGATGAGCCGCGACGACCTGCTGGCCAAAAACGTTCAGATCGTCAAGGAGGTCACCCAGCAGGCCGTCCGGCACAGCCCCAACGCCATTCTCATCGTGGTCAGCAATCCGCTGGATGCAATGGTCTATACCGCGTGGAAGGTCTCAGGCTTCCCGGCCCACCGGGTGATGGGTCAGGCCGGCGTGCTGGATACCGCCCGCTATCGCACCTTCATCGCCATGGAGCTGGGCTGCAGCGTCGAGGACATCCAGGCCCTGCTGCTGGGCGGGCACGGCGACGACATGGTCCCGTTGCCCAGCTACACGTCAGTTTCCGGCATCCCGGTCACCTCGCTGATTCCCAGGGACCGGCTCGATGCCATCGTGGAGCGAACCCGCAAGGGCGGCGGCGAGATCGTCAACCTGCTCAAGACCGGCAGCGCCTACTACGCTCCGGCCGCCGCCAGCGTGCAGATGGCCGAGGCCATCATCAAAGACAAGCGGCGGATCCTGCCGGTGGCCGCCTATTGCGACAAGGAGTATGGTATCGGCGGTTACTTCGTGGGCGTGCCGGCCATGCTCGGCCGCAACGGCGTGGAGAAGGTGCTGGAAGTGCCGCTGTCGGATGAGGAGCGGGCCGCCTTCAACGTGAGCATTGGGCACGTCAAGGAGCTGGTGGCTCAGGCCGAGAAGATGCTGGGGCAGTGATTTTTGTCCTTGGTTCCTGGTCCTTGGTCCTTAGTTCTTGGTTCTTGGGCAGGCAGCAGTGATGGGCTACGATGAGCAAAGGACAAATGACAAAGGACCAGGAACATAATCTCCCGCTCGATTCCCTCTCCATGATGCGCAGAGTCCGTATCGTCCTGGTTCGGCCGCAGGTGGCCGGCAATATCGGGGCGGTGGCGCGGGCGATGGAGAATTTTGCCGCCGGCCAGCTCGTGCTGGTCAACCCTGAGCGCCCGCCGACGCATCGCGAGGCTCTGGAACGCAGCACCCGCGGCCAGCACCGGCTGCACGCCGCGCGGGTGGTGAACACGCTCGAAGAGGCCCTCGCGGGCGCCGTGTTTGCCATCGGCACCAGCCGGCGGCGGGGACCTGTGCACCAGCGGGAGGATCTGTTCTCGTACGACCTGGGACGGCTGATCGCCGAACATAGCGCCGAAGGCGACGTGGCCCTGCTGTTCGGCACGGAGGACAACGGGCTCTCGCGCGAGGAGCTGCTGGCCTGCGATGCGGTCGTGCAGATTCCCGCCTGGCCGGAGTACCCCACGCTCAACCTGTCGCACGCGGTGACCATCTGCCTGTACGAAGCCTTCCTAGGGCTGGTCTGCGGCCGCGAGGCCCTGACGGGGGGGCGGGCATCCTGCCCGCCGTCAGAGCCCGAAATCGGAGGGCGGGCATCCTGCCCGCCTTCAGAAGCTCGGCAGGACGTTCGCCAACGGGGGGCCGACCGCCCCCGGCGATCAGATCCGGCCGACCTGGCTCTCATGGAGCGGCTCATGGCCAAGCTCCAGCACGCCCTGCTGACCATCGGCTATCTGCACGCGCAGAAACCCGACCACCTGATGTTCCCGATTCGATCCATTCTCTCGCGGGCCAGTCTCACCCGCGGCGAGGCCCAGATCCTCATGGGCCTGGCCCAGCAGATCGACGAGTTCGCCCGCTACGGCAACCGCAGACACCCTGATACGAAGAACAAACTGCATGCTACTAATGATCAACCGCGGATGGACGCAGATGAACGCGGATAATCGTTTGAAATCTGAGATCTCAAATTTGAGATCGGAAGTTTGAAATCCACGATTTGAAATCTGAAATCCACAACCCAAAATCTGCATCCATCTGCGTTCATCTGCGGTCTTAAACAGAGTAGAATGGCCTCATGCGTTGCTTTGTCGCGATTGAATTACCGGACGACGTTCGCGCCTGTCTGGCGGATCTGCAGAGGCAGATGGCCGGCCTGGGCCGCGGGGTGCGTTGGACCCGGCCGGAGTCCATTCACCTGACCGTGAAATTCCTGGGCGAAGTGCCCGATGCCCAAGTGGCCGAAGTCTGCGAGGCGGCCCGGCGGATTGCCCGGAAATACCCGGTGTTCGACCTGGCCGTGGCAGGTACGGGTTGCTTCCCGCCACGGGGGCCAGCCCGGGTCATCTGGGCGGGCATTCCGCAGTTGCCTCAGCCGCTCATCGACTGCCAGCGGGAATGCGAGGATGTCTACGCGGGCATGGGCTTTGAGAAGGAAAACCGCGCCTACAGGCCTCATCTGACGGTGGGGCGGGTCAACGATCCCGGCCTGTCCAACCGGATTCGCGAAACCCTGCGGCAGTTCGAGCACTTCTCCGGCGGGGATTTCGCGGCCGGCGAGTTGGTCGTGTTCCAGTCAGAGCTTCGCCGGGGCGGCTCGCTCTATACGCCACTCGCTCGCGCACCGTTGAACGGATCCTGAACAGGAGAAAACAGAGAGAACAGAGGGTTCGTTCTTTTTCTCTTTTGCCTCTGTTTCCTCCTGTTCATTTCAACTCAAACGCCTCCCCGCTCTCGGGGATGGCGACCTTGCGAAAACCGTCGGCGCGCATCCCGTCGGCCAGGGCTTGGGTTTGGTCGGGTTCGCCGTGCACGACGAACGCCTGACGACAGCCGGGGGCCAGCGGCGCGAGCAGGTTGCGCAACTCCGTGGCGTTGGCATGGGCGCTGAAGCCGTTGAGCGTCTTGACCCGGGCCTTGAGCTTGTACATCTCGCCGAAGATCTTGACCTCCCGGACCTTCTCCACCAGCCGTCGGCCCAGCGTGTTGGCCGCCTGGTAACCCACGATCAGGATGGTGTTGCGCGGGTCTTCCATGTTGTTCTTGAGGTGGTGCAGGATGCGCCCCGCCTCGCACATGCCGCTGGCGGACACGATGATCATCGAGCCGGCCACCCCGTGCAGAGCCTTGCTCTCCTCCACGTTCTGGATGTAGTGGACCATCTTGGAGTCGAACAGGCTGCCGTTAATGTGCTTGAACCGGGTGGCGTCATGGTCGTAAGTCTCGGTGTGGCGCCGGTAGACTTCGGTGGCCGCCAGGGCCAGCGGGCTGTCCACCACCATGGGCACGGCCTGTTCGATCATGCCCGCGACCAGGAGCTGGTTATAGATATAGACCAGGGTCTGGGTCCGCCCGACCGCAAAAGAGGGAATGATCAGCTTGCCGCCGCGAGCCACCGTCTCGTTGATGATCTGGGCGAGCTGTTGCGGCAGGTCTTTGGGTGGCTCGGTGTTCCGCCCGCCGTAAGTACTCTCGGTGATCACGTAATCACAGTCCGGCAGGGGGGCGGGATCGCACAGGATGGGCATGTTCGGCCGGCCCAGGTCGCCGGTGAAGACCAGGGTAACCGGCTTCTTGCCCCCGGTATCGCATTCGAGACGAACGCCGGCCGAGCCGAGCATATGCCCGGCCTCGTGGAAGGTGGCCCGCACCCCGGGCACGACCTCAAAGGTCTCGCCCAGCCGTTGGCCCTTGAACAGGGGCGCGACCTTGGCGGCGTCGTCCTGCGTGTAGAGCGGCTCAATAGGCGCGTCACCCTTCTTGACCCGCTTCTTGTTCCAGTAGATGACGTCTTCCTCCTGCACGTGGGCCGAATCGACCAGCAGAATGGAGGCCAGGTCCCGGGTGGGCGCGGTGCAGTACACCGGCCCGTCGAAGCCCAGCTTGGCCAGGAGGGGCAAACGTCCGCAGTGATCGATGTGGGCGTGCGAGAGGAGGATGGCGTCCAGCTTGCGCGATCCGTCCGGCAGGGCCCGGTTCTTGGCCAGGGCTTCGGCGCGCTTGCCCTGAAAAAGGCCGCAGTCCAGGGCGATGGTGTAGCCGTTGGTTTCCAGCAGGTGCATCGAGCCGGTGACTTCGCCCGCGGCGCCGTGAAATCGCAGGATGGGCTGAATCATGCCGCCTCCGTGAGTCCCTTCAGTTCTTCGGCTGTATTTGTCGGCAGACTAAGCAAAAGGGTAACGCCTGAGGCTGATAACGCAAGCCTGACGCGAGCCCGGCCCCAGGAGCACGCCATTCGCCCCGCGGCGCTTGCGCGGGCGGGAGCCCGGGCCGTCATGATGTTTTTCAGCACCGGCGCTTCCGTGTGGACCGGGTTCCATTTAGGATGGACTTATGGAGCGAATACTGGTTTCGACGATTTCCGGACGCGAGTACCCCTTCGAACAGGTGGAAGAGTTCTCCGAGGACGGCGAGTCGCTGGAAGTTCGCCTGGCCGGCCTGGAGACGGCCAAGATCCGCCCCGGCCTGCGCCTGTGGGAGCGTTTTGCCGATTTCCTGCCCTTCAGGCGGATGGATGCCGACCTCTCGCTGGGAGAAGGGAACACCCCGCTGTTGCCGGCCGGTGATCGGCTGCGGGCTTGCGCCGGCGACGTGAATCTGCTGCTGAAAAACGAGACTCAGAACCCCACCTGGAGTTTCAAGGACCGCGGCTCGCTCACCTGCATGTTCCTGGCTCGCGAGCTGGGCGAAGACACGGTGGCGACCATCTCCACCGGCAACATGGGCCATTCCGTGGCCGCCTATGCCGCCCGGGCCGGGCTGCGCGCGGTGGTGTTCCTGCCGTCTTTCGCGCCGGCGGAAAAGATCAGCGCCATGGCCATGCACGGCGCCGAGATCCTCAAGGTGGACGCGCCGGACTACGCCCAGATGAAAAACGCCATCCTGGGCCTGGCCGGACGATTGGGACTCCGCATCGTCTCGGGCAACGGCCCCATCCGCGTGGAAGGCTACAAGCTGACCGCCTTTGAGATGTTCGAGCAAATGAACGGCCAGGTGCCGGATTATATCGCCGTGCCCACTTCCGCCTGTGGGCACATTCGCGGCCTCTTCAAGGGTTATCGCGAGCTGCATACGGCGGGGCTCATCGACCGGCTGCCGCGAATGATAGTGGTGCAGGCCCGCAACAACTCACCCCTGGTCACCGCCATCAAACAGGGCTTGAGCCGGGTAGTGCCGTTCACTCATGTTCATACCGTGGCGGAGGCCATTACCAGCGGGAACCCGGCGGGCGGCGAGGAGATCCTGGACAAGGCCCGTCGCTATGACTGGCTGGCCGAGGATGTGACCGAGGAGGAGATCCTGGAAGCTCAGCGGGAGTTCGCCCGGGCGGGGTTCTTTTTGGAACCTTCAACCGCCACCCTCTTGCCGGCGGTCCGGAAACTGGTTGGGGCCGGCAGGATCAACCCGGCATCCACAGTGGTGCTGATGCTCACGGGGGCGGGGCTCAAAGACCTGGGCGCCCTGCAACATCAACCGCCCGGCCGGGTCCTCGACACGGATATCGACCGGGTAGAGGCTGACCTGTGCCGGCTGCTCCGACCCAGCGGATCGTGAGGTCAAAACACCAGTCGGCAGGATTCTCTCTGACGTTGCCAGCGGTTCTTCGGTAGGCGAGTTCGTCACCCCTGAATGAGCGAAGTCCGACGCTGGACGCAGCGGGCGGTATGCACGCTGGAAGCTTCCATCGCGACGGAACCGATGACCTGATGGAGCGCAAGCCGGCAGGACGGCGCGGGTTGCCAAAGCCCGTTGCGTGAAGCCGTGTGGGTATTGGGTTGTAGAAAAACCCTAGAAAAACCCGATTTTCGTCTTTTGTAAGTGCTTGTAAAATAATGACTTGGGATGAGGGCGCTGGGACTCGAACCCAAAGAGAGCCACCCAAATACAGAACCACCAAGCACTTACAATCCAACTCGTCGATTTCTGTCAAACATTCTGTCAAACAGAATTAGGCGTTTGTTCGCACCGAACCTCAACCTAAGTCCTTGCTGGCCCTGCCCTCACGCACGCCAGCGGCCATGGATGGTATCACCCAAGCTCGGAGCGTCAAGGGGCGGGTCTGTATCTGGCTCTGAATAGCAGCCTTGGCTCTGCCTTGGTCCGATCCTCATCCCGGCCATCCTGCCTCCTGGCGTTCACGGTAAATGCGGGCGGGCATTGAGCCGAGGCGATACGCTTCAAGCGGCGAAAAGCTCATTGCGATCCTCAATACCGGCCACGCCTATGTACGCAGGCCGGGATTCAATTCTCCGGTCACCACCCCGACAGGCAAGGCCCGCCGGATGGGGAATCTTCCCAGATTCCCGAGGGCGGCAGCACCTTAGAGGGACGCCGTTGTCGGGGTAGGTGAGGCCGCACGCTGCCACCCCATCATAAACCCCGTTGATACCGCCTTTGCGGCTTGGCAGGGTGCCAGGGTAGGGTTAGGGCGTCCGGTCGATTCGGGCTTCGCTAGCCGCACGCCCGATTCTCCGCCGGAACTTGCCGGGGAGACGGGGTACGCTGCTAAACGGGGCTACTCCACGCTCTATGTTCTGCCGTATACGTTGTTTATAGCTTGTCGGGGTGCCGGGGCGGGTTCGCCCGTCCAGGCAATCCACTAAGCGTCCGGCTCTCTTGAGCGTCAGGATCACGGAACATCATCCCCTGCTGGTTTTCCGGTCTCACGTCCATTCGGCTTTTCCGGGTGGGCTGAAGGTTGAGCACCGGCCAGAGTCGGCGACAGGACAATTTCATATCCGCGGCCCGCGAGGTTGCCGTCTGCCATTAGCCTGTAGCGGAACGTCCGCTGAAGCGACCCGCCCGCTGTCGAGTTCTCTGGCGTCGAAAGCAGTTCGGGCATGGGCAGGTCCAACCCGTCGTCGGTGGACGCCACCAACTGGTAAAGGGCAGCACGCCGTCCCTTGGCGGGGATTGTTTCCCGGATCAGATTGCGGCTCTTTAGCTGCCTTATGGCATCGCGGGTGTCGGCCTCGTCCCGCTTCATCGCGGTGGCAACGTCCTTCGCTGAGAATTGCGGTCCCAGCTTCGGAAGCATCTGGTACGCCTCGGTGACTTTGCGGCTCAATCCGGAGTTCTTCGGCCTGGCCAGCAGGTAGCGGGCCAGCTCGTAGTCGTCCAGATCGGCGGATAATGGCATGCCATCCTGTGGGTCCGCGAGTCGCTGATACTGCCGCAGCAACGCGATGGCCTGGATGAGCGAGAGCAGGTGCCTGAACGATCTCCGCGTCTCGACCACGTTGCTGGGATAAAGCTCGGCCAGCTTATCCGCATACGGGATGAACACGTCGCACCGTTTCAGCATCATCTGGGCGGCTTGGTGCTTCTCGATTACGGGCGTCAGGTCGGCCTTGACAGGATGCTTCACTCGCTGGGCCATCTGAGTCTGTATGCGTTTGGTCTGCCCGGCACCGGCGTCCACGTTAAGCAACAGGCACCGGTTCAGGTCCTCGCCGAAGATCTTGTCCGGCTCCAACGTGGTGGACTCAATGAACGCGATTGGGCCTTTCACGTCGATCCGTTCGCCCTTGCGGAGCACACTGGTATGCCCGTCGGCCAGCAGCTCGCGAAGCGTGCGTGTCGCCTCAGGATCGCGGCGGCGGGACCGCTCACCACCCACGACGAACCTGTGTACGAGTGCCTCGGCAGGAACGTCCACGAGGGCCTGCGGCGTAATTCGGTGGGCCTGCACGACGGCATCATCCGGGAACAGTTTCGAGATCTTCGCGGCCAGATAACTCTTTCCGGCGGCGGACGGACCCTGAATCACAGCTGCCAGTGGATGGTCCAGCAACCGCGAGGTGCCGAGCAGGTAGATTAGCAACGACAGGCTTTCCTCGCCGACGACGCCCATTGCGGCGATATCCGCTTGGGTTTCCTCGATGTTGTCCGGGTTCTGCAGCATGGCCTTGGCCGCATCCTGGGCACTCTGGGATGTTACCGGGGACCCGGTACGATCCCGTCGGCTTGCAGCGGTCGAGGTGACAAGGCCGGTGGTGCTGGCGACAACTTGCGTTACGTGGGGTTGCACGGACGCGGTCGAGGATGTTGCCTTGGCATCGGATGGGGTGCCATCTGCGGGGGTTGCCACGTTCTGCGTCGGCTGTTTCCCTTCTCCGCTGGCATCATCCTGGTCGTCATCGTCGCGGAGCCATATCACGCCCTCGTCGTCCTTCTTGAGTTCGGCCTTGTGCTCGTCCGTGAGGTTCGACGGGTAGAGCAGGAACTTGAGTTTCCCGGCGTTTCCGTAGGTTTTCCTGACGGCGGTCTGAAGCGTCCTGATTAGCCGCAGGACGTACTCCGAACGCTTCGGCTTGCTCCGAATCGCATCGACCGCTTTGGCCTGCTCATGGAAACCGTGTTTCTTGAGTTCCTCGACAACCTGAATCAGGCCGTCGCCACGGGCGTTCACGTTCTCGGCCCAGATGGACTCTGCCCCGATTTCCTGGGAGAAGTCTATCAGTTGCTGGATGTCCTCTGGCGAGTCGGCGATACCCGGCATCAACGGGCACAGCATGGCGTACGTCTTCAGGCCCATCCCGTGTGCCTTCCTCATCGCGTTCATTCGGTCGGTGATCGAAGAGGCACAAGGCTCGATGACGTTGATCATAGGCTCTTTTTCCGGTGTGCCAGTCAGGGATATCCCGACCATCACCCGGTCCTTGTTCTCCGGTTTCTGACAGAGGTCGTAAACCGTCTCGACGGCGGCGTTCTTGCTCAGGATACGGATGATCCAACCAGGAACGGCGAGTAGGGCCTTCACCGACTCTGGCCCGATGTTGTACCTCTGGGCTTCTGGACTGAATGCATCGACGACGGTGCAAAGTTGGACCCGGCCTCGTTTCTTCAGCGGGATCTCGCGTGCCCTTCGGGCAATGACCTGGGCGGCATTCGGATCCACGACGGCGTACCCCGGTGCCCCCGGCTTGCGGCCAACTCGCTCATTCGCGACGTATCGCCAGTACATCGCAGGGGTCGAGCAGTAATTGCAGCCGTGGCCACACCGGTGCCCGACGTTGGCTCCATACTCGGCCAAATCCTTCTTGTGGAACTCAGCCGATTCGCCGATACCGGGGCTGACCGGCTCGTGGAAGACCTCGATCTGCCGGTCGCCGTTGCTGGTCGTAATCGTCAGAACTTCATCCGGCTGCCGTTTTTCCTTCGGCGACGGGGCAACTTTTTGCCCGTCAGGACCCTGGGCCGCCGATACTGCCTTTTTCTTAGCCAATGCATTTCCTTTCGCTGCTTCTGGCTCGCCTCAGCGGACAACCGCGTCCGCCGAAAAGGCCGTCATCCTAACAGCCGGGCTCCAGGTTTTGGAAGGGTGTCAGGGTTTTTAGGGGTAATACCCGCCACGACGCCGCAAATCGATTACTGATAGGGCTTTAGGTGTTGTCGGGGTGGCGTTTGCCGTATGGGCGGGTGCTGCTGCCTTCGCCGCTCAGTTCCGGGCGGGGGCGAGTAGCCGCAACGGTCCGCCGACGTTCGGCAGGTGCCGGGTCAGGTTAATTCCCCCCTTCGCCAAGTGCCCGATATCCGACACCCTGTTTCCGGATGGCGAGAACGGGCGGGCACCCCTCACCGGCGTACTCTCAAGGTGGCCAAATCCAGACGCGGCTAAGAGGCCCGGAAAAAGCAGAACGACCGGTTTGATCCAGATGGATGCAGACTATCCCGCTGGCCGAGGCGATCAGGAAAAAGGGCTTTCTCGGAAACCAGAATTCATCGGGATTGTATTGTCTGCCGGAATCAGCCATGTCTGCGGCGTGAAATTCCTGCAACTGAGATTCTCTGCAATTCTTTCAAGAATTCAGAAGCACTGCTTAAGTGCTTAGATCATGTTTGTGCCGAGAGAATAATCATGAGCATAAATGCTTTGCTTTTGATTGTTTCTTAAGGACGGAGATATTCAATGGAAGGCGAAAGAGCAATTGATAATGCACCGCTGATGACCACGGGGCAATTTGCACGCCGTATTGGCCTGCACCGCCATCAAGTCACGCATTTAATCGACACCAAACGGCTTCCTGACGCTCAATTATGGATCGGTGGAAGACGGTTATTCTCCCAGGCGGAAGCTCTAGCCGCTGCTGAATATCTGAAGCAGCAAAAACAGGTTGCAGAGAATCGAAAGGGGGTGAAAACAAAATGTGACATGTAGGCGGGGACGGGTAATTAACCTGAGTATTGTGATTAGCATTGCGTGGTAATTAATAAATCGAGGTACTTCAGATGTATCGCTTTGCGAAAATGCCGGTCTCGTCCCGGCAGTG
>Ga0209508_1001523_pt1 | contig 17810 bp, 15 predicted proteins | sample AD_UKC129_MetaG_FD_184427 | JGI IMG/M metagenome (GOLD analysis project Ga0209508, IMG submission 184427) | Active sludge microbial communities of municipal wastewater-treating anaerobic digesters from Canada - AD_UKC129_MetaG (SPAdes) (version 2) | ecosystem: Engineered > Bioreactor > Anaerobic... | reverse complement strand
TCTGTTTTATCTTCGTTCCAAAGTCTCTCGTCCGCCTTTAAAACGTCAATTATAATTTGTTTTAGTTTTATATTATTCATAATTTACCTTCATTTATAAATTAAAATTTATAATCATAACCCCTGATATCAATAATGGACACGAAATATTTTCATGATGCACATCTCATTTCATAATATTGCTTCATATAGTTAGCAGGGTATATATAACCAAGTGTATTGTCATCAAGGATTTTATTTAACTCAAATATTAAAGATCGTTTTTCGTTTGCTTTTTTGCTTTCTATTTTTGAAGCGTCAAAGTAAAACTTAAAAACACCCCGTCCGCCCTTGCCCTCAATCCTAGCTCTAATAAAAACATTTTGCAGAGCTTTATAAAATTTTTGTTCTTTGGTCATATTATTACCACAGTATTTTTTTATTATTACATCACCTTCAATATCATCTAATATATGCAATGCAATAATTTTAAAATAATAATTTTTATAAGATTTTTTATTTTCTAATATACAGAAAATATCATAAAAATAATTTAACATTTTTTATAATTTATTTTTAAAGAAATTCTTTATAAAATTGTAATATATCTTCTCTGCCAATTTGGATCAATTTTATTTATATAGTCACATAAATTATTTTTTAAGTATTCATTAATTTTATGATAATCAATTGTTAAATAGAATTTTATATCATCATATGCATCATCATATTTATTGTTATTTAATGTTTCAAATAATGTTTTCATAATATTATAATTTTTTTTTATATATATAAATTTTTAATTAATTTTTATCAATATTGGATCAGAAAAAAATGTGCAATCTTTTGGCGTGTAGTAGCACATTAGCATAAATTGATAATCTTCCCTTTCATTTTCATCAAATTTTATTTTAACAAAATTTGTATTAACATCATAATCATATGTCCAGTTAGTATCACTAATTTTTTTATATCCAACTGCATATTTAAATATACCATCTATATTGTCCCAAAATACTTTTATTATATCATTATAAATAGTATATTTTATATTAGAAACATTAAAAGTTCTTTTATCTGATGTTATTATTGTTTTATTAAATTTTAAAAAACATCCATCTTCAATATTAGTACGATCTAATAATAATATACAATCATATTTTATTATATTATTTATATATTCAATATTATTAACATTAATAATTTTAAAATTATTAATGATATTTAAATTATCATTTAATATAATCCCTTCGCATCCATTATTTATTAAGTTAATATTAACTAATATGTTAAAATCAGTAGTATCAATAAAAAATATTACTCTAAAAACATTGTTTTTTAATAATTGATATTCAATTATTTCACCATTAATATCCAAACTATTGTGTACGATATCAGTTACTGGCGTATTTAAATTCATAGTTGTCATATTATTTTATTTAATTTCAACAAATCCATTTTTACAAATATTTTTTTTATTTCCATTATTATCTATTATTTCTAAATATATATTATATATACCTTCATTAGCAAATGTCCATATTAAATTTTTAGCATTACATTCTATTAATATTTCATTTGTATCATAATTTATTATCTTCCATAAATATTTTTTTATATTATAAATTTTTAAATCAGTCGGTAATAAAAATATTATTGTAGTATATTTTTTAACAGTAACTTTTTTATTAGATATATATAAATTATTATAATTAAATGATCCATTTATTGCTGATGTATATAGCATTTTATAACTATTTGGGTCATCATTAATAGATTTATATTTATCAGGTAGCCATATATAATTAATTATATTACCATAATCATCATATTTATATCGTACAGAAGGATACCATCCATAATCTAAACTAGGTGATTGACCATATTCATAATATTTTCTTGATATTATATTATTATAGTTATGATAGTTATGATATCCATAAAGATGAGGATCATTCCAGTTTGCCCATGCACCAATAGGATAGCTATGACTAATTAAAGGGTCTATATATTCACCTATGCATCCATTATCAAATTTTATATATCCTAATGTTTCAGTAGTTTTATATTTTGATATTGCATATATACAATATTCTGTTGGCGTGGTATTTATATTTTTATATAATATATATTCAAACTTTGATAATATATTACCATCATAATTATTAAGTTCATTTACTGCAAATTGCCAATAATCATCTTCTGTAACATTTATATTATCAACAAAGGGCAAATCATGGAACATAAATATATCATTATCATTTATATTTATTGTGCCCCCATTAGCAATATCTAATATTTTAAAATATGGCAACGCACCATCTGAATATTCAAAGTCATCCCACCATAAATGATCTAATTCTTGCCAGCTTATATTATCTAATGATTGCCAATTTATATTATTTAATCCTATCCATTTTTTTGCATAATCAACATCAAAATCAGATTTCCTTAATTTAAAAGATGATGATAATAAGTAAAGCTCATTATTTTTATCATTTATAGTTAATATTGTATTATCATTATCATAACTAATATTAGTTACTTCTAATGTATATTCATTTTCTTTTATATTATAATCAAAATACCAATCACCATTTAGTTGATAAATATTATTATTATTTATAACAAAATCATTATGATAATTATAATCATTGAAATTTAATAATATTTTATTACTATTACCATTTTCATAATGTACTGTTTTTACAATAAATTCATAATATTTATATTCAATAGTAGCATTATTATTTAAATTAATATCACCATCAAGTTCAACAACTTTTATTTGATTACCATTAATATTTTCTACTTGTAAATGTTGAGTATATAATTCATTATTATATATAGATGTCATTGTAATAAAAGTAAATCCAGGAATAATTTCGTTTGGCTCTAAACTATAATTTAATTGAATAATATTATCATTTATGAATGTTATACTATTAGTATTTCTTATTTTATATATTTTGCCATATTCATTAGGTCGTTTCTCTATAATACTATCTAATTGAATACCACAAACAATTTGCGGATGGTTATTATAATTTATATCTATAATATCATTTATTTTAATATTTCTATATAATGGTTTATTTTTATCTGGCTCACATATTACAAATTTAGTATTATTATTAATATGTCCATTTATAATTATCTGATTTCCTATCTCTCTTAAACATTTCCAATTTGTATTTATGCCATTTGGTATATATTCTAATTCAATTTTTGTAATATTATTTTCACTATAATCAGCATTAACAACTCCTACTTTATGTACTATATTATCATAAACAAAATATATATAATCATTGATGTCATTTGTTTTATTGCGTAATGGGGGCTGTATATATTGACCATAGCATTTTATTATATTATTACTTTTATCTATATAAAATAATTTGCCCACATATCTATTTGCTTCATTAACTTTTATGATATCATAACTATCATTTTTTACTATTTTATCATTAAAATCATATAAATATTTTTGTACTGATAAATCATTCCATGATACATTAATATTATTCCATTTCGTATCATTCATTATTTCAGGATTTGCCCAGTTACCACCAAACTCATACCAGCTTATATTATTAGTTTCTTTCCAATTATTTATTGGTTTATGATACTTATACATCATAGTAAAAAATAATTCTGGTATATTAATATCAATTTTTTTTCTTGCTTTTACATAAGCATTTGTCATATCATATAAAGTAAGTTCTATATCATAACTTCCTATATATGGTAGTACTATATTTATATTTCTACCGTCATTTATGTTATATCTTTTATTATAATAAAATTTATTTGGATTTTCATGTTTTATTGTCCATTCTAATTCATAATAATCTAAATGATTTATAGATATCCAAGTATTCAATAAATTATACCATGCATCATTCAATTCACACCATTTTATTAAATTATCGTCAAAAACAAGATTTACTTTACAACCAATAAGACAATCATCTTTATGTAATTCACTATTAGTATCTATGTAATTAATATTATTAAATAAACTGTTACTATAATCTTCTATATCTTCAATATATCCTGATGTTATAATATCAAATGAAGGTGTAAATTCTTTATTGACATAAAAAGTATTGGTATTATCTGACCATGTATTTAAGACATATCTATCAAAATAGATGCCATCGCCTGTTATATCTATTATATGAGCATTTAAAGGTAAAAATTTATTTTCTAAATATTTCTTTAATGAAAATAATTTCATTAAAACTTCATCTTCACTATATAAAAAGTCATCAATAACAACAGGTAGATTATTTTCATAGTTATCAGTTACTTTATTTATATTATAATGTAAACTAAAAAGATTTGTTTTTTTCCAATTATTACTTTTTATAAGGTCATTAATTTGTGTATAATCATCAACATCTAATTGTTTATAATGATTGTACTTAAATTTATTTTGTGATGATATATTTTGTTTATTAATAAAACTAATAATATCATTAACATTAGTTAAATTTCTATATGTACTATTAACATTATTAGAACTGGAAACATTCAGCCAATATTCTTTTATTGTTAAATCACTATAGTCAAAAAATTTTAAAATATTTTTTAATGCTTTATATGATCCTATATAAGGAAATATATTATGATATTCTAATAATAATTCTTTGCGTTTTTCATTAAGTAATTTGTAATTTGGTAATACTTCATTAACATCAGCATCTTTAAATATTTTTGCTTCTGTTTCAGTTATCTTTAATCCAAAATTTTCTAATAATTTATCTAATCGTTCATCCTCACCAATAACTTCACCGTGTATTAATATTTTTGCAATAATAAATTCTCTATTATTATATATTTCATTTATATAAAGATAAGATTCATATACACCTTCATCATCGGATTGTAACCCTATATTAATTTGACATGTACTATTATAATTTATATTAGTAACTCTATATAATTGATTATCAATAGTATCATTAGTACCATCTTCTAATTCAATATTATAATCATATTTTTTTATTACAGATGGATAATTACCATTTTTATCGACAGTAAATAAAAATATATCATCATCACCATCTAATTTTATATTTAACTTGTCATTATATATACCATTATGATTTAAACTATATCTTGGATATATATATTTAAGTTCATTTAAATTATTTTTTATAGCTTCTGATATAAATATATTTTCAACTTCTGTTAGTCCAACTGATATTTCATCATCAAAAAATAAATTACCTTCATAATAAAAAGAAGGAAATGTAAATCCTGATTTATGGTATGGTAATATAACATTATTTATTGAACCATCATTATTTTTTATTATAAAATTAGTTCCTTCTATTACAAAATTATTATTTGTGTTATTGTCTTTTATTATTATTTTTACATTATCACTATAACCAAGACCACCTTTTATGACACCAATTTTTTCTATTTCATTATTAATATTTGTAAGTACTTCTAATTTAGCATCTTCTGTATTTGTATTATCAATAATTTCTATTGATATATTATATATCTTTTTTAAATTAAGGTTATGACCCTTTTTATTGAAAAATTCAAAATTATTGTATAATATCATGAAATAAAAAAATTATTAAAATATAAAATAATATATTTTTTATAAATTATCAAAGTACATAGAATAAACCATTACAATATAATCAATATTGCATATTAATTTTCCATATTCAATTAAATCCTCTTTTGACGCTATATCATCATATTTTATTCCAAATGAATTATCATTTTTTTCACCATATTTATAATTTTCCCCCCTAAAAACATATGAATAAAATTGAGCACCAATAAATTTATTACCATTACAATGGCATAATACATACTTACCTGTTTTTCTATCCTTATTTATGAAATATAAATAAAACTGAGAATTACATATATGATTTTCAATATAATCATCAACTACTTTATTAAATATTTTTTCTGGAACACTTTTAAACTTTGATTTATCTATAATATTTATTATATCATCTTTATGATCATATAAAAATTTATGCACTGATTCACCAAACATATTTACTAATTTAGTGGGATCCTTTTCTAATACAATATTACGATTACTATATAAATTACCTTTATATAAATCAATGTCAATATTTTCTTTTTCTAGTGCATCAAATCTTTTTGACCAATATGATGAATCACTAAATAATTTTAATCCAGGATAATAACGTTTTACATAATTAGGATATTCAATTAATATATTTTCTATTTTTTTAGGATTAATATGTATATCTATCCAATCTAAATTTAACGATGATTCATTTAATTTTTCAAAATACGTTTTCATAATATTATTGTTTTTTATATATATAAATTTTTAATTTATTTTATTAGAATCTTTATCAATAGTATAATTAAATGTTTTTTTTATATTCTTAACTTGCTCAATTAAAAAAAATATCATCTTTTCAAACTCATTTAATATATCTACTCGTTTTTTATCACCAAAAAACGCTGATGACAATGTTCTTTTAAATATTTGACCTTCATAATTAAATCCTAAATTCTTATAATCATCCAGTACACTACGTGATATTTTAAAATATGACTTTTTCATATTATTTTCTTATTTTCTTATTAACTTTATTAAAATTTATATTTACACTACCTAACTTATTACTATCTACTACATCATTAATATATATATCATCACGAGTGTACCACCCTCCTCTTATCAATACCAAATCACCCTTTTCACATACTATATCTCCAAATTCATCTATGCCAACATCATCAGCATCTGGATTGATTTTTTTGTTTTTCTCATTCTCTTCTGATATAAACCATAAATTTACACTATCAACACCATCAATATCTTTTATAATAGCAATCAAATCAGACTTTGGTATTTTATCAACTCTTTTATTATTCAAAAAATAATTTGATAATGCACTTTCTATTTCATTTCTTATCACATCTCTATTATATCCTTCAAATATTTCTAGATCTATATTTATTGCATATCTTTTAAAAATAGGATCTACTATTTTAACAACCGTTGTTATCATTTTTTGCCCACTTTCATCTATCATCTTTAATATCATATTCTTTTCATCTTCCTTTAATAAAAACTCGCTCTGTGGCACACTAAAATAATTTTCATTGCTTTTTATTCGTTTTTGTATGTCAGGAATTAAAAATAAATATATAACATTGTCATCAGTTATGTCTTCATCATTCTTATTACTATAAGCATTAATAAAAGAAAAATAATTGAACTTTTCTAAAAAATATATATAATTATCAGGATTTGCTAACACAAAGTTACGAGATGTCATCGGTGATATTAACTTTGTCAAATATAATGGTTCACTATTTGTACCAAATGATATATCAGTAACTAAACTAATATTAAATATTTTTGATAAATCAACATCATTGCCCATCATATCATATCCAGTATCTTCTATTGTAAATTTAACATCACTACCATACCTTATATTACCATCAACACCAGCAGTTGTTAAATATTCAATTCTTATATTAGCACCAAGTGGTGGTATCATCCCATTATATCCATTACCAAAATATATATCAATGCCACCAGATATTCCTGTTTTTATTATACATCCTTTTGCCTGATATGATATATCTAATAATGAATCATAATTTTTCCATAATTCAGAATTCACATATACTCGTACATTATAATTATCAATATATCTACCGCGCTTAGGAAATATAGAATATGATTGTAATTTATTTCCTGTGCCAGTAACATTTTGTACTTCATATTCACCTTGTACTATATTAACTTCTATACTATTATTTGGTGATAATAAAAATCTAATATCATCAGTAGTTAATTGTATTAAATATGGTAAATTATTATCTAAACATTTTATTTTAGTATAATTAGGTATAATTACTGTATTTCCATTAATGTTAATATTCTCATTATTATATGTTAATAATATATTACCACTAGCAGCAATTGCCCTTGTAGGATTATGCCCAGTAAGTCTTGATAGTCCATATATAGAATTAGCCCTATTTGCTGTATTTATATTAAGTTCTGTTATGGAATCTTCTATATAATATAAAATAAGTCTACCTAAATCTAATATAACAGATAATAATTGACCAAATGGTGAAGCATTAGTAAAAACTTGATTTACTTGGTCATATTGCTTTTGTAAAAAATTTTTTGCTGAATTATATAACTCATTATAAGTTATTTTTGCTTTATCAAAAATTTTTAATTGTGCCATTTAAAATAAAAAATATATTTTATAAATAATCAAAGTACATAGAATAAACCATTACAATATAATCAATATTGCATATTAATTTTCCATATTCAATTAAATCCTCTTTTGACGCTATATCATCATATTTTATTCCAAATGAATTATCATTTTTTTCACCATATTTATAATTTTCCCCCCTAAAAACATATGAATAAAATTGAGCACCAATAAATTTATTACCATTACAATGGCATAATACATACTTACCTGTTTTTCTATCCTTATTTATGAAATATAAATAAAACTGAGAATTACATATATGATTTTCAATATAATCATCAACTACTTTATTAAATATTTTTTCTGGAACACTTTTAAACTTTGATTTATCTATAATATTTATTATATCATCTTTATGATCATATAAAAATTTATGCACTGATTCACCAAACATATTTACTAATTTAGTGGGATCCTTTTCTAATACAATATTACGATTACTATATAAATTACCTTTATATAAATCAATGTCAATATTTTCTTTTTCTAGTGCATCAAATCTTTTTGACCAATATGATGAATCACTAAATAATTTTAATCCAGGATAATAACGTTTTACATAATTAGGATATTCAATTAATATATTTTCTATTTTTTTAGGATTAAGATTAATATGTATATCCCTCCAATCTAAATTTAACGATGATTCATTTAATGCTTCAAATAATGTTTTCATAATATTATTGTTTTTTTTTTATATATATATAAATTTTTTAATAAATCAAATTACGCAATGCCTTTTGTCCATCAATTGAAATATCTACTATACAAACATCATTATACTTATCTTTGACAAAACTAACATCAACATCAATTGGTACTACTAATGCTTCTGGTATATAATAATATATCTGATCCTTAATTTTTCTTTTTATAGTCTCATTTGATGCATTTAAAGAAAAAACATACTCTTCTAAATTAACACCAAAATTAGCATCTCCTAATACTTCACCAGTCCTAGTTTCTAATATCATTCTTATCTTTGCTAATATACTTTCATATATATCAGAATGTTCTAATATATTATCCTGATATGTGCTGTCATTGGGATTTTTTATGTAAATTTCTTTGATTGGCATTTAATATTAAATAAATTTAATATCATATCCTTTTGAATGACAAAATTCTTCGATAGCATCTTTAATGTTTTCTATTTCATAACTTCTCATCATATTATTTACCATTTGTTCAATATATGTCTCCAATTCTAGGTCATAATCAAAATCTTCAGGATTATCAAGGCCAAGTTCTTCCCAATCATCTTTCGTATATGGAAAATTCCAACAATCAATATTGCCCACCCAACTTAATGGTACACTACCATCTGGATTTTTAAAAGAATAATTTTTTCCAGGCTGACCTAAACTTAAATAAAGATCATCATTTTCTATTTTTGCCCAAATAGGGCAAGTCCATCCTTTAAACCCAGCACCTTCAGATTCATAAAATAAATCTTTTAACGCACCTTCTAAATCAAATTTAATAGTTTTTTTATAACCAGAATTTTCATTCAATTTTTCAAATAATGTTTTCATAATATTATTATTTTTCTTATATATATAAATTTTTTATTTATTTTTTAAAAAATCATCAAAGAATATTGGCGGTGAAAATATGCCCACCCTATATACTTGCTGTGTGTCATCAAGAGCATTTTGCATAGTGTAAAAAATCTCATCACCATTTGGTGATGGTAATATAGCATACTTATTTTGTTGATTATATGACGCCATATAATCATCATAATCAACTAAAATAAATTTTTTATTGTTCATAATATTTTTTTACTATATATATAATTTTTTTTAATTCTAGATATATTAATAATCATAATATTTATCATTTTGGTTTTTGAAATAAAAATATATATTCATGTTTGAAAACATAAAATCCACCAGCTAAAGCTCTGTAACGCCATAATTCTTTTTGTTTCATTTTTCCCTTTGTATTTTCAAAATTTTTTACAATTATAGATTTTAATATATAATTTCTTTTTAATACTTCATTCATTGAATAAAAACCTAATGGTATCCATTCACCATTAGAATATTTATCGCCAATTATCAATGCCATATATCTATTATTTTCTAAAATATCATATGTATTATCAATTACATTACCTAATAAAATTAAAAAATCAGTAATAGATTTTGCATTAGATAAATCATTAGGATTATCACTAAATTTTATAATATCCCAATATGGTGGATGTAAAATTAAAAATTGTACATGATTTATATTTAATTTATTTAAAATATTATTAAAATCTAACTTAGTACTATCAGCATTTATAATTTCAGTTTGTATATTAAATTTATTATATTCAGAAGAAATATTGTTGTTAGCTAATTCAATAACATCTGGCAATAATTCTATTCCAATACCATTTCTCCCTAATCTTTTACATTCAATTAATGTTGTTCCACTTCCAAGAAATGGATCTAATACCCACTCATTTTGTTTAGTATACCGTCTTAAAAATTGATTTGGTATTTGCGGAATAAAATTACCCCAATATTTTGCATTATGCGAACCAGAATTATCTCTTTTATGTAATATCCATAAACTATCTGTTATTATATCATCATATTCTTTCCAATTATTTAAATTTATATCATTAATCCCATTTGTTTTTACTTCTAATATACTCTTTTTTAATCTTTTTATATAATAATGAATACGTTCTATAGTTTGAGATTTTAAAATAGTATTAATTTCATTTAATATTATATTCGTATTATATTTAATTATATCACCTTTATTAGTAATATTAATTAACCCATAATTATCAGAATTTGGATTTTTTATTATTTGAATAATATCTAATAATTCTTTTTTTATTTTATCTATATTATTTACTTCTTCTAAATTATTCAAAATAGACAAAAACACATCTTTATTAATGTTAATAAATTTATTTATATTATCTTTTTCATTAAATTCAAATAACGATAATTCATTATTTTTCATATATAATTTTTTTTAAAATTTTGTTTCTGCGGGTAAACGAGTAACATTAACATCTATTGTTTGTGTTCTCAATATATTTTGTAATGATACTATTTGCATACTCATTTCTGATATAGCTTCTAATAATATATTAATTCTATCATCTTTTTCTGTTTTAGTAGTAGCTACTGGTACTTTTGCTGTACTTTGATTGTTCATTTTCTCTATCATTGATCGTGCTTTTTTACTTTCTACTACATTAGTAACTTTTGATTTCTCTGTATCATTACCATTAAACATCTTTGATAACATATCTACATTATTACTAACTTTATTTATATCTAATTTACTAAAATTAGTCATTGCATTAGTAAATTCAGTATACATTTTAATAGAATTTGGTGATAATTTTGAAAAATTAATTGCAAATGATTTCATGGAATTTGAAAATTTATCAAAAGAATTAGCAAATTTTTCAAACGGAGTAGCTATATTACTAAATTTAACTAATTGTTTACTAAATTCTGATAAGAATTCCATAACATGTTTAGTCTTCTTTTTGTCAATATCTATTTTTGATATGTTTGTTGCTAAAATAGATATTGACGATGCTAAATTACTAGTAACTGTTTTTATATCAATATTTTCATTTGTATCAACCCATTCTTCTCTACCTGTTTTGGGATTTAAAACTAATTTTTTAACTTTTACATTAGATAAATTAGCAAATGTGCTTAATCCCTCAGTATAATTTGATACCATCTCACCTATTGGTGATAATACTTTAGTTATGCGACCTAATGCTTTTGTCTTTGGATACTTCCCCTTTGCATCAGGCTCACCAGCAATATTTATTAAATTACTAGATAACATTGATATTGACCCAGTAATATTTTGTGTTATCTCTGATATGCTTATAGTACTTCCATCTTCCAATTTTATGTTTTCTATATTAGCAAATGTACTTAATCCTTCAGCAAAATCACTTAACATATCACCTATTGGTGCTATTGCATTAACAGCCTTGCCAATTAAACTTGTATTATTTTTAGCAATTCGTTGACCTCGTTTAGCACTTCGCCTTTCTTTCCTTGTCATACCACTAATATCTTCTATGATATTACCTCCAGATAATCCTATTAACCCTGTTGCTAATTTTTCTATAGCACTTATTGATTGTGATATTGCTAAATCAATATTTACCGAACCTTTATATATAGGTTTGCCATTTTTATCATATCCATCAATAAGTGGTATATTTTGTAAATTAGCCCAGCCACCAATTCCTTTTGCTAAATCAGATAATGACTTCCCTAATAGCATAGCACTTCTTAAACCAGCTTTAAATTGTTTTCTATCCGAACGTTCCATATCAAAAGCAGAAAATACATCAACAATACTCTTTGACCCACCACCCCCACTAATAAATGTATTTATATTTTGCATTGCCATATCTATATCAGCATGCCCTTCATATATAGGTCTACCATTCTTATCATATCCAGATATAATAGGAATATTTTGTAATTTTGCCCAATTGCCGACACCACTTGCTAATAATGATAATGAACGACCTATCTTTCTAGTCATTCGTATACCTTTTATAAATTCTTTCTTATCTTCTATTTCTGATATAGTTTTAAAAGGTACTATTATTCCTTTATTTTTACCATCACCAATAAAAGTCATTATATTCTGCATTGCCATATCTATATCAACATGTCCACCATAAATTGGATTACCATCTTTATCATATCCTGTTATTAACTGAATATTTTGTAATTTTGCCCATGCACCTACCCCACTTGCTAATTTTGATAATGTCCTACCAATCATACCCACTGCTCTTATTGACTTCATTAAAATTGGATTTAATCCTATTATACCGAAGCCATCAGCAAGTCCTTTTGTTAATTCTTTGAATTTATTTGTATCAAAATCTAATGCTTTATTTTCATTAAATTTTTTTATACCAGCACTAAGTGATATTAATGATGCTCCCATTAATAATACTACACCACTACTGATAGCAATAAATGGGGACGCATATGACAATCCTACAAAAGCCGCACTGAGACCTAATAAAAAAGTACCTATCTTACCTATGTCTTCCCAACTTTTATCTTGAATATTATCAAACATCTTTTTAATACCTATACTTAATACTACTAATCCCATGCCAATAACAGCAACAGATAATGAACCTAATAATATTTGTGAGCTCATTTTTCCCATCATCATAAATGATACGCCAACGCCTATCATTGCAACAGCTATTGCACCACCTAATGCTAATGGTTTTATACCCAGTAATTTTGAAGATAACGCAAATGTTAATGCCATTAATGATATACCACCAGCTAACATTAAAAAACCAACTCCTATATCTTTTATTGCATTAACACCCCTCTTCATAACACCTGTTTGATTTAGCGCACCAAAAAATGCAAATACACCACCAATAGCTAATAAACTACTTGTCATCGCAAGTACACCAACTGCCGCATTATTTGCACCAAATAATGCTGATATAGATACAAATGTTAATGCCATTAATGATATGCCACCAGCTAGTATAATAAAACCTTTCCCTACATTATTAAATGTTTTTATGCCTTCTTTTACTTTTTTATCACTAAATATCATAATAGCACTTGCTATGCCTATCATTCCAATAGCAATACCAGTAACAGTAACAGCAATACCACCCCCACCAAATAATGCACCAATGCCTGCAAAAGTAATACCTAATAATGATATAGATATAGCAAAATTCTTTATTGAATCACTTATTAAATTTAATGATATGTTACCTTGCTTTATATTTTTTTGTGCATTGCCTAATTTTAAAAAAACATTTTCAAAATCACCAATTACTTTAATTAATAATTTTTCAAACGGTAATATAAACAGTATATTTTTTGATAATTTAACTAATGTACTAGTCATCACAGATATTGCATTGCTCATTGTTTGAAAATTTTTGACATTTTTATCTATATTAGTATGTTTTTTATCAAAAATATCAAATAATCTACTTACAAAATTAATGTAATCAGTTTTAACACTTTTAGGTATAATACTAAATTTTAATAATCCATTTGATAATAAAATTGTAGCACTACCCATATCTTTTAATGATGAAGACTTATTATTGACTACATTATTAGTTGTTTCTTTTTTATCTTTTAATATTGATATTATTGTATCTAATTTTGAAATTATTTTTTCTTGATTTACATTTTTGCTATTTTTTATTATATTACCACCAATTAACACATTATTATTATTATTAGAATCATCCTTTGTTTTATCATCAAGTTTGTTATTAATATTAGATATAATATTTTCAGTTCTAATAATTACATTAAGTATATTTTCTAGTGTGATGGCGGGATCTTTCATATTGCTAATATTTATATTTTGATAATTTATCTATAGAAAAATTATTAGATTTAAACATTTTTTGATATTTTTCATTCCCTTTTTTGTATTCTATCTCTTCTTTTTTTCTTTGTTTTTCAGCTTCGTTATCCATATTTATTATATTATCAATTATATATTGTATTCTAAAAAATTCCATCTTATCAATTTCAGATGGCTGGATATGTAATCTATTTATTAATGTAAACTCATAATTATTTAAGCTTGTCCAAGATATCTGAAACAATGAAAATGGATTTAATCCCTCCTTGAAAGGATAATGGAATGGCGACCTCACCTTCGCCAGGAACATTTGCTTTTATCATAGTGCTAACACTATCTTTTAATAAATCAACAACATTAGATAAAATTGATATTATTTCTAAATCCCATGAATATGATTCTTGTAACATATTATTATACGTTGTCCTATCTAGTTTACGCCAATCATCAAATAAAAATAAAGAATATCGTTGAAATATTTCATCTATTTTTTTACCATTTTGTTGCATTTCAATATTATAATTCTTTAAAAATTCAACAACACCTAAACTGGGTATATATAACTTTAATATAATACCACTAGATGTATTAAACACGAAACATTTATCTTTATGTGAATAAAATTTCATTAATTTATCAGGTGGATTAAAATAATTAATTATTTCTTTTTGAACTTTTATTTTTTCTATATTACCATCATTTTTAGTATATTCAATTATTAAATCATTTTCGCCTTCTTTAAAAGTAATTTCCCGTATTGCAATAACTAAATAAAATCTATCTATCTCCTTTAAATCTCTATATGTTGCTTTTTTGCCAGGTATTATTATCTGTACACATTTTTCTATTATATAATTTAAACTATCTTCAATAGATATAGGATCATTATCATCTATCATTGACCAATGTCTAATTTCCCCGAATGTAGCCGCTCTTATTGCTATTTTAGTACCATCAGGATAATAAAGACCTTGTGTGGGTAATAATTCTAATGATATTGGCTTCCACCCCATATTATCTTTATCTAAATTAATATTATTTATTGGAGCAATATCTTTTATATTACCCAAATCATTATTTTCTAGCCTTTCTATTATTTTTTGGGCTTCAATTTCTTTAGTTTCCATAATTATTATTTTATTTTAATATGTCAATTATTATAATATTGTTTCTTCCCAATATGTTGCTATTAATTTCCATTCTTCAACTCTAAAAATATCTTCTGATGACCAATCATATTCATCAGGCCCCTTTACCATACTGCCAGGAATAACATTAGGAAATGTTAATTGTCTGAATATATCACCATTAGCATTAAATTGCACAATTGTCATAGGACCGCCGCTATATTCCTTTTTTAATCCCATTTTACCTGTCAAAGGATCATATGCTAAATTACACCATTGCCGTATTGCTTTATATACATACATTGAATTAGCATCATTTAAATTAACTTCAAAAGATAATTCAATTTCTTGTGTAGGATCTGTAATTGCACCACCCACAAATGCTCTAGGGTAATTCTTATATTTTTGGTATTTGGGTGTTGGAAATCCTTTTGTTAAATCTATTCCCCCGATGCTAATAATATTTTCCATAACTAAATCCCAATCAGAAATGCCCGCCGGGGGTGTTATCATAACTTCAAAATTTGCATAATAAACTGGTTCCCAGTTATTAACAGCTGCTTTTGAATTTTTATAATGAGGTAAACCTGCCATAATATTATTGTTTTTTTATATATATAAATTTTTATGTAAATGTATAAAATCCACCACTTGCAATTTGTCCTGGCGATACTATTTGTATTCTATTAATTAGCTTATTCATACCATAATATGGTTCAATAATAACATCAATTATTCCAATAGCATTTTTTATCACATCTGTTGTATTATTTTTATCATTCATTATAGTTATATAATCATATATACCACCATTATTTTTAACAGATTCTAAATAATTATCAACTAATGTTTTAATTTCTAGTCTTATTCTCGTATCATTTTTATCAAATACATAGTTACTTAATATTTTTTCTATTCTATCTTCTATTGTTATTCCCAAATCTCTTATATGCAAATAATTTAATGGATCTAACATTTTTTGATACGATGTCATATCACCATAAATCATTATACCATAATTTCTATCATTGATAATAGCATTTATGCCCATTTGTTCTAAATATACTCTATCTGATTTAAGGAAGTCATATTCTAATCCTACGAGTTTATTGTTTGATAATACACCACGTTTAGGGCCTGCTACAATATCATAAGGTATACCATTTTGGAATTTTCTTATAAAATTATTAGAAACATCAGCAGCAGGTGGCACATATTTTATTTTATTATCTTCTCTAATTTTTAAAAATGGAGTAAAAAATCCACTATATTTACTACCATTTTCATCATCAGGCAATGTAAATTTAAAACTAGGCGCCATTGATAAATTACCACCACTTGCTATATATTCTACCTTTAATACTGGTTTCGGATTTCCATTTTCAATATCAGGCATGTCAGTAAACATAGGATCAGTAGAAGCCATAAATTTTGATATAGATGGTAAATTAAGTAAAGCTAAGCATGTTTGTCTTTTTTTCGCTAATCTAGACAAAATTGATTTTGCCCCACATTGCGGTTCTAATCCACCATCAAATGTATCTACTATATATCTAAAATCAATTAAATTTTTATCTGATAATACTTCTGATAAATTAGTATTTTCTAATACACCATATATTTTCCAAAGTTGATTTTCACCGCCAGGCATATGATAAGATGTTATCTTAAATCCTTCTAATTTTGTGAATTGTAAATTAGTAGCAAAATCATTTATTGGTAAATATCTACATACATAATCATTACCTGATATATTTTCAATAAATATAGGTTCATTAACAGTAATTTCATATTCAACAATTCCATTACTATTAACACTTTTAGTCTTGCTTATTACTCTTGTTAAATGTTTTTCATTAATATTACCACATACTAATAATGAATTAACATTAATTTTGTTATTATCAGTTGCACTAATTTTAAATTTAGTTTTAAGATTATTTAATGACATTGGTATAATAGGAATATATTCTTTAATATTACCAATACCTGTTTGTATACATATTCCATTATTACATTGAGAACCATCTAAACAATAAAATGATGATACAAAA
>Ga0209508_1001521_pt1 | contig 17849 bp, 21 predicted proteins | sample AD_UKC129_MetaG_FD_184427 | JGI IMG/M metagenome (GOLD analysis project Ga0209508, IMG submission 184427) | Active sludge microbial communities of municipal wastewater-treating anaerobic digesters from Canada - AD_UKC129_MetaG (SPAdes) (version 2) | ecosystem: Engineered > Bioreactor > Anaerobic... | reverse complement strand
ACTACCTCCCCGTTCTGAAATGAAACGATTCTATGCTAAAATCGTTCTATAATAAAACGGCAGCTCGATAATTTTAGAAGTGCACTTCCAAATTAGTACGAGAATTTTGGAAGTCGATTACCAAATTAGTATGAACGTGCGAAAACCCTGATAGAAACAGGTGTCGAGGCTGTTCAATATTTGTCGAGCTTGTTACCGATGTCGAGAGGCAATGCTACATTTGTAACATGTTTAACACATCATTGGCAACATGTATACCATGAATCTAATAGTGATGAGACCATTTCTTCGTTTAAATCTGAATCGCTAACGAGCGGGATGTATAATACTGTATCTTCTGTTTCGTATAGTTCTTTCCTTTTATCGAAACGCATATAGTAGCCGTCTTTGGTAACTACTAATCCATCTTTACATCTACCTATTGCCCCGCATGCAAGTCGTGAACCTATATACAATTGGTACGAGGATATGTCATTTACTATGTGAACTGATGAGGCATAGGCATATCGTTCATTATCAGAAGCGAGAGTAACAATATACAAGAATCTATCCAGCAACTTGCTAGCCGTGAAACTGAATTGCGAGTTACTTACTTGTAAGTTATTTACTATTGAGTAAGTGAGGTGAATCGTGCTCTCACTTACGCGCATATGCTCAAGTTGGAGGCTTACTGGCCTAGTCGTTGCCATATTGCCAATCCACATACCCATATCTGTCAGATCGGATATGAAATATAACAATAGTGGGGTTAATATAAAGTTCTTAATGCTAACCGCCATCACCTGTGTACCATCAATTAGTAATCGCCATGTTAGCGCTTGCCGGTCGGTATATAGTGGTACTATGAAATGTCGCAGCTCGTTTGACAGCTTTGATAAGCGATCATAATGGTCAAGAGCAAGTGTGCTATTGTTTTGTTCTATTATCAAGCTGCACGCTGGCCCACTTGTCTTGTGTGCTATACGTACACTATTATATGGCTGGTAGTATGCATATTGCCCGTTATATGATATTTCAGCTATTGGATATCCTTCTAACGGCGTATTCCTAATTAACACTATAATCACCACCTCATATATGGGAACTATACGTCAAAATCCGGATGCAGAGAGTCATCAGTAGACTTGGAAATAGACAGTAACTGTATCTAAACCGTTAGATAGATTCGTTATTATAATAGGCCAGCTACCTGCAGTTGTATTGCTACCTACTTTCCAACTCCAAGACACTATGCCGTCTTTATCTGCTGTCTTAACGCCCAAACCTGCGGCCTTTGAAGGCCCACTCTTATAAGTAACGGAACATTTATACTGAACTCCTGGTATACCTTTAATCTTTATAGAAGCAGTTCCACCACGCTTGACAGAAGCGGTATAGGACAGTACTTGGATACTAGTCTGCGTTGCTTGTGACTTCCAGATACCTTTATTTGCGGCCATTGCCTGACCTTGCAAGAGCTCAAATGTATCAGCATATCTTACATCTGGTGGATACTTAGCAGCCTTAGCGAGGCCTTCTTGCACTAGCAAGGCATTGAGCATCTTTGGTATCTCATCAGTCGAATCTACTAACCAGACGTACCTTAGCAATCTACCAAATTGGTCTGTCTCTGAAACATCCTTCTCTAGGTAAACGGTTTTACTCATCACAAGGCCAGCCACGTAATTTGCGGCTTCAAGACCCATATACTCGTTCTTGCCGTTAGTGATCTCCGGGCAGTCTACGCCTATAAGTCTAACCCTAAAAGTGGCCTGATCTATTTGTACGTCGATAGTATCACCATCGATTACATTCACCACCTTTGCAGGCTGAAGTATATTACAAAAGCCAAGCGTGGCTATCAGTATAACTGGTACTAACAACACTCTAACCACTCGTCTACTCATTGTGTTCACCTCCAAAATATGAGAGTATTTCATCCTCGGTAAGTAATGATACATTAAACTTATCATCTAATAGACAACCACGCAATCCTAGTTCCCGAAACTCATTTTCATTCTCCTTATTAATCACCTGCATAAATTTAATAAAATAGGCGGTTATTAGCCGCCTATTAGTCTAATGAAAAATACTGATACCCGTATTTCTTTAATAGTCCTTCGCTACTAGTATTATGGTCCTTTGTTAGAACATATACAACCTGCTTATCACAAAAGTCATGAGGCTCAGGTACATTGTCATACAAGTCAGTTAAGACAATGAACATATCCGGTGGCTCGTTATTAGCTAATATCTCCTTTAGTGCCGCAGATACGCTAGTGCCACCTCTATCTACTACGTCGAATTTACCAGTTCTCAACATACGAATATCTACTTCAGAGCCAAGCCCAGTTGTGTATGTAAAGACCTTATATTTGTATTTATACTTACGTAGCAGGCCATAAACCTCGGATGCAAATGCCTGCAATTCCAAGCCATTGATAGAACCGCTTGTATCAACTAGAACATAGATTAAACCGCCTTGATATGAACACTTTTTAGCAGGTGGCAAGTCAGTTCTTCTATCAAGTCTCTTCATAGAATAGTGTCGTTCTAAAATAGAATTGCCCTTGAATAACTTTCTGAGCAATTGCCGCCAATTTGAGCTTATCTTTCTACTAGTATCAACTGCCAGCGACTCAAATATCTTAAACCTCTGTAAGCCGCGAGTACGCTCGACTGATTCCTTGTATGTTTCCTCTATTTCTTCAACTACACCTTCAGGTAGTTCAGACGCCGGTACTGGCTTTATATCACCTTGCGTATTGTATGCAGGATTCTTTACCATTCTATCTGACTTTGCGTCATCCTGTTGGCCTGAACCTGCACCACCATTGTTATTTTGCTCTGATTGTTCTTCTGAATTACCGTTAGCCTTGCCACCCTCTTCTTTCTCATTAGACTGATTCTCATTTTTGTCATTATCCTGTTTGCTGTTGCTCTGCTGACCGTCATTATTATCAGATGATAAATCGAGCATTATGTAATCATTATTCAATTCTTGACTTTCTTTTGGGAAGTGCCGTTCCAGGTAATCGTAATACTCTTCCCAGGTAAAATTATGCTTCAATGCGTGCTCAGATGCCATAATGAACATTGCACTGCCAAGCTTATGGCTCAATACATCCTCTGGTGTCAACGTTGGGAAGTTAAGTTTTGGTATTTCAGGAATCATTGTATTTATTAAAGCATCCATTGCCAAATTCGATAGTTGCTGATTTGTGCGGACGTTATCTGCAATAAGATGTTTCAACATGACATGCAATAGCTCGTGTTTAAGGATGGCTCGATAATAGCCCGTTAACTGTGTCTCATCTAGACTCTCAATATTATCAATTCGTGTACTGTAGTAAATATAATAGGGGCTAATATAAATACCAAGCTTTCTAGCTTTTGCATCAAATTGTACAAATGCCGTGAATGGGCACAAACTAGTGAATAATTGTATCTTCGATAGCACATGATTGAAAATAATTTCTTCAACTAGCCTATCGCCATACTCGAATGTTGAAACTCCGACATTGATGGCATTATTGAAAGCAACATTGCACTTCTCTATCTCCTCTGGAGTAAGCATCTGCATATATACAATGAGATTCAAATACGGGCGAGGCAACTCGCCCGGTGGTAATGGTATCATTTCCTCTTTTATTTCACGCATATTCTCACCTCATTTTATCAGCTTTGTGATATCTATCTGGCCTGTTACATCGTCACTGATGATGTATAATATCAGGTCAGAAAACTCCTTACTTTTCTTCCTGCATTCTAGAACAATTTTATTAAAGTCCTTATTATCCTGACTTTCTCGGACTATAGGCCCTAATTGCTCTTTACTGAATAACCTAAGTGACTTTGCAATAGCATCAAGGTCTGCGGCACTTACCTCATTTGTCTTTAGATAGCTAATCAACTGATTAACTGCATTTACACGTTCGCCGGCCTTTGCTGCCTTTATCTTAGCTTCATTCATAGATATCAAGTCATCAACTGACAATGGGTTAGTTGCTATCTCCATGATTAATTGTAGCATCTGCTTAGCATACTTATGCCCGATTATACCTGAGAGTAGCTCTTCCATATTTTGACTATATTTATCTTTAAGTGCATGATATATTCTCATTGCCCTAACGTGTGCCCTAGGAGTTGGCATAACCTCGGGCAACTTGAATTCATTATCCATTTGAAATACTTGGTAATCGATATCATAGAACTTCGATAAAGCCTGCACGTACTCGTCATCGTAATCTTTTAGGCCGCCTACGTACTGTTTGAAATCACGCATATTATTAGTGACCTTCAACCAGACAAATCTATCGATGAATGCCTGGTCAATTGTCTGGTTCAACTCATACCTTTCGGTATCTGGATTCATTGCTGCAACTAGCCAGACACCGTCTGGAAGAACATGATCATTAAGCCTTCTATCCAACAGCAATTGCATAACTGCGGCCCTAGTTATATCGCTTGCTCTATTTATTTCATCAAGGAACAGAATCTCATTGCCAGTTCTAGGGAACCAGTCTGGTTTAAGCCATACTGTGCGGTCGCCATCTCTGGCTGGCATACCTATCAAGTCGCCAGGTTCCATCTGACTTAATACCAAGATTTTGACTTCTCTGTTATACTGCCGGCCTATCTGCTTAACTATCTCAGTTTTTCCAACACCTGCGTGACCCACAAGAATTGGCACTTCATTTAATTCCATAATTGCTGGCAGAAGCTTTTTAACCTCATTAATATGCATATACGCATCCTCCTCCCAATGTGAGTTATATATTTGCACAGAGCATATCAACATCTGCGGCTGATAGCTCTGTATAATCTAATCACCAACTCAATAACTATTGATCCTGTTATTCCAGCCATTTACGAATTTCTTAAGGTTAGGATTCTTACTTACAAGCTCATTCACAACAAGCCTAAGTTCATCTTTAAGTTTATCAATAAACTTTCTAATCTCTTTCTTATCCTTCTCACTGTACTTTAGTTTCGATAACTCTACTATAGCATCATCATACGTATCTGCGCCAGTTATTCTAACAGTTATATTCCTAACTCTATTGATTCCGAATAATACCATTGAGTCAAGTAATACAAATGCCAAGTCCTGATTATTGAGCTTATAAAGTTTCTGCCCGATCCAGTAAGTCTCATAATAGAATTCTACTGCATGTTCATAACTCTCTGGTATCCAGCCGCTGTTTTTCTCCTTTGAAATGCCCCACAAAGTCTTGCCACCTGGGTCATGCTCTACATTAGCATACTCACCCTCAATTTGAATCACAGCCTCAATTAACTTCAGGCCTACACTCTTATTATCCAGTTGCTGCTTCATATCGTCTATTTCTTTTTGTCTCTCTTTCATTTCTACCTGACGCTGTTCAAGCTCAGCCTGCGATTCTGGCCATACATCTACTGTGTAGTTATTATAGAAATCTGACGGCCCTACATTTGGAATTAATGTAGTATCACTATTTGACCTACTCTCCTGACTATACAGATTATCTAACGACTCAGTGATCCTGTCTACATACCTATCAATCTTTTGAAATCCAATAGCCAGCGTTATAAAATAGACTGATACCGCCGTAATCACTGATATTGAGAACATCCAGATTAGGACTTTTATAAATTTATTGCAGCATTTTTCATCCATCTTCAGCACCTCCAAGAATATTGGCTGCCAGAATTCCCGGCACCGAATAGCTCGATGCCGGTGAAGTTTTTGACCTGCTCAGATGTATAAATCCCCATCTTCATCACTCATTCTCTTAGACTCACGCTCGGCCCAATCTTCTAGCTCTTCGCCAGTTGACCAAGTGAGTATCACTGGGTCTTCTACTACGATCCTGAAGCCTTCATGTTCTGCAAGCTCTTCCAGTGTCTCGACGATGTACTCATCGTCATCATCGAACTCAATCACAAACTGCCTCTTTGCCATGCTAATCCCTCCTCTCAATTGTCAAATATATCATCGGAATCGTCATCCTCATACATCTGGTATTCCACAATCTCCTTGAATTCCTCATAACTGAGGCCGCGAACACTGCCAGACCCCATGTATCTATCAAATGATGCCTCAAATATTTCTTTGTCTATTACTCCTAAAACCAACAATGTTGTATACCTACTCCTGATTCTTTCCTTAAGTTGAAGGTCAACTACGGCTTCAGAATCTAGGGCAAAGACAAGCTTTTCTATTTCCTCATCGTTATTCAGTACCTCTAATGCCGTCTGTTGCATATTAATCCCTCCTTTCAATCATCGAACTCATCATCCTCGAAAAAGTCATCTTCGTCAGCATCTTCACATTCACCGTAGTAGTCCTGCCATTCACTTGCTGAGACTCTAGTCACATAGTGTGTATCATATGTACTATTGTATCCCCAATCGATTACATCCATGCAATCACCATACCTAAAAATAATTTTATTCTTAAATTGAATCGTGCCAAGCAAGAGCTCCATAACTTCATCCTGGTAAAGTAGCGCCAACTGCCGCCCATCAGAGAATGTTATCACAGTTAGCAGCCTTTTAGCCGAATTATGCTCTGCCAGGTCATATATCTTCTGGTCTCTAAAATAATGTGACACATCTACTACTTCGCCAATTCCGGCTGCTATCATGAATGCCATTGTATAGCTGGCTAGTACGAACTCATCTTCGGCATAGAACTGGAACTCATGCTCATCAGACTGCTTGAATTTTATCCTGAAAATCTCGCTGCCACTAGCAATTGGTTCAACTAAGTCCACGAATTCGTCTGAGATGTACTCTGGAATTTGCATTATCCCGTTGTATTCTAGGTTTCTAAGCTCGCAGGCTAGTTCTCTTATATTACCATGCTCGGCTTTAGTTAATACCTGGCCTCGCAGTGTTTCGTTTATCGACTTATGAGATAGCGGCATGAACTCGGCAGCACCAAGTTGGGCCACTACCTCTATTGATTGCCCATTAAAGCTGTTTCTAATCCATTTAAACATACCATTCACCTCCTCTACTCATCATCTTTAGGCTCGTTATCATCACATTCCATATCCTCGTCATCGAGTTCCGCATCTTCGTCTGGCTCACCTATGATTATATCGACTGCCCATTCAAACATACTTTTGCCTCCTTTAAGCTTATTGTGTGGTGCCGAGTCTCTCTCTTCTTAACCTGAAACCTTGTAGAACTTTCAGTCTACTCAACCAAGAGTTGCTGAAAGTTCTTTGGAATCAAATGGCAAACTAACTACCTTTTGGTCCTGATGCTTTGATACCTTGAAGCACATGGATTTGCTGGCTACTATGAATCCGTCAATTTTGCTAAAGAATGCATCAAAATTCACAACTGCCTTTATAGCCTTGTTATCCGGTGGCATACTCAAGGTTTCCGAGTAAAACACAAGGTCAACTGGTTCTACTTTATATTCTGCTGTTTCAACATTGAAATCCACATTGAATAATGCCTGTGTTCTGAAATCGTCTGCAAACACAATGCCCTTGAACTGGTTCTTATCCATGTTATGCCTGCTTCCGCTAATCAATCTGAGGCCAAACTGGAATTTATTACTATTCTGCGGCAAGTAGTCAATACCGGCTTCCAATACTATCAAGCTGGCAATTGTGTATATATCCATGTAATTAAACTTGGCATCAAGCACAGAAATCTCATTGATAACTGGCATGCCTATTTTAATTTCCCGGTCCCCATTGAGAAACCTAAGTTCTTTCGTAAATAGCCCATACTGGCCATCTATAACTCCGGATTTCCATGCCCTAATCAGGTCGCTGGTATTGTCAAATAAAACTTCTCTGAACTTTATCATGCCAGTTACCTCCTTTCCTCTATTATACCAAATGATTGGAAAAATCAGTTAATTGAATCGTTAATATAGATAAAAGCCGGCCTGAGTATCCTATTACTAGAGAACTTCACAGTTTCTATTTGCAATCTTTCCTGCTATTAAGCATTCAACATCGATGCCTTATTTGGCAAATAAGAAAGCAGCACAGTGCCAACCAACTTCGTGCCAAACTTCAACATTGCCAGGTCAAATGTCAAATTAGTATACTGGAGTCCATTACTCACAAGCCACATAGCCAGCACAGTCTCTGGATAAGTTTCACTAAGCCTCTTATGCGACAATTCGGGCATATAGACTAATACCTCTCTAATCTCATAAGTATATTTTTTATCGCTAACAACCTCTAATATATACTGCGCTATAGGCTCTGATGGATAACTTATTTGCCCAGCATTGTAGAGTGCAAGCAAATCAGTGAACTCTGGATATTCGACATTGCCTATTTTCACAATATCACCTCCAGTCTAGCAAAAAAAATGATGCATCACCAGAACTACATGATGCATCATTGTAGTCTGATAATGCATCGACTTTCAAAAACCGGGCTCAGGAAACTGCTACATCTGCGTAGTCTGAGATTATTTCATCTATTTGCCCTGGCCCAAATAGAAGTGCTGTATAGTAGCCGGATAAGAGTGCCTTGCCGGCTATTACTACTGCAATGCAGCCTTCCTGGTTCATATACTTTGTTACAGGTACACCACGTAAGTCTGACTGGACTACTTTGACTTCGTCACGTTTACCTGCGAGCGAAATGAACTCCTGGAATACTCCGCCTTCACCGCCGAGATTATAGAGTGGCTGGAGATAGAAGTAGAATTCCTTACCTAGCAGGACGCCAATGTACTTATCATTGTAGAATACCTGAGTAACTGGAAGGCCAGCCTTTGCAAGTTTACCAAATACACTTGGCTTATCTGGATTCTGCTCTATGAGCTTACAGGCATCATAGACCTTATACCTGAGCCCGCTATTCCTGTAGATATCTGGATTACTGGAGTAAAGTTCAAAACATTTCAAGAACTCTTCTAAAAACATACACTTCACCCTCCTTCACATTTTTATCTTAATTACCTGGCCGCCAGAACCGGCAACTGAGTCCACAAAGCTCTGACTTCCATCATCAATCAGGACTACAAGCAATCTGCGGCCAAGTTTCCTACTAACCTGGATTGGGTCGTCAAATCCATCAGTCATGACGACTATCAGGTCATATGCATCCAGGCTATTGCCAAGTTGATTGAGTGCATTATTCAAGCTGGTGCCACCACCGCCACGAATAGTGCTAACTCTGGCAAATTCTTTATATGTGAACTGTTCCTGGATTTCATAATCATAAGTCACTATATCAAGGTTACCACCAGAGTTCTTAGATATCTTATCGAGCTCTGCTGCAAACTGGCTAAGCTGCTCAGCCTCAATTGAGCCAGAGACATCTAGCATGGCTAATACGCTGGCTTTGAATTTCTTTCTCTTACCTTCCAGGTCATCGAATCGCCTATTTGGTTTCATCCAAGTATAGTTGAAATCATAGGTTAACCTGCGGCCTAAGACATTTCTCAGCACTTGTTTCCATTGTACCTTAGCTTGCCTGGATGACAATACTTTTCTAAGCTCGCTACCCAGGACTTTACCGACATTCTTCTGGAATCCTTTGTCATTCAGGATATCATCAAGCATCTGGTTCATCATATCTTGTGCCAACTGGTCACCATCGTCAACTGGCGTATCACCAAGCATCATGTCACCTTTATTCCTGCTTGGCAAATCTGAGGACTTGCCGCCACGTTGCTTATCGCCATCTTGATTATTGCCGCTTCCAGCATCTTCATTAGCCTGGTCTTCGCCTTCAGATTGCTGGCCTATCTTATCCTTAATCCATTGATTCATCTTCTGACGCATCTGCTCATTATTCTGATAATCCTGGTTATCCTTCATCTTCTGGTAAAGTTCTTCCCAAGTATAGTTCTCGAGCACTGATGAGCCGCGGATTAGTGCACTTCTGCCTTCCGGCAGATTCAAATCCGGGCTATAGTACTCTTCTGCTGTAACCATACTGGCATTCAATTTACTGAACTCAGATATAGTCAGATTAATCAGAGAATCCTGGCACACATTTGCGAGCTGGTGGTCAATTTCCTGATCCAGAGAAATCAGGTGCTTGAATATCACATGCATCAACTCATGCTTAATCAGGGCCCTTGTAAATGCTACAAGAGCATCATAGACAGTCCGGTCATCTGAATCAATAAACTGGGTATCCACTACTTCAGGAAATAGCTGGGCAATTGATTTCATGTTTATATTGATTACGAATTTACTTGATTTCTTATCGAATCTGACATATGCTGGATACTCAGATTCCTGGACCACCTTCATTCTATCAAGAAGCATGCCATACCAGAGTTCATCAGAGAAACCTGGTGTGAACTGGTTCTTAACGACGCCAATGCCCAATGCGTCAGACTGGACTCTGGCTAAGTCTATTTTACTCATATCCATACCCACACCTCCTATTCTCATTTTCAGGAAAGCAAGCCATTCAGAAATTGTGCGGCACTTGAGCCAGTGCCTATTAGATTCATTACAGCTTTTGCAAATGCTGGTATCTTCTTGAGTTCAGATATGCCATTGCTATATACAGGACTATTACCAGATACTTCTCTGATAATAGACATCTGTTCTTCTCTGGAATATACATCAATGAATACATCGACCGCTCTGACACAATCCTGATAATTCAATTCTCTGGCTCCGACTCTCATAACAAGAGCCTTGAATATCTGGATTCTATCTAGAGATTGTGCTCTCTTAGCTGCTTCTATATCTCCACTGAGCAAAGAATCCAGACCAAACTGGCTTGCTTCCTCTTCTGCCTTCTTCAGGAGCTCATATATCTTCAGGCCTGCACTACCGAGTATACCTCTGGCCAATTCATATGCATATTGAGCTGCAAATTCTGGAGTCATTGCACTATAGAGCTTTGTAAATCTCTCTATAGCTCTTGGAGTTACTTGAAGTTCAGGAATATCAAATTGACCGCTCATCTGGATACCAAGACCGTACTCATCAAGCTGGCGAACTACCTTGGCCATCAAATTGCCGGCCTTGTAGTCTCTAGAAATCAGGTAATCTATATAATCATTCGTATTACTGGTTACTTTGAGCCACACAAATCTATCAAGGAATGCTGCGTCGCTCAGGTCATCAACCATGTAATCTTCCGTTGCAGGATTCATGGCTGCGACTATCCAAGTGCCTTCAGGAAGCACGTGATTATTAATCCTACGATCCAGGATTAGTTGCATTACTGCATGTCTCACGGATTCATGAGCTCTATTGATTTCATCCAGGAACACTATTGAATTGCCGGTTTCTGGAAACCAATCTGGGCGCATATATACTGTCTTATTTGCACTGGCATCTCTAACTGGCAAACCGAGTAAATCTCCAGGTTCCATCTGGCTGAGCATTAATATGTGCAATTCTCTGCCAGTCTGGGCAGCAAGGTCCTTGACACTCTGGGTCTTACCTATACCGGCATGGCCAACGAGCATTGGTACTTCCCCGTTGGCACATATAAATCCTATAACTTCTTTAACCTGATTTACTCTCATATACCCTCCTCATATTCACCGCTAGGTCCGGCCCACCCGAACCTAGCTGTTTTTTTATTTCACGATAGATGGAATCGTAGACAGACTGGTAGTCAGGAACTATGTATATGATTAAATAGAAGCCTGGCCTTGGTTAGCTATTCCCTCGAAATCGCTGGCATTGAATATAATCCTCTTGGCTACTGGCAATGCCTCTCCGTCATGGCCAAGTAGGTATGAGAACTCAGGCATTGCTATTACACAGGATGCGCAATTCTTATCATGTCCAAGCCAGGTAATCTGTGCATTAGTTATTGCATCCTTTAAGTCTGCTGACTTTAACCTATCACCATGAACTACGTATGCCTGGCAATCGAGCTCCTTGACTTCATTCTTTTCCAGGTCTATCTTGACTAGCTTAGCTGTCTTTTTCCCAATTTCATACTTCTTAATAACTATAGACAGCTCCGCTAGCACAGTTAGGCTGGTTATAATCTCGGTATGCTGGTATGTATGTGGCTTAGTCTCACAATCGATTATCACAGGGCTAACGTACACTTCGACAGATTCTGGAATAGCAAGTGCCGCCAACATGGTAACGAAGCTCAAGTCCCACTGGAATTCATCTTCATCGTCGAATACATCGGCATCAGGAAAGCTGAGTCCCAGATTACCATTTGACCTGTATACCATATTGGCATAATTACCAACTATGGTATACTTGCGGTTCTGGTATTCTAGACTTTCAACTCTCACTATTGACCTATCTGGCACCAATTCTATTATCCGGTCCACACAGGCTAACAGGCTATCAAACTCCTGATCTCCTATTCTAATCATACCATTACACCTCCATTCTCAAAATCTGCCAACTGGAATGGGACTTTCTTGACAAACAGAGGATAGTCATAATTACCTGATGTGCTGAGCAGATAGCCTCTTTTATCAAGTACAATAAGTGCCACAGGTTTCTTGCCAGTTGGCACAGCCATTTCCTGGAATAGCTCTGCTGAATACTCATCTATACTGGTTTCAACGAGCGTTTCACCGACTCTGAAGACTCGCAATTCGGGCTTACTTATCTGATTATTTTCAATGTCTATTATGCAAACATAGTACTTATCAGCCCGGTCTTTGCCAGCAACTCTAGTCAGGACAGTCAGGCTTGTAATCTCGCGGCCATCAAGCTCGTAATCTAACAGGTAGCTAAACACGTCACACAGGCCCTGATTGCCTGGCACAACTGCGGCATATACATTCAAACACATCAGGTATTCATAGAATCCTATCATATCTGGTGTGAACACATTCTGGCCAAATGTAAGTTGAATTTGGTCATCAGAGTGGAATGGAGTCTCCAGGACTGTTTCTCTAACCTGAAGCTGGCCATCTGGCAACTCGATATCAACATGTTCACCACGCGTATATGACTGGGCTATGAGCTCAACGCCGGCCTTCAGGTTCTCTATCTCATTGCCATTAATCTTCATCATATACACCTCCTACTCCATAATAGTTTCTGGTAAACTCTGAGTCCGTTATCGGGATTTTCTTGGACTCTATAATCGCGTTTATATCGATATACTGGACCTTGAATTCAATGTTGCCGACATACCGGACTGCGTAGCTACACTCTTTACCCAGGACTATGAAGCCTTTGAATTCTTCATTCTCTTCTCTGAGAATCTGGTGCACAATATCTCGATGGTCAGTCAGGACATATGTATCAACTGGTATGACAATCCGGTAGTTCAATTCCTTGAAGCTACCATCTGGCTTAAACTCGACGACTCTATATCTATCAGGATTCTTGGATATAAGCACATAAGTCAGGCTAGTAACAAAGCCCTTCTCGTGCTTCAGGTCTATAATTAAGGAATACACGCATTCCAGGTTATATGTCTGGGCAATTAGACAGGCAATCAGAGTAGTATAGACATTATAATAAAAGAAACCAACTTGGATAGCTTTGCCATTAATCGGGAAGTGGATACCTAGCTCTTCCAGGTTAATAGCCGTAGATGTGAAGTCATAGGCCCCGCAAGCGAGGCCTATACTTTTACCAGTCTTCGGGTCATCAACTATAACCTGGTAATATGGCTGGTTATTATCTGGCACAAGCCTGAATACCTGCTCTGGATTGTAATCCGGTATTACTATCTTTTTCATACTACCCCCTCCTTCAATTTTAGGTTTAGTCTGGTGCGTAGCTCACGTCTAGCGAGCATGTCAACTTCCATATTAAACATGTCGCCTGAGTGGCCACGCACATGTTCCACGGATACAGGCATGTTGATTGCTGACATCAGGCGCACGAACTTCACCATTTCCTGATGCCTAGCTCTGGCTTTACCATTGATTATCAGGCTTATTATCTCGCTATCTGTGTACACTTTGACAGAACTGGCGTCATTGACATGGGCAAACTCGACTGCTCGATAGAAAGCTTCGAGCTCAGCCGACATATTTGCCATCTGGCTAAACAGCGTGCATTCGCCATATATCCTGGCACACAGCATTGACGGGTCGTCTGCCAATCTCACAGTGGCGGCATATATACCTAGCCCGCCACCGTATGACCCATCTGTGTACGCTACCAGGTCTCTACCCTGAACTGGCAAGAACAGGTTAGTCATGGAATTCACCTACTCTAACGGATTCTAACAACTGGACTGCTGGACAAGGCTGGCCTTTACATATTATCAACACTTGTATTCACCAGCCCTGAGAACTTTCTGGCTTCTCTATTATAACCCTTAGCAAGAATCAAGGGAACCAAGTCAGCAGTATCGCCATCGTCGTCACCATCTATGAGTTCTGCGACTTTTGCTGGCACGCCAATTCCTACGCATTCATCTGGCACTATCTCTCCGACAGCAAGATAGCCGGTAATTGGATGTCTGACTAGAATTCCAAGGATTGCATCTTTGCTATTGTAAGTCCTCAGGAATCGAGCTGCTAAGCTGGCTAATTCTTCATTACTTACAGGCACGACTTTGCTAACTGGTACATCAAAGTAGGCAAGCGTTTCTTCAGCATTCTTGGTATTATTCTGGCTCACATATGCAGTCTGGTTCCATACTACCATCAGGCTGCTAACTTTAGCTGGATTTCTTACAAGTCTATTGAATGCGTGGTAGTTTACATGGAGCACAGAGTCACTTACTGTTACATGTCTGGCACGAACTGACCAGAATACCTTGGAATCTTGTTCTATTCTGGCTGCGAGCTTCAAATAGCTAGCTGCAAGCTCTTCAAGGAATGCCTCCAGGCTATCTTGAATCTTCTCGATATAGCTGGTCACGAACGAGCCAGCTAATCTGACAGACTGGGAATTGACTTTAATCAGTGCCGCAAGTAGCTCTGTTGCTGCTGGCACTGTGACTTCAGAATTATCGAACTCAAACATGGACTCATCATTGGTAATCAGGTTCTCTAACGTCACATTCCAGGTCAAAGCGCGGCCTATAACTGGTATTTCTATTACTTCAACTGGCGTCCATATCTTAATAGACTTCTGGCTTCTGAGTTCTTCTGCCAATAGGTCAGTTAGAACTCTAATACCGTTCACTTTCTGGCATGCCGAAACTTCGGCCAGTGTCCTGAAGAACTGGTCACCTGTTCTCTGATATAGCCACGCCATAACTGAGATATCATCTGTGGCAGGCAGGTCTTTACGCTCTATTACAGAGCTCTGGAACAACGACTCGAACTCCTTATCTATCAGGTCTATTAGCTTCTGAGCGCCGGTATTCATGACTTCCAAGTCGCTGGTTACATCTTCCTTGAAATAGCGGCTAGCAGGCACAAACTTTTCTGCCTGATAGATTTCCTGAGCTTGAACATAATGCATAGACGCTTTAGCAACCTTCGGGCTCATACGATGCGTCAGGTCTATATAGAACTTATTGATACCTACTAGAACTTGGTAAGCTGTGGCCCCGACTTGGATATAGCCGGTTACTAGATACTGGTTCCAATCATGGCTTGTGAGCCACTGGATATCTGCACTCCTTATTGCGGGCATCTGCTGGCCAAAGAACTTCCTTAGACGCATACCGGATAGGCTGAGATTTGCTACCTTATTGAGCCTCTTGCCCTGGGTATTCATAACGACATCGACAGGCATACTTACATTAAACTCTGGAATTACAACTTCCAACTGGTCGAAGAATCCAATGGTTATGCCCTTAGACCTGGCTAAACCTTGCATCTTTACAGGCGTCTTCAAGCTACGGAACTCACCAGGCTTATCATCCTCAAATTCCAGGTACTTGATAGAATCTATAAATCTTCTGGAAACTACAAATCCATCGCCGGCGAATGACAATGGCTGGCCTGTAAGCCTTTTCAGAAGCTCATCGGAATCCGGGCCCTTATCTAGAAACACAGTGACTCCAGGTATCCCGAAGAACTCCGTGCTTCTCTTCTCTGGCCACTCTATCTCTAACTTGGACTTATGGAACATTCTGAGCCTCTGGTCTGAGAGCTTCACAACAGGCATCTGAGTCAGGAAAGTATTAGTAGCTCTGACTGGGTCGGTAATTAGAGCAACTGGATTGAAGCCCTGCTCAACTCTGGACCTTGTTTCGCCAGGCACAAGCCGGGCTAATCTGGAATATGGCCTATTAATACTAGATAGACTCAGGCCATCGAATTTCTCAACTGGCATTGTCTTGACTATTCTACCTTCTGTATTTCTGGGCACAACGAAGAAGCTACCTTTTCTGGACATCATAGACACAAACGGGCCATAGATACCAGCATAGACCTTGAATGGCTGGTCTAATACTTCAACGCGGTCATCCTGGATTCTACTGGAATGAAGGCTAAACCACCTATATGGTCCTATCATCAATTATCTCCCCCTTTCAATAAGAATAAGTTCAATTCCCTGGCGAATCTGCGTATCCTCGAGGAAGTCAGGTAACTCAATCTACGATTCGCGGCCCGCTGCCACGTAATCGTAGTTCTGGTAGCAGAGGGCAAAAGTCGGGCACACAGGTCAGATATCCACGTATCTCCTAGGACATTGCCGGCGATAGACATAGCCATAAGCACTAACTGAGGCCACTGAGTCTTTGGCAATTCAATCTGGTCTAATCTCTCGGCAACAGGGCCAATGACGGCTTTAGTACTATCATCCTTAGATAGCAGGTAATACGCAGCAATACCGGTGCCCACACGCTTATCTTTCTTAACTGTGGCCCGGATATCACGTTCACAATAGACCATCAGGCTCTTCATCTCACTGGTATCCAACTTAGCTTCTCTGGCTGTCGGGATTATAACATCAGACCAGAGAGCAGTAACAGGCCCCATCAGGCTCTTAATCGCACGCAGGTCCATTGCACGATTTTCAAGCTTACTGGCGGCACTTGGCTCATCTCTGAGTTTCTGTTCCAGGACATCCAGGTCAACTAGGCTCTTAACCTGCCTAGTCTCTCTGGTGATAAGTGGAACATTCGTGGTTTCGTGGTATAATCTGGACTGAATGGAATCGAGTCTGGTTACATTCAGGCTTACTGTAGACGGGAATCTCTGGTTGCGTAGCTTAAAACTTCTGGAAGGCCGGCCCTTGCAGGTTCTATACCTGCGTTTCAGGATGCTCAGGATATCTGGCTCATTACTAAACTCAACTTTTCTCAAGACATTGACACCTCCTCTTCGGGTGAAGTGAATTGCAAATAACACTAGAATGTTTCAGCTTAGTGTATGGTGGGATAGTCAACAGAGGCATTTTCTAAATTGCAAGAGCCAGACTACTCAATGTTCTAATAGCCAGATTATTCAATTGCCTGACTACATATGCCCGAGTTAGACATGTAACCTGCAATCTGCGGCCCATGAGTTCAGCTACCATCTTTAAGCTTATTATCCGAGATGATAGTCAAGAAGTCTAAAAGGCATAGACCAATGTTAGGCTTATTTTGGGGCCTTTTAACATTGTGCGGTGTAAATCCAGTAAAAAATCTAAAAAACAGGTGGGCCCCGAATTAGCGGCCCAAGTCTTTTAGTTCTATCTGGTCTTTCCATTGAGAACCAGGCGTACCAGGAACATGAACCTTATAGGTCCCGTCTGGCATCAGGTCTATAAGCATCTGGCCATTTGGAGTATCGACTACAACCAGGACTTCTGCGGGCTTATCCTGGATAGCTACTTCCAGGACATTTCTGATATACATTCTGGCCTTACCGGAGACAACTGGTTTACTGGTACCGGTTGAAATTGAAAACTTCTTTGTCATTCTCATCATATCCATCACCTCCACACTACACTTCCAAGTTTCAGCTTATTCCATGAGAGGATAGTCAAGAAAGCTAATAAATCAAATAGGCCACGAATGAGCATTAGCTCTAAACGGCGGCCCATATTCTAATCCATCTAAGAATTACCCCCCTATTATATTCCCCCCCTAAGA
>Ga0209508_1001520_pt1 | contig 17870 bp, 11 predicted proteins | sample AD_UKC129_MetaG_FD_184427 | JGI IMG/M metagenome (GOLD analysis project Ga0209508, IMG submission 184427) | Active sludge microbial communities of municipal wastewater-treating anaerobic digesters from Canada - AD_UKC129_MetaG (SPAdes) (version 2) | ecosystem: Engineered > Bioreactor > Anaerobic... | reverse complement strand
GGTAAAACCCACGCCCTTCTTGCTCTTTACCACATAGTGAAAAATTATGACCAGGTTAAACATCTTTCTCTACTTTCTGAAATTCAATCTCCAATCCTTAAAGAAGCAAAAGTAGTGGTTTTTGTGGGGACGCACGCCGACCCGATAGGAGGAAGAACCATCTGGGGAGAAATTGCTCATCAACTTGGAGTCTATGAGAAGGTAAAAGAGCACGATGAGAAACGACGTAGCCCAGGAAAGGGAGTGCTATATGAAGTCTTAGGAGAAGAGCCAGTGCTTATTCTCGTGGATGAGCTGGTAGAGTATGCGGTTAAAGCAAAAGACTTTGCCGACCAGATTTCTGTTTTCTCTCAGGAGCTAACCGAGGCGGTTAAGTCCAAACCTAATGCTTGTCTCGTTTCTACGCTTCCTTCCAGCGCTCCTTATGGCGAGGCAGGTGAGCGGGCGCTTAACGAGCTACAAAGGATATATGGAAGAGTTGAGACTGTTTATACACCGGTAGAGGGTATCGAGATTTACGAAGTTATACGTAAGAGATTGTTCGAAGATTTTGGAGATGAGAAAACCAGAAAAGAAGTGGCTCAAAGTTATTTTGAGCTGTATCAGAAATTAGGACCGGACGTGCCCTCAGAAGTAAGAGAAATAGAATATCGAGACCGGATAGAACACGCTTATCCCTTTCATCCTGAACTTGTTGATATTCTCTATGAGCGATGGGGCTCTTATTCCACTTTCCAGAGGACCAGAGGAGCCTTGAGGCTTTTAGCAGAAGTTGTCGCCGACCTTTATAAACGCCAGATACCCTCTCCCCTGATACAATCTTCTCTCGTAAACCTGGAAAACCAGGCTATAAGAAGAGAGTTTATCAAGCATATCGGGAATGAATACGATAGTGTAATTGCTGCAGATATAGCGGGAAAGAATGCCAAAGCCCCTAAAATAGACCGGGAGATGGGTAGCGAATATGAAAAATATGGGATTGCTACTGGCATAGCTACGAGTGTCTTTCTCTATTCTTTTAGCGGAGCAGAAAAGAAGGAGACTACTTTGCCCAGAATCCGGGTGGCTCTTTTGAGAGAGGGTATCCCATCCACCATTGTAAGCGATGCAATTGGCAAATTAGAAGAGGAGCTCTGGTATTTTCACTCTGAAGGAAAACAATACGCTTTTCGTAACCAGCCTAACTTGAACCGGGTGATAATGGATAGAGAAGAGACCATCTCAGAAAGTAGAGTTCGGGAAAAACTCCAGGATAGCATCCAGAGATATGCGGGCAACGCTTTAGAAGTTTATCTCTGGCCTGAAAGTGCATCAGATATCCCCGACAATAAAAACCTCAAGATGGCTATTCTCGCTCCGGAGTTTTCTTATAATCCAGGGTTATCTGCTGCAGAACAATCAGGGAAAGTAAATCAGCTGGTATCGGAGCTTTTGGAAAAAGCGGGGACAGGCTTTAGAGTGTATAAAAATACGCTCTTCATTCTGGCAATGGATGATGCTCAGTATTCTACCCTTTACAAATCTCTAAAGCGTCTCCTGGCTATCTCCGAGGTTCAAAACGACAGAGGACTTCTGGAATCACTTACTAAAGAAAGTCAGAATGAGCTGAAGAAGAAATTAAATGATGCCGAGAAAGAAATACCGTTTAGAATTCTCAATGCCTACAGACATCTGGCGCTATTAGAGGAGAAAGGCTGGGCTTGGAAAGACCTGGGTATCCCTATAGTGGGAACGAGCGTTACTATTTCAGAAAGAGTCAAGCAACATCTCAAAGACCAGGAAAGGATTCTCTCTCGCCTCACTCCCAAATACATAATCGATAGAACCTTGGCTAAAGATGAAAATGAAAAAGGAGCCCGAGATATTTATGAACTTTTCCTGAAAACCCCCGGGATGCCTATCTTAGAAGACGAGAGAGTTCTATTAGATGCCCTAAGAGAAGGAGTGAGGAGTGGCTTTCTTGGTATCAGAGAAGGACAGAAGGTTTACTACAGCGAAGACGTTAGCCCGACGATGGACTCTATAGTTTTACGTAGCGAAGTGGCAAAAGAAATAAAAGAAGCAGAAAAAGAAAAGGAAGAAAAAGGAAAAGAAGAGACGAGAGAGAGCGGAGGCTGGAAAGTACAGGAAAGATATGAAGAAGGAAAGGAGGAAGGAGGCGAGGAAGTAAGAGAAGAGCCCAGAAAAAGTGGTGCCGTTGCGAAATTGACTTTAAGAGCAAAAATCCCCTGGGATAAACTCTCTTCTGTAGTAGGTGGTGTAGTCCGGCCATTAAAAGAAAAAGGACTTCCTCCAGAGATTACCATCGAGATAAAGGCAGAATCTCAGGAAGGTTTTGATAAAATCACGTTGGAGAGCAAAGTAAAAGAGACTCTCAAGCAGATAGGTGCAGAAATTGAAGAGTGGAGAGAAGAGTAAGCATAGTAATAGTCTGATATACTTCAGGCATTGCCTTGTATCTCTGGAGCCTGCCTTAATTTCTCTGTACCGGGTATCAGATGCCGGCTCTCAAAAAGGTCAATTTATGGCTTATTGGTAATATAAATTATAATTTGTACGCTTCCACACAATTTCGCAGAGCCCCAGGGCTCTTGCAAAGTATAGATTCTTGTGTTATATTTCCTTCATTAGCTAAAATTATAAAAGCGAGGAAAGGGAGTAGTAGGCATTTTCTCTGGTTACAGAGAGTCTGCATAAGCTGGGAGCAGATACCAGGAGGTGCTGAATCTCGCCCTGGAGTGGTTGGCTGAAAGTGGAGTAGGCAACCCGGAACTCTCCGTTAAGAGAAAAGAGTGACTTGCCAAGGCAAGTAAAAAGGGTGGTACCGCGGGGAAATACCCCTCGTCCCTCGAGGGACGAGGGGTATTTTGTTATCATAACTTAGTAAGGGAGGAAGCTTATGAGAAGTGAAATAGTTAAAGAGGGTCCGGATCGGTGTCCTCATCGTTCTTTATTTTTTGCTACCGGTCTTACTCGAGAATCTTTAAATAGACCTTTGATTGGGATTGCCAGTTCTTTTTCTGATTTAGTTCCTGGACATATCCATATGCGAGAGCTGGAGAGATTTATAGAGCGGGGAATAGAAGCAGGAGGAGGAACTCCTTTTGTTTTTGGTCTTCCAGCTATATGTGATGGCATTGCTATGGGACACGAAGGGATGAGATTTTCTCTTCCCAGTCGAGATGTAATTGCTGACGGAGTAGAAGCAGTAGCTCAGGGGCACGCCCTCGATGGATTGGTTCTTTTAACCAATTGCGATAAAATAACTCCTGGTATGCTTTTAGCTGCTGCTCGCCTAAATCTTCCCACTATAGTCGTAACCGGTGGTCCTATGCTTTCTGGAGTTTACCGGGGAAGAAGACTTTCCTTTGTTCGGGACACTTTTGAAGCTGCCGGAAAATATCATAAAGGAGAAATTAGCTTAGAAGAATTAGAAGCATTAGAGATGGAAGCTTGTCCAGGAGCGGGCTCTTGTCAGGGCTTATACACCGCTAACACTATGGCCTGTCTTACGGAAACTATGGGGTTGAGTTTACCCGGATGCGCTACTGCTCTTGCTATATCAGCCCAGAAAAGAAGAATTGCCTATGAAAGCGGGAAAAGAATTGTGGAATTGGTAAGAGAAAATATATCTGCTCGCCAGATTCTTAATGAAAAGTCTCTGCGCAATGCCATAAAGATGGATTTATCTTTAGGAGGCTCAACTAATACAGTCCTCCATCTTTTAGCTTTAGCTCAAGAGCTGCAAACTTCTTCTATTTCTCTTACCACTTTTGATGAATTATCCCGGAAAATACCCCATCTTGTGATGCTCCGGCCAGCAGGGGAGCTTTTCTTAGAAGACCTCCATTTTGCCGGAGGCATTCCTGCGGTAGAAAAAACTTTAGGAGAACTCTTAGAAGATAATCTCACCGTTTTGGGGAAAACGGTGAGAGAAATTCAAAAAGAGGTAGAAGAGATCTCTATAGATAGAGAAGTCATTCGCACCTTAGATAATCCCCATTCTCCTGAGGGAGGGATAGCGGTGCTTTACGGCTCCTTAGCCCCCGATGGAGCGGTGGTGAAACAGTCGGCGGTAGAACCAGAGATGATGGTATTTCGAGGGAAAGCCATCTGCTTTAATAGTGAAGAAGAAGCTATGGAAGCTATTACTAACCAGAAAGTATCCCCGGGTTCGGTGGTGGTCATCCGTTTTGAAGGACCAAAAGGCGGTCCGGGAATGCGAGAAATGTTAGCTCCTACTTCTGCTGTCGTAGGTATGGGCCTGAGCAAAACAGTAGCTTTAATCACTGATGGCCGTTTCTCCGGAGGAACTCGAGGTCCTTGTATCGGACATATTGCTCCCGAGGCTTTTGAAGGAGGCCCCATAGCTTTAATTCGGGAAGGTGATGAAATTCTCATCGATATCCCTCATCGCCAAATAGAACTTTTGGTAGATAAAGAGGAATTGGAGAGGAGAAAAAAAGGGTTTACTCCCCCTCTTCCTAAATATAAAACCGGGCTCCTGGGGCGTTATATCAGGCTTGCTCGCCCCACTTCTCAAGGAGCAAGTATGGAATAAAGGAGAGTGGTGAAGTTGAAAATGAGAGGAGCTCAAATATTAATTGAGCTTTTGAAAAGAGAAGGAGTAGAAGTAATATTTGGTTATCCAGGAGGAGCAGTGATTGATATCTACGATGCTTTAATGGATGATAAAGATATAACTCATATCTTAGTAAGACATGAGCAAGGAGCAGCTCATGCTGCTGATGGTTATGCTCGCACTACAGGCAAGGTAGGAGTGTGTATGGCTACTTCAGGTCCGGGGGCTACTAATTTAGTTACCGGGCTGGCCAATGCCTATATGGATTCAGTGCCTTTAGTGGCTATTACGGGACAAGTGGCCACCAGCCTCATAGGTAAAGATGCTTTTCAAGAGGCGGACACCACGGGAATAACTATGCCCATCACTAAACATAATTTTCTGGTAACCAGTCTGGAAGAACTTCCCACTGTTGTTCGTCAGGCTTTTTACATTGCCTCTACCGGAAGACCAGGACCTGTAGTTATTGACCTACCCAAAGATATCCAGCAGCAAGAAGGGGAATTTGTTTTCCCCGAAAAAGTTAAAATACCTGGATATCGCCCCACTTATCGAGGGCATATTAACCAGATTAAGGCAGCTGCTCAGGCTATTCAAGAAGCAGAAAAACCTGTCTTAATCGCTGGAGGAGGAATAATATCCTCCGGAGCATCGGAGATGCTTTTGAAGTTGGCAGAAAAAGCGGATATCCCGATTACTCATACTCTGATGGGAAAAGGGGCTTTTCCGGAAAGCCACCCTCTTTCTTTAGGAATGCTGGGAATGCATGGGACTTACTGGGCTAATAAAGCAGTAATGAGCTGTGACCTTCTAATTGCTGTAGGTATGCGCTTTGACGACCGGGTAACAGGGAATCTGGCTACTTTTGCTCCTCGAGCCCAGGTAATCCACATCGATATCGACCCGGCAGAAATAGGGAAAAACGTTAAACCTTCTATTCCCATTGTGGGCGATGCTAAGATGGTGCTCTCAGAATTAGAAAAATATGTGGAAGAAAAAAAACATCCTATTTGGAGAGAAAAAATAGAAGAATGGAAAAAAGAATACACTCCTCAAGTATCCAAAGGGCTTTCCCCCCGCCAGGTGATAGAGAAAATTTATGAGCTCACCTGTGGTGATAACCCAATAGTAGTTACCGATGTAGGACAGCACCAGATGTGGGCAGCCCAAATATATCGCTGTGAATCACCCCGCCAGTGGGCCAGCTCAGGGGGCTTGGGAACAATGGGTTATGGTTTACCTGCCTCTGTGGGTGCTCAAGTGGGCAATCCTGACCGTTTGGTGGTTTTAATCAGTGGAGATGGGAGCATTTTTATGAAAATCCAGGAGTTGGTTACTGCCGTTAACTATTGTCTACCCATTAAGATTTTTGTCATTAATAATTCTTATTTGGGTATGGTTCGGCAATGGCAGGGTTGTCTCTATGAAGGACGTTACTCCTGTACCAAGCTTCAAAATCCTGACTTGGTCAACTTAGTCCAGGCTTTCGGAGGAGAGGGCTTTAAAGTAGAAAAGGAAGAAGAGTTGGAAGAAATTATTTCAAAGGCTTTAGAGGTGAAAAATAAACCAGTATTGGTGGATTGTAGAGTAGTAAAAGAAGAAAATGTTTTGCCCTTCGTCCCTCCCGGAAAGTCGCTGGAAGAGATGATTCTGGAATAAAAGAAGGAGGTGCCCAGTGGAGCATATCATTTCAGTTTTGGTAGAGAACAGGCCCCGTGTTTTAGCCCGAGTTTCTTCTCTTTTTGCTCGGCGAGGATATAACATAGAGAGCTTAGCTGTAGGTCCCACACATGACCCTACCATTTCTCGTATCACTTTGGTAGTAGAGGGAAACACTGATACTCTGGAACAAATAACCAAGCAGCTCTACAAACTAATCGATACCATAAAAGTGGGAGATTTCACTCAAACTAATTACGTAGACCGGGAATTAGCTCTGATTAAAGTGAATGCCCCCTCGGAGGTCAGAGGGGAAATAGTGCAAACAGTGGAGATATTCCGAGCTCGGGTAGTGGATGTGGAAGAAAAGAGCTTGATTGTAGAGGTGACCGGTACCCCGGATAAAATTGATGCCTTAGAGCAGTTATTGCGTAAGTACGGTATCATAGAAATGACTCGAACCGGGCGGATTGCCTTAGCTCGAGGAAGTCAATCTTTACAAGAAAAATAATTAATAAAATAAAAGGGAGGTTTTATTATGAGCAAAGTATATCATGATGAGGACGCTAATCTTCAGGTTTTGCAAGGTAAGACAATCGCTATAATCGGTTTTGGAAGCCAGGGGAGCGCTCAAGCTCAAAATTTAAGAGATAGCGGATTAAATGTTCTAGTGTCAGATTTACCCGGGACTCCCGGTTTTGAAAAAGCTCGCCACGCTGGGTTCTCCCCCGTGAGTGCTTCTGAAGCGGCTCAAAAAGGAGACGTAATTCAAATGCTGGCTCCCGACCAATATCAGGCCAGTATTTATAAAGAATCGGTAGCTCAATACCTTAAAGCCGGAAAAGTGCTGATGTTTTCTCATGGCTTCAATATTCATTACCACCAGATTATCCCTCCTCAAGATGTGGATGTAGTTATGGTAGCTCCCAAAGGACCGGGGGATTTAGTAAGAAGAATGTATCAGGAAGGAAAGGGAGTTCCTTCTCTCATCGCTGTTTATCAAAACGCCAGCGGCAAAGCCAAAGATATAGCCCTGGCTTATGCCCGAGGAATTGGAGCAACTCGAGCGGGAGTTTTAGAAACTACTTTTCAGGAAGAAACTGAAACTGACCTTTTTGGGGAGCAAGCGGTGCTCTGTGGAGGACTGACTGCTTTAATCAAAGCTGGTTTTGAAACTTTAGTAGAAGCTGGGTATCAACCTGAAGCAGCTTACTTTGAATGTCTGCACGAGATGAAGTTAATTGTGGATTTGGTATATGAGGGAGGACTCACCAATATGCGCCAGGTGGTAAGTGACACTGCTGAATACGGTGACCTTACCCGGGGTCCTCGAGTGATTAATGATCAAGTTAAAGAAGAAATGAAAAAAATCTTAGGTGAGATTCAGGATGGAAGTTTTGCTCGGGAATGGATTCTGGAAAATCAAGCCAATCGACCAGTGTATTATGCTCTGCGAAATAAAGATATTCAACATCCCATCGAGAAAGTAGGGAAAACTTTGCGAGACATGATGCCCTGGCTCAAAAAATGAGGGGGTAGGATAATGAGAAATATCCGGATTTTTGACACTACCCTGCGAGACGGGGAACAATCCCCGGGGGTAAGCCTTAATCCTCAAGAAAAATTAGAAATAGCAAAACAGTTATCTCAACTGAATGTAGACGTTATAGAGGCGGGCTTCCCCATCGCCTCTCCCGGGGATGCTGAGGGAGTTAAATTGATTGCTCAGCAAGTAAAAGGACCGGCCATATGTGCTCTGGCTCGATGCAAAGAAAAAGATATTGAGGTGGCAGGAGAAGCAGTTAAATATGCTGAACGACCGGTTATTCATGTGTTTTTAGCTACTTCCGATATTCATCTCCAGCATAAACTGCATCTTACCAGGGAAGAGGCTTTAGAGGAAGCAGTCTGGGCAGTTAAGAAAGCCCGGACCTATACTAATGAAGTGGAATTTTCTGCTGAAGATGCCACTCGCACTGATTGGGAATATCTCTCCCAGATTTATGCTGCCGTGATTGAAGCGGGAGCCACAACTCTTAATATTCCCGATACTGTGGGCTACACTATCCCTGAGGAGATGAAAGAGCTAATCCTTTATCTTTTAGAACACACCCCCGGTATGGACAAAGTAGGGGTGAGTGTTCACTGCCACAATGACTTAGGATTGGCCACTGCTAATTCTTTAGCGGCAATCTCTGCCGGTGCTACTCAGATAGAGTGTACCATAAATGGTATTGGAGAAAGAGCCGGGAATGCTGCCTTAGAAGAGATAGCTATGGCCTTGTATGTGCGACAAGACCGCTTCCAAGCTCAAACTTCTCTTAACTTGCAAGAAATATATCGCACCAGCCGCTTAGTGAGTAGGCTTACCGGGATGCTCGTGCAACCCAACAAAGCCATAGTGGGACAGAATGCCTTTGCTCATGAAGCCGGTATTCACCAGGATGGGGTGCTTAAAGACAAATTGACTTACGAGATAATGGATGCTCAACTCATCGGTAGAGAAGAGAGAGTGCTGGTGCTGGGAAAACACTCCGGTCGCCATGCTTTTGCTAAAAAATTAGAAGATTTAGGGTATCAGCTTTCCGAAGAAGAGCTCAATCAGGCCTTTCAGCGTTTTAAACAGTTAGCTGACCAGAAAAAAGAAATTACCGAAGCCGACCTCAAGGCTATTGTTTCTGAAGAGGTATCTCGACCAGAGGAAATGTATCGCCTGGATTTTGTGCATGTTTGCTCGGGGAATAACATTTTACCCACCGCTACTGTGAGACTAATTAAGGAAGATGGAGAAATATTAGAGGGGGTATCCACCGGAGTTGGCCCTGTGGATGCAGCTTACAAAGCCATAAGCAAAATGCTGGGTATCTCTCCCAATTTAGTTAATTACACTTTGCAATCTATTACCGGAGGAACGGAAGCGCTGGGAGAAGTAATTGTGAGAATAATAGGAGAAGACCAGGAATATGTAGGAAGAGGGTCTAACCAGGATGTGGTGGTAGCCAGTGTTTTAGCTTATCTTGCGGCTATAAACCGAATGGCTCAAAAGAGAAAGAAAATCAACCCTCAAAAAGATTATAAGGAGAACTAAAATGGGTATGACCATAACCGAAAAAATCATAGCTGCTCACGCTCAAAAAGAAAAAGTAGCTCCTGGAGAACTGGTGCAGGTAAAAGTTGATCTGGCTTTAGCTAACGATATCACTGCTCCTCTGGGTATCAAAGAACTGGAGAAACAGGGGATTGACCGAATCTTTGACCCTGATAGGGTAGTTTTAGTTGCCGACCACAACACTCCTTGCAAAGATATTGCTTCGGCCCAGAATGTAAAGTTGATGCGAGATTTCGCTCGAAAATATGGTATATCTCATTTTTTTGAGGGAGGAAAGGTAGGAATAGAACATGTGCTGCTCCCCGAACAAGGTCTGATAGTTCCCGGGGATTTAGTAATCGGAGCCGATTCTCATACCTGCACCTATGGAGCGCTGGGAGCATTTTCTACCGGAATGGGAAGCACCGATATCGCCGCCAGCTGGGTGTTAGGAGAAACCTGGTTGCGAGTTCCAGAATCTATTCTCTTTCTCTATGAAGGGAAAAGAAAACCGTTTGTGACCGGGAAAGACCTCATTCTTTTTACCATAGGAAAAATTGGAGTAGACGGAGCAAGATATTGCGCTATGGAATTTAGAGGTTCGGTGATATCGGAGCTATCCTTGGACGAGCGCTTTACTATGGCTAATATGGCAGTAGAAGCTGGAGCGAAAAATGGGATAATGGAAGCCGATGGTAAAGTTCTCAGCTATATTTCCGAGAGAACTTCTCGCCCTTGTGTGGTTTACCAATCCGACTCTGATGCTCAATGGAGAGAAGTAATAGAGATTGACGTTTCTCCTCTGGAGCCTCAAGTGGCCTTTCCTCACTTACCCAGCAATACTCATTCCGTTTATTCTATTCCTAAAATAGAAATTGACCAGGTAGTTATTGGCTCTTGCACCAATGGCCGTATGGAAGATTTGAGAATGGCAGCGCAAGTACTAAAAGGCCGGGAAGTCAACCCCGGGGTGAGGCTTTTGATTTTCCCTGGAACTCCTGCGGTGTTAAAACAAGCCGAAAAAGAGGGATTGCTGCGGATTTTCTTAGAAGCAGGAGGAATAATTGCTCCTCCTTCTTGTGGGCCGTGTCTCGGTGGACATCTGGGGGTTTTAGCCGAAGGAGAAAAATGTGTATCTACCACCAACCGAAACTTCTTAGGGAGAATGGGACATATAAAGAGCGAAGTTTATCTTGCTAACCCCTATGTGGCAGCGAGCTCCGCTATTGCCGGCTACATTGCTGCTCCGGATCAAATCTAAGACGAGGTGATAAAATGATAATCAGCGGAAAAGCCCTGAAATATGGGGACAACATAGATACCGATGTTATAATCCCGGCTTGCTATCTCACATCTACTGATCCTGCGGAGTTAGCTCAACATTGCTTAGAAGGTTTAGACCCCACCTTCTCCGAGAAAGCTTCCTCTGCTATCCTGGTAGCAGGAAAAAACTTTGGTTGTGGATCCTCCCGCGAACATGCCCCTTTGGCTATTAAAGCATCAGGAGCGAAGGCGGTTATTGCTGCTTCTTTTGCCCGCATCTTTTATCGCAATGCTATAAATATTGGTCTACCCATATTAGAATCAGAAGAAGCAGCAGAAAAAATTAAAGAAGGAGACCAATTAGAAATTGACCTGGATAGAGGAGAAATTAAAGACTTAACTAGTGGAGATACTTTTAAAGTTAACCCCTTCCCTCCTTTTTTACAAGAGATAATAGAGCGGGGAGGATTGATGAATTTAGTGAAAGAAAGAGTTAAATCTAGCTAATTTTTCAGGCTGGTAATGGGAGCGGGCTTTTCTCCTGGAAGATAAAGTTTTTGCTCTGGAAGGGTTAACTTCTATAAAACTCTTGTCTTCCTGGAGAGCTCCCGTATTACGGTTAAATTTGTGGTTAAGTGATACGCTTATTTTTCTTCCTGCTTCAGGAAAATAAGGGCTCCCAGGAGAAATCCTCCCCCGGTATAGCTTCCCAGAACTAAAAAAGAGATGAAAGCTTGATGCCAGTCAATTTGGGGGAGGAAAAAGACATTGAAAGAAGAAAGATGATGGGCGAGAAGGTAAATTTGAATCCTTTCTCCTTCTCCCAGATGCTCTATTATGTAGGAAAAAGCTCCCACCCCTAAAGATAGAAGAGGACCTCCCCAGGGACGATAGAAAAGAGAAGAAAATAGATAAGATAAAGCAGAAAAAGAGCTAATGTAAAGTGTAACCACTAATCCTCCTCCTAAAAGGCGGAAAGAGAACCCTCCTCCCCACATAATTTTCTCTAATAGTGCCATCCCCAAAAGAGGAGTGAAAACCATAAGTAGATTGTAAAAAAGAGTGAACTCTACCTTTCCCCAATACCACTCCCAGCGAGAGAGTGGGCGCAAAAGAGCAGTGGAGAGAGTTCCTTCCATTCTCTCTTCGGCAATATTTTCTGTTCCTCCCCAGATTCCTCCCACCGGACCAAAAAGCGCCAGAGGATAAAGAAAAGAAAAGGGGAGAGTAATTTTTCTCAGATAAAATGAGAGCGGGTCGCGCCAGACTTGAGCTACCACCAAACCTGCTAGAGCCCAGGAAATCAAAATCCCTCCATAGAAGCGGGGGCTATGAAATGCTTTTTTAATCTCTGCTCTGGCGACTTTCATTTTCCCTCTATTATCTCCCAGTAAATTTCTTCTAAAGAAACCTGAGGAGTTAAATAATCATTCCACTTTATTTTACCCCGGTGCAAAATGGCTATTCTTTGAGCCACTTTTTCCATCTCCTGGGGAAGAGGAGAAGAAAGGAAAAAAGTTACTCCCTCCTCGGTATTTAAAGTTAAAATGAACTCCTGAATTTTTTTCGCTCCCTGGGGGTCAAGTCCTGCCCATGGTTCATCCCAGACTAAAATCCGGGGAAGGGGAAAAAGGGAATGGAGAAGGGAAATCTTTTTTCTTTCTCCCTGAGAGTAAGTACTTACTTTTTTATAAAGAAGGGATGCGTCTAAACCTAGAAGAGAAGCAAAAAACTCTATCTCCTTTACCCTGGGGTAGCAGGAAGACAGAGAAGCAAAAAGAGTGATATTTTCTATTCCGGTTAAATTCCCGTAAAAGGAAGTGTTATCCAGGCATCCTCCTATTAAAGCTTTTGATTCAGGAAGGCAAGGGGGACAACGGTAATTTCCCACATAAAAACACCCTGCAGAGGGCGAAACCAGACCAAAAAGAATACGTATCAGGGTGCTTTTACCTGCTCCGTTTCCCCCCAGAAGTCCGAATATCTCTCCTTTTCTGACTTCAAAAGATACCTCTTCCAGAATAGCTCTCTTCCTTGCTTTCTTTTCCACATTTTTTAGTTGGAGGATAATATCATCTTCCATGGGTATATTTACCAGAATTTTCTTCTCTTTCTCCCGTCCAGAGAAAAAAAGCTTCATCAAAGCCTTTTTCCTGAACGGTGGAGAAAAAAGAAGGAAGGTTTTCCTCTCCTATCTTTTCCTTAAAAATCTGGAAAGATTCTCGACACTCCCGATAAAACTCACCTGTACCTTCCTGGAAATATTCTCCAGAGGCGGGAAAAAAGAAAGAAGCCAGACCTTCTTCAAACCAGAAAGGGAGCTGCCAGTTATAGCTTCCCACAAAAATATGGAGAAATTCATGAGCCAGGGTGGAAGAAAGAATCCCTCGCTCAAGAAGTAAAAGAGGGAAGCGAAGATAAATAGTATTACCTCGGGAAAAAGCTGCTACCCAGGAGGGCAAAGCTTTAGAGGTTTCTGAAGATAAAACCACGATACGGAAAGAAGAATGAGGAGAGTAACCGGTCACTCTTTGAAAACAAAGTTGAGCTTCTTCCCAGGCTGACTCTACCATGGGAAGTAAAAAGGGGAAGCTCTCCCCGCCTTCTATCACGAAGGTAGGAAGAGCCCCTCCCGTTCGAGATAAAAAAAGAAGAATCACCACTCCCAGGAGAAAACTCCGGAAGCAGGAATTATTCCACCACCAGATTCTTTTCTTCTCCATAATCTCTAACTTCAGGGAAATACATGAGATAAAGAAGGGGTGCCTTCACATAGAAATTTCCCTGGTCTCGGATTCTTAAGTAGTAGCGAATTACATTTTTCCCCGGAAGAAGGTCATACACAAAGAGAGTCGGTTGTCCCTCAAAAAGAGTTTTTACCACAAAAGGATAATGCACTCCTTCTTCCTCAGGAAGAGAAAAGGCATAGTCTTTTCTTATTAGCTCGCAACCAGCAGGCATCCCGTCTTCTATCACCAGGTATTCTAAATAATCGGGACTCTGAATTTCTATCTCACAAACTATTTCCTCCTGGGGATGGAAGATATCCACTTCCTGAGGGGAGAAGAAAACTTCTTCTCCTTTGGTGGGTATTAAAAGATAATAATTTTTCTTTACCGGGAAAAATTGAGATGGAGGAGCTTCTTCCTTCCAGCTTTTTACTTTGAGCTCTGCCATGAATAGATTTTCTCCCTCTATCTCCAGGTGATTGGAGCCCTCCTGCAAAAATTGCCCGGGAATAGCTATTTTCTCTTCTCCCCTTCCTTCTTTAACCAGCGCTCCATTACAAAGCACCCGGAAAGTGGTACTGTTACTCTCTTCTTTTAGAAAGTGGGAGCTAACCAGGAAAAAGTAAGCCCGCTCCAGAGTAGTAAAGAAATTTCCTCCCTTTTTGCTCCGCCACAGCCACAGGTAAGCTTTCTCTCCCAGGGGATTTTTTCTCTCTCCTAAGAATAAGGCAGAAAAAGTTGTAGCCGAAAAACGGTCATCTTCCCAGGGTTTTTGAGGGTTAACCGTTCCCCAGAACACTGTACTGCCTAAAGCATGAGCTCTTTTTTCTAATTCTTTTTCCACTTTCTCCTGGTCTTCTTCCCGGGTTATCAAACCCCATAGAGCTAAGGTTTTATCATCTAACTCTGCTAAAGGTGGAAGGGAAGGAGGAACAAAGTCTTTCTTTTCCAGAGAAAGAACATACCAGGATAGAGCTTTTTCAAACTCGCTCGGGAGTGGAAGGAAAGAGCCTTCAGGAAAAACCTCACTTCTGGAAGCATTATCCTCTAAAAATCTTAACCCTCGCTCTATTGCTTCATCACTAACTAAAAATCCTCTATTTTTTACTTGATGCAAAGCTAAAAGAGTATAGGCAGTGTGGAATAAATCTCCTTCTCCTCCCCAGAAACCCCATCCTCCATCATAATTTTGCAGGTTGTAAAGGGTATAAAGGTCTTCTCTTATTGCTTTTACTAACTCAGGAGTTTTATCTTCTTCCAGAGGTAGAGAGGAAAAAGTAATCAGCCGACTGGCTACTTGCTCGCTGCAACGATAAGGATAGGAAAGCATATATTCTACCTCTTCTAAAAGTACACTGCGAGGGTCAGAAAACAAAGTAAGCTCGACGGTTGAGGAAGAATCACAGGAAAACTCAAAAGAGGTTTTCCCTCTTTCTAAAAAGGAAGAGAAATTTTCTTCTACCTCTACTCTTTTTTCTTTTACCTCCAGAGGCAACTCTAGAGCATCTTGTGCCTTTTCTCCTTGAGCAAAAAGCCGTAGATATGCTTTTCCCGGAGACTGGGCACTAATGAGAAGCGGAAATACCGCTTCCTCCGGGGCAGATATTTTCCGGGGCTCTTTTTCCCATTGCAGGGAAATTTCCGGGGAGCTTTCTCCTTCTATCACCACTTCCTGGGGTGCTACTTCATTCCAGAGAGTAACCTTGCTTTTCAGGGTATCTCCTTCTACCAGAAATGAAGGAAGTTCCACTCCTAAAGCAAAGGGTTTATAAGTAGTAAAGTACTCCTGTGCTTCTCCAAAAAACTCCTCCCGGTGAGCTTTTACTTCTACCCGCCAGCGAGTAAGAGAATGAGGAGCCACAAAATCCACTTCTACTTTCCCTTCTTCGCTGGTTGATAAGTTTGGCTCCCATAAAAGAGTATCGGGAAAATATTTTCTTAACAGTACTTCTCCCGCTCCTCCTCCATTTCCTTTAAACTGGGCTTTCAACTGGGCTTTCATATCCTGGAAAGGTATACCTCTTCCGTAGAAGGAAGAATAAACAGAGTAAGAACCATAAACTGAGTTATAAAATTGAGAGTAGAAGTAGTCATATATGTTGTTTATCCACCAGGAGCTCAGGTCAAAAATAGCTTGGTCTACTATAGCTAGGGACAGCTCGCATTTCACTGGTTTTCCTTGGGTGTCACTCACCTGAATAGAGATTTTACCTTTTTCTCCGGGTTGATATTTCTCCCGGTCAGGAGTTATCTTTATCTGTAATTCCTTCTCTCGCTTTAGAGGTATAGGTAAAGATTCAGAATATAATTTTCCGTCGCTAAACCCCGAAAAAGAAACATAAGCTCCCATTACATAAGAAGGTAAAATCGGGATAACGATTTCTTCCGGTGCAGATATTTGTTTTACTTCTGCTTCTTGAAGATTGGGACCCTCTATGGAAAAGAGAAAGGTGAAAGTTCCTTCTCCGGGAGGAATGATTAAAATTCGGGCTTTCTCACCCACCTGATAACGCTCCTTATCCCAGCGTACTTCTAACTCCTGGGAAGGATAGTATAAATCTTCTCCCGTTACCCAGAAATAAGAAGAGGCCACTATTTTATTGCCTGACTTATCCTGGGTATAAACCTCCAGGCGATAATAGCCTGCCCGGTCTAAAGTTACCTTTATCTCTCCTGTGTCCTGGGAGAGAGAAACATTTAAAAATTGAGAAGGAATTTCTCTCCATTTCTCTTTTTCTTTTTCCCACTCTAATCGATATACCTCCCCATAGACTTTTTCTACCGCTACTTTTTTCTCTTCAGCGTCCCGAGCCTCTACTTCATAGGTCATAGTTTCTCCTGCTTTTACAAAGTAAGCTTGGGGTTGCAAAGAGAGATAGAATTCTCCCATCAAGACTCGAACTTCTTCTTGTTTTTCTACCGCCCGATAAGCGGGGTCAAATACTACGCAGCGAACCTGGTAGCGAAAAGCTCCCTCTCCCTCCGGGAGAAAGCGTATTTCCCCCTCTCCTTTTTCGTCTAATTTTCCTTCTCCTTCTCCCCATATCTCTTCTCCTCTTTCTTCTTTCCAGTAACCAATAGGATAGCGAAATATCTGATAACGGAATTCACCCCCACTTAAAGGGCGCTGTGAGTAATATTCTCCTTTTACTGAAAAGTGGACTTCTTCTCCTTTAGCATAGACTGGTTTTTCTGGTTCTAATTGGACAGTAAAAACTGGTTTTTCATAATTTTCAATGGAAATAAACTGGTAAAATTCTCTATCTCTCCACCGTAGCCGGATTAAGAAGCCCCCTTCTTCAATTTTTTGTGGCAGAGTGAAGGAAAAGCTCACACTGCCTTCGGAAGTAGAAGAAAGAGTTTCTTTCCCGTATTCATTATCCCGGTAATCTACCAGAGCTACTTCTACTTTTTCTCCCGGAGGAGGAACAATATATCTATCGGTGTTTGCTTCTCGCAAAATAGCTTTTCCTAAAACAGTTTGTCCTGGCTTATACAGGGGACGCTCTGAATAGATAAAAGCTTTTAATTTTCCTTCTTCCCAGTAATAAGGATAGAAATTCAAAAAAGCGAATTCTTTATCTTTCTCTACCAGAATAACTGCTTCTTCTCCTTCTTCCCATCTTTTCTCCCAGAAATAAAGTCCCTGGCTATCGGTAAATCCCTCTTCTTTTTCCTTACCCTGCCAGATTTTAACCTGTGCTCCCTCTTGGGGGATACCAGTTTTTAAGTCCTGGACCAAGATAACCCCTTTTTTCTCATCCTGACGGCAAAGGCAGGATAAATGGGTTACGCTGAAAAGAACCCGAGCCTCTCTTCCCCCTCCTTGGGCAGTGAATAAGTAAACTCCGGGAGGCAAGGGGTTGATTTCTATCTCTCTCCAGAAAAAAGGAGAATCTTTCTCTTGAGGTAGATCTACCCAGAAAGTTTTTAGCTCATCAGTTCCCCGGCGAAAATCAGAAGGAGTAATAGTGATAGGGCGGCGAGGTAAGGGTCCCTGAATATCAAATAGGTCGCGCAAAAAGTCTTTCACCGGGGTAGGTAGCACCCGAGAAGCAAGTTTTCGCACTGCTTGAAAGAAAGAATATTTAGTATTTTGAAACTCTTCTTCCTCCTCTAAGGGGCGATGGAGTTGCCAACTATCTACCTGAAAGAAAGATTTTGTTTCTACGCTCTGGATATATTGCTCTGGGTCATTAATCCGATAAAGGGAACACTGTGCTCCTTTCGTTTCCCGGCCACTGATATTTATTTTTATTATCTCCCCAGGATAGATATGAGCTGGGACACTAACATATATTTCCTCTTGAGCTAAAACCTTTCCTCCTAAAAAGAGTAAAAAAATTGCCACCCACCAAAAAAGAATTTTTATTTTCTTCATTTTTTCTCCCCTCTAATCTAAAATTTTCCAGCGGAAAAATCCCAGAAAGTTGGGATTATTTTTCGCAGGATGCCAGTTTTTATCGGGATGCCTCCGGAGAGAGGCAAGAGTAGTCTCTCTTACTCCCTCTCCCTCTCCTATGGGGCCAGTATGGTAAATCACCCTTCC
>Ga0209508_1001519_pt1 | contig 17872 bp, 14 predicted proteins | sample AD_UKC129_MetaG_FD_184427 | JGI IMG/M metagenome (GOLD analysis project Ga0209508, IMG submission 184427) | Active sludge microbial communities of municipal wastewater-treating anaerobic digesters from Canada - AD_UKC129_MetaG (SPAdes) (version 2) | ecosystem: Engineered > Bioreactor > Anaerobic... | reverse complement strand
TGTACCGCTGCCAACCGGTTGTGAGATTTCTGCATTTGTCCACATTGGTTATGCCGAGGAAGCCAGCCCAAGGGATACCTATGGCCATCTCGGGCCGGTCGTCGCGGCAGAGCGCCTGCAAAAGACTGTCCAAGAGCTCGCGGCGCGTGGTTGTAGTGGCATTATGGCGTATTCGGAAGGTGTGTTTGACGACGTGAACAAGGCCCTTTTGGCGGGGTTGTCCTCCGGTCAATTCTCGGATAGCCATGCCGTACTGACCTCTTATGCGGAGCGATACTTCCACGCCACGGGCGAGAACGCTCAGAAGTGGGCTCAGTGGCTTCGGGCATGGGGACGACCGTTCAGCGTCGATCCTGTCGTCGCCGCGCAGTCCCTTCAGGAATTGCCTCGGCCAGAACCTCGCTCCGCGTGTGGGTCAAATTGGCGATGGGAACAATGGCGGTTAAAGTGCGAACTGTTTCGCCACCACCGCGAAATCGGAACCGGCTCCGAATGGACGCCCGAGTGGTTGGCCGCCGTTGACCGTTTCTGGGCAGTACAGGAGGAACTTCACCGCAAGGTCTGGGGGCTACCACCACTCCGGCACATCTTTGCCCGTCGATTTACACCCCTGCCGTGGTACGCAAGTTGGGCAAAGTACCAAGCCCAGCAAGCCGAAGCGATGGGCAAAGAGCAGTAACTTAAGAGCCTATCCCACCCTCCCTCTCACGCGTTCGGCGGGGAGAGACGAATCGCTGCCGGTGTTCTCAATCGATTCCGACGATCGCTTGCCCTCACCCCAACCCTCTCCCGGAGGGAGAGGGGGACTTTTTAAGATCTAAGGCGGCTCCCTACATTTTTGAGAGTTATTTGACAGGTACGGGAATCTCAATTTCCGCTAGGTCGTAACCCGACCAGGTCTGCCGGTTTGCTCGCTGGAACATCCGAATGCGAACGAATCGCGCGGTGACAGGCTCAAAACGCACACGATGGGTCGCCTTCCACGTCACCCATGGCAGATTTTCCATGGTGGCCACCGTTTTCCAATCGCGGACCTGATCCCAGCTCTCACCGGAGCCGACTTCGATCACAAAGCGGGTGGGGTGAATCTTCCATCCCCAGATGAGATTCACCTGCGAGACCGCCATGGCTTGACCCAAATCAATTTCGCAAGTGGCCTCTTCGGCATCTTTGGCAGCTCGCCAACTGGTGTAATATGAGCCATCCACGGCGGCCTGTGGATCCTCGCCGGAGGAAACCCGCACCGGTTTATTCTTGGCTGCATTGGTCACGCCCACGGCAAGGTGAATGCGATTCGAGGTGTTTGTGCGGCCCAAAGTGTCCACGGCCCTTGCGGTTAGGTCAAAAGTTCCCGCACGCGGACTTACCCAGGACCACGAAAAATGGGCCGGTGGCTTTTCCAATGTGCCGATTACTTCGTCATTAGCGAGGAACTCTACACGGGCCACGGCAGCACCTCGTGAGACTGCATAGCCGCTCATAGTCACCTCGCTTTTTGGAAACCACGCGCTGCCGTCATCATTAGGCTCTACGATGCCAATTTGAGGAACAAGATCTTTCCGCCCCATCGTAGGTATTTCATCGAGAGTTAAAACCAACTCGTGACCCATTGTGAAACGGGCCCATTCCACGGAACGGCGTGGGGAAGGACAGCCCCACCAAGGCAAGGCGTAGAGCCATTTCGGCGTTTTGCCGGCAGCCATCTTGTCAGGATTGGGGATGGCGTCGCACTCACAAAGGGCCAACATCTTCCCGGGTGAAACCTCCTCCATGAGTTTGTAGTAATCCCAATAGGGAGTCTCGTCATTCTTCGGGTCCACACCATAGATATCAATTCCCGAAATATCGACGTAAGCATCCCCGGGATAAAATCGCCGTCGCCATTCGGCAGGTTTCTTCTTCAGATCGCCCACTCCGGCACTATAGACCCAAATGAGGTTGTTGAGCTTTCGCTCATCCGTAAAGTAACGGAACATGATCCGCCACAATTCCGCGGTGTTCTCTGGATGGTTCAAATTCGTCCACCAGAACCAACCCCCGTCGATCTCATGAAGGGGACGCCACAAGACGACGATTCCCTCCTTTTGAAGTCGCTCCAGGACATCGGCGGTGGCTGCCAGTTCCTTCATGAGGGTCTCATGTTCCTGTGTTCCCGGGGTGATCACCTTTGCCAAATCCACCGGCTTTTTGCGCTCCCTGGTCCATGCCGAATCCTCGTCGAAGAACCAGTGCCAGTGTAGCGTCAGGAAATAGCCATGTGCGCGGACATGAGATACTACCTCCTCCACATCGCCAAGCCAACGGATGTCACGCCCCCAAATAGCTGCCTGTCTTGCGGTTTGTTGATAGTCGTCCGGCGTATGTGGATAAACGTTGTAGCCCGCCAAGACTTGCTTTCCGTAAATGCTCTCGAAGAACGCAAGAAGTTCCTTACCCTCTTGACACAAGTTAGGATTGGCCGGCTCAATGGCCAAGCTTACTGTGTGTAAACAAATCAATACGGCGAAGAGACCAGACAAGAATCTCATGGCAACCTCCCCATCTTTGTTCTCAGTGCCGATCGCAATTGGCTCCACAACGTTCTGTTATCCTATTTGACGCTCCAATCAATCGCAATCCGGGCATGAACGATTTGTGGTGAGCGTTCCCGGTGGATGTACGGCGACCGTGGGTAACAACAGCATACCAGAAAACCGACCGCGCCGTCGGAAAGCTGCGGGCAATGACGGGGCCTGGAAGCGTACCGCGGAGCTGAGCCTATTGCAGGTCGAGCAGGAAGCGAAAGACCGCCCTGTTTGACGCAGGTGGCGATCACCATGCAGATCTGCTCACACCAACGGCGGTAGGGGACCATCCACAGGACGTTCGCACTCCGCGTCCCTTGTGTGAGTTGCGTTGCGGGACGGAAAAGAGCTCTCCCACGAGCTTAGTCATGCCTTAGGCCAACCGGTCATGTTCGCAGTCGGACCTCGGTTGCCGCAGCTTGATAAGGGGGCAACTAGGGATCTCCGGCCGGTCAATCACGACCCATTGCGTGCCTCCGGGTACGCAACAAATCTAATCACGAGGGGCTTGACAAGCCAAAACTGCCTCTTCAACATCAGGACTGCCGACCCACTGGCGTGAAAACAAGAATGGGCACGACAAGAGTAACACGCCGTGAACTGTCACGAAAACCATGTCTAGAAGGCTTGCTATATGTATTTGCTCAATTTAGTGCACATGCCTGTTTCGCTTCGCACCATCGCCCGGTTGAGCTTCCCAAATACTCATTCACCGTGTTGGCTGTGGCCTTCACGGTTGCGGGATGGGGGACGAGTGTTTGATTGTTTGTGGTCGGTCGCACTGCTCGGTGCGGTGCTGCTGACTTCAAGTTACACGGCTTTCGGCGTAGAAGATGCACAAGCACCTGCCGGCCGGCTGCCTAATATCGTTTTGATCCTGGCCGACGACCTCGGCTATGGGGACGTCGGTTGCTACAACCCCGAGTCTAAGGTGCCCACGCCCCATCTGGACAAGCTGGCCGCCGAGGGCATGCGCTTCACCGACGCCCACAGTGCGGCCACGGTCTGCACGCCCAGTCGCTACAGTTTGCTCACCGGGCGCATGTGTTTCCGTACGGGCATGCGGGGCGTGTTCACTGGTGCGGGTGGTCCTTGCCTGATCGAAGAAGGCCGACTGACCTTGCCGCAGTTGCTGCGCAACAAAGGCTACGCCACGGCTTGCATGGGCAAATGGCACGTGGGGCTGACGTTTTTCGACAAGGAGGGTCGGCCCATTCATCAAGACGGGCTGGAAGCGGTCAAGCGGATCGACTATACGCGGCCCATCCCCGACGGGCCGATCCACCGGGGCTTCGACTACTTCTTCGGCACAGCCTGTTGTCCCGGTACCGATTGGCTCTATGCCTATATCGAAGGCGATCGCATACCGGTGCCCCCCACCAAGCCCTTGGACCGAAGCGGCCTCCCCCAGCATCCCTATTCCGAGGACAATCGGCCGGGCCTGATCGCACCGGGCTACAACCTGGAAGAACTCGACCTGGTATTCCTGGAGAAAAGCCGGCAGTGGCTCGAACGTCACGTGCGCGAACATCCCGGCCAGCCGTTTTTCCTCTATCACGCCACCAGCGCGGTGCATCTGCCGTCGTTTCCCGCCGCCCAGTTCCAAGGCGCCACCAAGGCCGGGCCGCACGGCGACTTCATCTTCGAACTGGACTATGTGGTGGGCCAATTGATGCAGACGCTCGAACGGCTTGGGGTGGCCGACAACACACTGGTTATTTTCACCAGCGACAATGGGCCGGAAGTGACCACCGTGTTGCACATGCGGGCCGACTACGGCCACGATGGCGCCCGACCCTGGCGCGGGCTAAAACGTGACAACTGGGAAGGCGGCCATCGGGTACCGCTGATCGTGCGATGGCCCGGGCGGGTCAAACCGGGCAGCATCTGCGAACTGCCCATCTGCCACACGGATATCATGGCTACCTGTGCCCAGATCGTCGGGGCAAAGCTGCCCGACAACGCTGCCGAAGATAGCAACAGCTTCTTGCACGCCTTGCTGGGCCGTTCCGCCCCAGAGGATGCGGATCGCATCGTGTTGCACCAGACGATCAGTCTGGCTCTGGGAATCCGCCGAGGAGCGTGGAAGTATCTCGACCACAAAGGCTCCGGTGGCAACCGTTATGATCGCGGAGCCCTGGCAGCACTGGCCATCGAGGACACTGCACCGGACGCACCGGGCCAGCTTTACAATCTGGCAGAAGATCCGGGCGAACGGATCAATCTGGCAGGCCAAAAAGCGGACCTGGCCGCCGAGTTGAAGCGCTTACTGGAGCACTTCAAGGCCACGGGCCGAAGCGCGCCGTTTCATCCGTGAACAGCAAAGAATTGCCGAGAAGGGTAGCGATGACGTCCATACCCACACCAAATGCGATCGCTAATGGGCTACAAACCGCCTGGCAATTGCCGAGCTGAAATCCCGCCGCCAGCCGCAAACCTGGTTCATCACGGTAAATCAACACCCCTTTTTCGCGGCATTTATCGCCGGAGGTTTTCCAAAAGGTCCACGTGGTTCTTCCCGCCGTTGGCATTATCCTTGCGCGGGCGCCAAAGCTTACTGATGATATCCAAGTCCCCGTCGCCATCGAAATCGCCGGCCACGGCCTCGTGTCCACCAAGGCCGGCATCTAGGACCACGTGCTCCACCCAATTTTGTCCCTTACCATCCACGTTTTCCCAAACAAACCAACGAGGCAATTTCTCGCCCATGATGCCTTCCATTTCGCAGCTAAATACATCCCAGTCACCATCGAGATCGAAGTCCGCCACAATCAGGGAATGGTAGGCCCCGCGAATGCTCGCATCACCTTGGGGAAGGAGATGAAGGTTCCACGCCTTGCCATATCCCAGGTTCTCCAACCAACCGATCCGTCCTCCGCGGATTTCATTCTCGGTCATGACCAGATCCAGATCGCCGTCGCTATCGATATCGACTGCTATACATCGGGTTGCCAAAGCGTACGGCGGGCTGGGATTGCCGAAGGGAATGTTTTCGTGCACATTCCAGGTCTTTCCTTTGCCGTCCACATTTTCGAACCAGAGATTCGAGCGGATGACGTCGAGATCGCCGTCCCCGTCCAAATCGCCGACGGCCAGGCCCGCGTGGACGGATGGCCCAATGTCGGTTCGCACCCACAGTTCCCGCGGATTTTCCGGAATCTGGTACCAACGGATATTGTTCCGGTCAGACATGGTAAGCACATCGAGACGGCCATCGCCGTTTACATCCGCAACGACCACGTCATGAACCCCTTGGAGTTCTTTGTCAAAGACAATCCGTTCGAAAGGCCCTTCCGTAGGTCTCTGCGGATTTCGATACCACGCTCCACCTGTGACAAAATCCATCCAACCATCGCCATCGACATCCAACACGGCCCCACCTACATCCGAGGGCGAATCCTCACCCAATATGTGACGTTCCCACTGGGTCAAAGAGATTTGCCGGTACCAAACCATCTGGCCACGACTTTTACCGGTGATGTAATCCAAACGTCCGTCGCGATCGAGGTCGGCCACGGCCGTTTGGCCCCACGAATTGCCTGGGAGATCTCGATCCACAAAGTGGTGCCGAAAGCGTATCTCACCGCACAATCCTATTGGCAACATTCGGAAGACGACGAAGATGACGACCGCGCATAAAAGAGTTGATTTCATCGCCAGACTCCTTTTTACCAGAGATGATTCTTGGGCCACGATAGGCTCATTTGACAACTTGACTGGCCCATGTCACCCAGCGACGGAAGCGTTCATTTACGGCTATCTTGTGATAACACCAATGGGGAGAATCGGCAAGACCTCGGGCAAGCGAGATGCGTCGGGGCCGGTCGCTGCAATGATTGACAGCCATTAGGTGCGGGGCTAGTATGATGGCACCACGATAAGGGAGCCACATCAGAGACTCACAGTCAGTCGGTTAGTTGCACTTTTTTCTGTAGATAAGGAGCCAGTCATGAATGGCCGCCACTTTTTTTGGACGGTCCTTGTTGCGACTTCGTTAATCTCGCAACTTGCTTTGGCCCAGGAGCTTTACGTTGGACTGAGTGTCGTGGACATCACGCCATCCGAGCCGGTTGCTCTTGATGGCCAGCGACACGTGCGAATCGCCAAAGAAGCGGCCACACCCATCACGGCCACTGTGCTCGCCATGGAATCCAGACAAGGGGAACAAGTCTTGGATCAGGCCGTGATTGTGTCTTGCGATCTTGTCGCCATTCGCGAGGGTGTTTGCCAAATGGTGCGGGAGAAGGTGGTTCGGCTTAAGAATGATCTCGATCCCCTCAAGATATTCCTTTGTGCCACGCATACACATACCGCCCCGGTTACTGTGGAGGGTAAATACACCCTGCCAGAGACTGGGGTGATGCGTCCTTCTGCATATACCGATTGGATGACGACCCAGATTGCCCAAGCTATCGGGCAGGCATGGGAAAAACGCCAACCTGCGCAAGTGGGATGGGGACAAGGCCAGGCTGTCGTCGCCCAAAACCGACGTGCCGTTCATGCCGATGGCTCCGCAAAAATGTATGGCGCCACCAATGTCCCCGAGTTCCGAGGGATGGAAAGCCAGGAAGACCACAATCTTGAGGTCCTCTTTTTCTGGAATAATGAGGGAAAGCTCATCGCCACGGCCATCAATATTGCCTGTCCCGCCCAGGAAGTGGAAGGCCTGTCCGTGATTCATGCTGATTTTTGGCATCCCGTACGTGAGCTCCTTCGCAGCCGTTATGGGTCAGACCTGGCCATCCTGGGATTGACCGGGGCAGGGGGGGATGTCACGCCGCATCTTATGTATGGCAAAGCCGCCGACGAGAGGATGCGAAAGCTTCGAAATCTGTCGCGATTGGACGAGATCGCGCGGCGAATCGTCCGTGGTTGGGAGGAGGCCTATGAGGTAGCCAAACTGGATATGCGAAAGGACGTCGTCCTAAAGCATGTGGTGCAAACAATTGAGCTTCCTTACCGTCGGGTGACAGAGGCCGAGGCAGAAGAAGCACGCAAATTGGCCGCGGAGTACGCGGACAAACCGTCTGAGCGCTGGAACTACTTGTGGCATCAAAGGGTTGTGGATCTTTACGAAAAGCAGCAGTCGGGCGAGATTGGAGCGCTCCCCATGGAATTGCATGTGATTCGCCTTGGAGATATCGCCATTGCCACGAACCCGTTTGAGCTTTACACCGATTACGGAATTCAGATCAAGGCCCGTAGTCCGGCCGTGCAGACATTTGTCGTCCAGTTGGCCGTCGGATCGGGAGGATATTTGCCCACGGCTCGGGCTGTTCAGGGAGGTGGCTACGGCGCAGTGATTCAAAGTGGCCGCATCGGCCCGGAAGGTGGCCAAGTCCTGGTCGATCGGACTGTAGAAGCGATTAGCCAGCTTTGGTAGGTCGCTAGGGTGTCCCCTGCGACGTTTAGCCTGCAGGCAGCACAGGTGAGTGGCAGCTGCCAACGAGACGGTAGCACAGACTTCAGAGGGCCGTCCTCGAAACCCCAAACAGAGCTACTTGGCGATGTCCACGTGCGGGGCTACTTAAATGTCACGCCTTCCACGTGTGGGCCGGTTTCCAATCGACTGGATTCGCCCGTAAGCTTCTCGTCCAGAATGACGACGTTATCAAATGTCACGTCACGCACATTATGCTCGGCATCCGCTCCGTGGATTTGCACGCGGTAGCCCCCAGGGGCACCATACACCGTTACATCCTTAAATGTGACATTCTTAATAAAACCTGGTGTCTTTTTTCTCATGTACTGGTTAACTACGGGACGTAGGCGAATGAGCTCCTGCTGGCCTTCACCATGTATCCGGACACCCAAGACGAGGACATTCTCCAAACGCATGTCTTCACCCGGTTCCAAGAGAAAAGGCGTCATCGAGAAATGGATAATCTCCAGATCGGTCAAGACAATATCGCGCATGAAGGGTGCCCGACTTTCATGACCAAGGAGAAAAATCCTCGCTCTGTCACACCACAGGATGCAATTCTCGACCCGGATTCTTTCCACGTTGTTGTTACCCTCCGTGAAGTCCAAGCCCTTCAAGGCAACACAGTCGTCGTCGCTGCGGATAAAACAGTCCGTGATAAGCACGTCTTGCGAATTGCAGGGATTGATTCCGTCATCATTTTGGACACGACCACCGCAAATCTTCACGTTGCGGATCGTAACCCGCTGGCTGTGAACCGGCACAATCGTCCAATGGGATGCCCCTCGGACGATAATTCCAGTGACCTCGATATCCGAACCTCGGATCGAGATCACAGTTGGTGTTGGGCCTTTTCGCCATTCCCAATCAGAGCTATCAAGAATGCCACGTCCGGTAATGCGGATGTGATCGCCTTGAGCCAAGACCCCGCCCTTGACGACCGCGCCCCCGGCCAAATAGAGGGTCTGCCCACTGCCGAGGACGATCTTTTCAGGTTTATGAACACCCGGTCCAAAATAAACAACTTGCGGATCATCTGGTCGGGGCGGGTCCGTTTCCAGCGGATTCACAAACAAGAGCAAGGGCCCCCTCTTGCCCTCAGGTTCAATGCTCATCTTTCTTGGGCCCGGGAGTCTGACAACGACCTCGTGCTCATTGACCACGTGCAAGGTGACATCAGGATAGGACGGACGAATCACAGTGTTCCTCAAGTCCCTCGGCGAAGTGATTCTCACTTCCACCGGCTCATCGGTATCAAAACTGGCAAACGAGTACGGTCCACCGTAATCCCATTGTTTCCCAGCAAAAGGCGGATCCAATGTCCTGGCGGTATAGACGGCGACGTCTTGCCCGGCCACTGAAACGCGGTAATCTGCCGAGAGTTCTTCACCAGAAGGGGCCGGATACACAACGACCTCAGCGCAAACTGGACAGGTCAAGGCGACGACTATTAGCAGTGCAAAAATCACTCTCATGGACGCTCCTCCTATAGGTTGCAAACAAGGCACCTCACGGGGTGCACAAGCTACAATACGAATCTTACATGACCGTAGTGCTTCGAATGGCGAATTCTGATCGTCTTTGCCCGATTACCGTTTCCGCCCCATGGCTTGCGTAGTTCCGCAGGGAATTCACAACTCCATGCGTCTTTTCACTCTGCGGAGATATCAGTTACGAGGTGGCGCTCTTTTGGCCCACTCCGGCACACGGACCTCGTCTGCCGTGTCTTCGCCTTTTGCATATGGTTTCAGGTCCAGAACAGGCGTGCCGTCAAAGGCGTCAATGTCATCGATTTCCACGACGTTGTCTTGGACGCGTAGGATTTTGCAAAGTGTTAACCCAATCAGATTCGGCCTAACCGGTGCACGGCAAGCAAACACACCGGTCAGAGGATTGTTCTTGTCGCCGCGAGGATGGACCTGCACAATCGCGCGCTTTTGAGGTGTGTCGTTCTTGTCAAACCACCACAGGACTTGGACATGCGACCATTGCTCCAGTCCTAGCAAACCGGGCTTGTATTTTTCGTCCAGGACGATTCGGCATCGGCCATCGGTCTTTTCAACGCGGCCAATCGGATACACAGTGAAACTTGTTGGTGACTCTGCCAAACAGATCGCTGTCATGGATGAAGTAAGGACAATACCGAGAACGACGATAGATTTCACGACTAACCTCCCTCCATTCCGGACAAAGGCCTCAACACTGCTTCGCGTTCGTGCTCTATTGTGGCTTCCCTCTGACTCAAACACAAGACGCGAATACCAACCCCTAGAAAAAAGGCCACTTTCGATAGGCTGGTGCTTCTGCCTCAAATATCACGGGACAGACTAGGTTACCACGTTGCTGTTATACTTCAGGATGATGGATAGACATACCTGTCTTTGCAAATGCTTCGGCATGACCTTTATCTTTAGGGCCAGATGCCAAACAGGCTGGCTCTTCCATGCACTAGGTACATCGCCATCGGCAGTTTCATTTCGGAATCAACAGGCGGAGTTCGCAAATGAGGGATCACCAATCGGAAGGTCCAGGCAAACCCGGCAAAAGAAACGGACGCCGTTCCCCTGGCACAGGACGCTCTCGCAAGAAAACAGATTCTCAAAGACGAACGGGTCAATCCCAAGGAATCAGCGTTCGCCGTATCCAGGATGATGTTTACGAGTTAGTGTATCCGCGGAAAGCCCGCCTGCTCCGCGATGACATCGAGGAGGTGTACGACATGATCGCCCACGAAGAGTGGGACCTTGCCGTGGACGAGCTTCTCTGGCTCTTGCGGGAATGTCGCGAATTACTTGAGGCCCATCAACTTTTGGGGCGGATTGCCCTTTTCCAAAACAAACTAGATCTCGCGCGAGCACACCTTGGCCACGCCTATGAGCTAGGCTTGAACGCCACGGGGAAAGACTTCCGCGGTCGGCTGCCTTTTACACAAGCGGCCAATCGCCCACTGCTCCAAGCCACGCGCGATCTCGTCGAGTGCCTGATCCGGCTCAATGAGCGAGACCTGGCCACCTCGGTTGCCCAACAGCTTTTACAGTGGGACCCTTCCGATCCGCTTCACGTCCGCGATCTGTGCCCACCAAGTTGAGCAATCACAAGAAGCGACCTGAAAAGCCCATGACGTGCGGAAGTCGTTACCTAGCGCTTAGAGCGGAGAAGCGTGGCAAGATGCAACGCAGCGGAAGTTTCAAAATCTAGTCTTTGGAGCGATTTCGTTCCTCTAGAGACAAAGCCAACTGGAACTCCACGACCGGTTTGACAATCGCCAATGGCACACGGCAGACCATGCGTGTTCCAGTGACTTCGGCGTTCCCAAACTGATAAAGCAAGGTCACGCCGTCTTCGGTCATCCGAAGAAGTTGAACACCCCGCGGCAATGCCTTTTTCCCGTCAGTATCAAGATAAACGGGCCACGAGTAAAACCACCCACGGTGGGAGGCAAACGCTCCACAGGCTTCTTCATATCTAACGCGAAGGCTCACTTCGCAGGTATTCGCGGAGCGACGTTGAAGCTCGGCGGTGATCTCGGAACGTCCGAGGATCACGCTGCGAGGCCCCTTTTGCAAATCCGTTAAGTCAAAAACGACGTCCGTCGCGCCGATGGGTAGCACAGGCTCAAAACTGCCCCGCAACACGGCAGGTTTCTGTTCGAGATCGGACGGGAGTGTTACAGGCAGCGTGAGGATAATAAAACATCTTTGCGGCGAAACGGGCACCTCGCGGCGGGCAAGAGTTTTGTCCTCAATCGCCGCGCTCTCCGGTTGTTCCCTGTCGATGTGGATACCCCGCCACCAGATCACGGCCGGCTGGAGTCGCGGCTCCCAAGCGATTTCGATCCTTACGAGCGAAACCTGTGACGTGTTGTGCTGCCTCTCAATTTTAATAACATCCCGTAGGCGAACTCTGAAGACGCCACAGTAGGCAACTGCCACTCTCGACTGTACGGCTCGATTTTTCTGGGGAAGGATGACTAGTCCGCCGGTTTCCGCGGGGCTGACGTCCGCATCCACCAGTGCCGCCAATTCGTCGAGGGCCTCCCAGAAAGTTTTCTCTTGACAATCCCACGTGACCGGCAGTTTCGCCACCTCGTCACTCACCGTCACCGCATTACCTGTCTGGTGTGCGATTTTGGTAACCACTTCACTTAGCGGCAAATCCGTCACCTTGCATGTGACCCGGGTTGGCAGGGCATCCGTCGCCACGATCTGCTCGATCAGAGTCGTTCGCACGCGGGCAAGTCGCAACGCGGCTTCTGGAGATAACATCCTTTTTGGCTGCAAGAATGGGATTGCCTGCCGACCAAGAGCCATCAAGTCTCTTTCCGCCTGGTCACGGACGGCGCGTTGCGGAGCATCCAGGCGACTGAGAAGCTCTTCCACCTGGGCCTCCAGCCCGGCACCCGCAGCCTGGTCCTGGTCCACCGAGTTATGGTTTTCCGCCTGTCCAAAAAACTGACATGCTGTCCCCAAAAGTGACAAGCAAACTAGAAGGCACCGTCCCGCAGAAAGAACATACATCTCATCCTCCGCGCCTCACCATGAGGTTGTGGCACGCCCGTTTCTCGACAGTCGTTCAGGGATCGCGCCCATGGCCTCGTGCTGGCCGATGTCCATCGAACGACTCGCAGACCCGTGATGCAGCAATGGCCATTCCAATGCCGATATTGATGTTGCCTCGTGGTCCCGTCCGCCAGTATGATGTTTCCACATCTTCGCCCATTCAGCGCATTTTTCCAGAGACCCCTCGACCGAAAAATGACAGATTTTGATAACGAAACCACCGTCGAAATGGCCCAAGTGTGCCCCAAGATGTCGTTTTCTGAGGTTCTCAGAGCCCTCATCTTGTTTGGTTTGCTCTTTGGTATGGTCGCTCTTGCCTCGATACCCCAAGGCACCCTACCGGCCCTCGTTCTCTTACATACGGACGAAAAACCTAGCTTGTGCCCAGCAAAGAACCCTGACGCGTCTCCTACGGTCAATCTGGCGGCGAATGAGCAAACCCCGCCTGGGCGATTCGTCATGGGTAGCCAAACCCAGGCTCAAGCCATCCAGGCCACTGTCGCCCTCGCGCCAGTCACCCAGAGTGCCCTTTCTCACCTGGAGAATCACCCACGCCTCGATGACAACTCCGGACCAGCCACGGCAGCGCCAATAAGGGAAACTTTAGAGGATAAGCGGTCATTCGGAATGTGCCTCCATCATGAAGCGACCCCGTCGCCGTCAATCCAATCCGTGCAGCCACTCGACGGCGTAACATCCTCTGGTTTTACGAGTTGGGACTATCAAGCCACGTCTGAAGCAGGTGGTGGCCAACGTGCGTACACAATGGTTAGCCCGAGTGCGACCCTTGAGAGTTTTGGCAGCGTCGAGACAATGTCGCCTGGCCCATCTGTGTCTTTGCCACCTTACAGGGGGGAAGAGCCAGGTCTTCGGGACTGGGCGTTTCGGTTTGAGAAACTTGGCGCGGTTCGCTATCGGTTGGAAACCTGGGGAAATCGGGGGGAATTATATCGCTTCTGGTGCGAGATGCCGGTCGGGCAATCGAGTGGGACCGTCAGGTTCTTCGAGGCCGTGGCGTCCCGGCCAGAAGAGGCCATGGAAAACGTCCTGCGACAAGTCGAACAGTGGCTCCAGGATGCCTCGCCAGTCCCCCGCTGATCCCTGAACGACCCGATTCAGGGCCATCGAAACCCTTGCATCACGTCCGACGTGTCCCCTAGACTGGAGTTTTTGCTTCTGCAATGCCGATTTATCGGCAGACACAGCGGGTGGGATATTGGGAAGTCAGTGAGACGCCATTTGTCAAGAGTTGTCAACAAAATAGATGAACTGGTGGCACAATCCTTGGACAACTTGTTACGGTGGCTGGCCCGGTGCGATGGCACAGGGAAACCGCTTTTGGCGTTTGCACCCACCGACTACCGCTGCAACGAAGTTGTTGTGGTCACTCTCACCTGAAGAAGACGTTTCGCGGCAACCGGTTGCGGATGCATTTTCAGCGGAGTTTTCCGACTGTGACCACCAATTAGCCCGGGTGGAAGCCGTCCTCTTCTTGGCGCGGCAGCCAATTTCGGCAAGAAAAATTGCCCAAATTGCGGGTTTGGATAGCGGTAGCCAAGTGCGGGCGTTGTTGCGACGACTCAACAAGTTGTATGATGAAAAGAGGATGGGGTTTCGCGCAGTGGAAGTTGCCGGGGGATTCCAACTACGGACTCGGGCATGTTTTGAGCCATGGATCGCCCGGCTGGTGAAGGATCCGCACCAGACGCGACTGTCGCCACCCGCTTTGGAGACACTGACAGTTATCGCCTATCGTCAGCCAATCTTACGGGCGGAGATCGAATCGATTCGGGGAGTCCAATGTGGCGAGGTGATTCGACAGCTTCTGGAACGTGGGCTTATCCGCGTGGTAGGGCGGTCGGAGGAATTGGGACGCCCTTACCTTTATGGGACAACAGCACGTTTTTTGGAGATGTTCGGACTGAGGGGACTGGACGATTTGCCACATCCTGAATATCGTATTCCATCGGTTGCGTTGAGGCGTCCTGTGGCCGAAGCATCAAACGGTGGATGAACAACCTCTTATCGTTAGGCCAAAAGGACGATATACTTGACGTTTCGGCACGTTTGGCTGGATTGACGATAAGTGCGTGGGTAGTCGAAAACCTATTTGAATATTGCGGAGACAAGAACCGCGGAGAGGTCACCAAGGCCAGGCTTTCCGCGTTTCGGAATCAACTGTTTGGCCTTAGTTTTTTGTCAGGGGTGTCACCGTGAGAAAAGAATTGACTCAACGCTTATTGGCTCGAGTGGGTGTCTTGGAGGACAAAGGCTGCCCAAGTCGCAGGAATGATTCCTGTGCCTGCGTTCTGATGGAGAATGCCCCATCGATCGTCGCCCAAGATGAAGACGAGGATTGGGACGACGATGAAGATTGGGACGACGAAGAGGATGAGGAAGAAGACTGGGACGACGAAGACGAAGACTGGGACGAGGACGAAGACGAGGATTGGGACGACGAAGACGAAGATGAAGATTGGGAGGATGAGGATTTAGACGAGGACGACGAAGATTGGGAGGACGAAGACCTCGACGAAGACGAGGATTGGGACGACGAAGAGGACGAAGAGGATTGGGACGATGAAGATCTTGAGGAGGACGAGTAAGCACTAAAAGTCCTCGCCGCGTCCAATCGCCGGATGTCTTGCGAGTCAGACCGCGTTATAGAGTTTGAACGGCCGACAGACGGTTTCACAATTGTGGACAGTGGTTACGAGAAGGTGTAACCACTGTCCATCTTTTGTTGGCAAAAGCTACTGTCGGGCGGCCTTCTCGTTTTTCAGGAGTCGATCGAGCAATTGAGGCCGACGCTCCTAACCGAAACGGTCGGCATGCCTCCTCAGGTTAGTAACCTGAAGGAGCTCGTCATTTCAGTTCCATCTCGACTATCACGCACCCATACCTCGGGACAACCACTGTGGCCCCTTCGCTGGTCAACTGTGTTTGTAGTGTCTGAGGGCGAATCAACGAGGGATTATCTAAGGTGTTACGAGCCATTAAACGGTCTGCCGCGACCTGAACTGCTTGGGCAGCCGCAATCCTCCCTCCAGCACTTTGGACGCGGAGTGTGTGGGTAACCTCGGTTGGGTTAACAATTTTCACGACCACTCGCCTTCCATCCTCTGAGGCGGTCGCCACCGCATTGAGGCGGCCCGTATCTCCATCAATGCGAATCCGATTGGGGAGATAGAAACGCCGCCACAGTTGCATAACGACGTAATTGGGAGCGGGGAACCACTTGCGGTGATCGAAATTAATAAAGGCATTGTCCCAAGCGGTCGCCGAGACGTGGCGGAGAAATAGGGCAGGGGCCGCCATGCCGACGATATTGCCTGTTCGTTCGAATGCATTCAAAATCCCACCGCAGTACAGCCCCGTCCGCCAGTCAGTGCTTTGTGCGTTCCACTCGGAAACATAGAGCTTGAGATTGGGATTCTTAGATCGTGCTATTAGTTCTCCCGTGGCTCGGAAAAACTCCTCGTAATTCCTTGGCCCATCAGCAAAGCGGTCTGGATTCTCGTAATGATGGATGCTCAAGTAGTCGATCAATTCTGCACACTGCTCAATAATCACCCGATTCCAACGGTGAGCGCTCTCGCCCATGCCGCCACTGCCGCAAGCCGCCAGCTTGATCGTTGGGTCCTTGGCCCTCATCAATGGGGCAATCCGGCGGACTGCCGCGGCATATCGTTCGGCGGTCATACCCCAAGTTTCGTTATCGATCTCCCAGTACTTGACACCATAGGGCTGCGGATGCCCATTTTCGGCGCGAACCCGCCCCCACTTTGAATCGGCCGGCCCGTTGCAATACTCGATCCAGTCAAGGATATCTTGAAGGAATTCGTCGGGATTCGCTCCCGGGTTCCATTGCGGCGTGCCGATATTCACAACAATCAGCGGCTCGGCCCCAACCCGCCGACACATCTCAATGAACTCATCCGTACCAAAGGAATTGACATCAATATCGTCCCAAATTTCGCGCGGATAACTTCGTCGCTTGGCCTGGGGACCAATGCCATCTTTCCAGCGATAGGCCGAGGCAAAACAACCGCCCGGCCAGCGGATCACCGGGGGCTGAAGATCGGCAACCGCCTGCAATAGATCGGGGCGATAGCCCCCCGCCTTCAGCCACGACTCCGGCATCAAGCTCACCTGGTCGATCCAAAGGCGTCCGGGACCACGGAATGCGATCTGCAGCGTGGCTGAATCCACGTCGCGCGTGGAACGAAGACGGATTGGAACCTCCTGCCATTCCTCGCCCGGCCGGGGCAGGGATTGCATGGCAATGATATCGGGGCCATTCATCAGCCGGATCACGGGATTCTGCTCCGTGTTTCCCCGAATCCATAGTGACCCCACGTACCACTCGTTCGCCTTCAAAGCGAAGGGCTGCTGCTCAAGTCCAGTCTCGCCTCCCTGCGATTCGAGACGTTGGCTCCAATCGCTATTCAGTGGCTGGTTGTCATCGAGAAACGCACGTCCCTGACCGAACACACGCCAGTGCTTGGCCACTTGCTGAAGGGACCCTACCTCAGGAATGCCTGCAAACAGTTCTTTCCCGGCAAGATCGGTCACCCGCAAATTGCGGAAACCGGCTTGCGTGGCCCAAGTACCGATCCCCACAGCACCCTTGCGATGGCCTTGGGGATCGCGAGACTCAATGATCTGTTGATCGTCCAACCACACGCGAAAGTGATCGCCTTCGCAGCGGATCCGAATTCGGTACCACCGGTTGCTATCGATTTGACCAGCGACCCGCGGCCCCACCGGGTACCATCGGCCTTCTCCGCTACGTCCCCTTTCCAATTGATGCCAGCGGTTTCCCCATCCACCAAGATTGCACCAGTAGAAGTTTGTCTCATCGCGAACCCGGAACAGGATCAGGAAACCCTCCTCGCCGCCGAGCTTTTGAGCCTCCAGTGTGAATTCATAGTCCTCCCATTCAGGATCTCCGAAAACCAGCCTTTGGTTGGTGGCTAATCCCTTCTGAACAACCACTTGATCAATCACCTGCCACCGTCCGCCTTCATGGTGCTCGAAACTGCGATTCCATACTAACTCGCCCCACAGCCCTCCGTTCACGGAATGATAAATGTGTTCCAAAAAATGCCCATACACATTGACATCAATCGTGTTGAGAACCTCTTTGGGATGGACAGTCAATGTGATCGTTCGCTCTTCGCCGCGAGCCAAAAGTCCGATATTGGCAACCAACGAGAGCGCACACATCCGAGCAAGGAAAGACAAACGGTACATCACATTCATGACAAACTAACCTCCGATTTGGTGCGAAAACCTTGTTTAGGCTCGCCTCACGGTCGAACAAC
>Ga0209508_1001516_pt1 | contig 17914 bp, 15 predicted proteins | sample AD_UKC129_MetaG_FD_184427 | JGI IMG/M metagenome (GOLD analysis project Ga0209508, IMG submission 184427) | Active sludge microbial communities of municipal wastewater-treating anaerobic digesters from Canada - AD_UKC129_MetaG (SPAdes) (version 2) | ecosystem: Engineered > Bioreactor > Anaerobic... | reverse complement strand
GCGGACGAAGCTGGGACGATCACAGAATCGCCCTGGCCTCATCCCAGGATCTGCGCACCTGGCAGCGCCACGGCGTGCTCCTGGATGAGCCCAACAAAGACGGGGCCCTGCTGGAAGAAAAGGTGAATGGCAGATACCTCCTCTTCCACCGGCGGGTTCCCCATATCTGGTCAGCTGTGTCGGCTGACCTGCGCAGCTGGCATGATCACAAAATCATCATGGAAACCATTCCCGGAGGCTGGGAGAGCTTGAAGATCGGCATCGCCGGCCCGCCTCTGCGCATCCGCCAGGGCTACCTGATGATCTACCATGCTGTGGATGGGCGGCGAACCTACCGCCTAGGGGCAGCCCTGCTGGATGGGGAAGATCCCACCAAGGTGGTGCGGCGCCTGCCGGAGCCCATCCTCGAGCCGGAGCTGGAGTGGGAAAGGCAGGGGCACGTGCCCAATGTGGTCTTCAGCTGCGGGCAGGTGGTGAAGGACGGTTTCCTCTACGTGTACTACGGCGCGGCCGACCAGGTTATCGGCGTGGCGGGCATAGAGCTTGATGAGATAGTCTTTTAGCGGCCCGCCGGACTTAATCCAGGCGAAAGGATGGCAAGAAGGTGAGTTGCGGACACAAACTCCGAAGCATCAGCATTACCGGCCTCATCGCACGCTCACCAGGAAAATCCGCCTGATCATCAACGTGGATGGCAATACCATAACAGATCTCGTCCACTTGCTCAGGACTCAAATCCAAAGTCTCCAGAAAGGGCCGGGCCATCTTGGCGGCTTGGTGACCGTTATTGAGCCAGCCATGTTCTCCGTCCCGCGTTTCCGCATAGCTGAGATCATGCAGCAGACAGCCAATGACCAGGGCTTCTTCGTCCAGGTTCTCCCCTTGAGCAATCTCCTTCCCGATGTTTGCGACGCGCATGGTGTGCTCCAGCCGGTATTTCTTACCTTCGGGACGGGCCGCAAGATACTCGCTTTGGTCAAACTGCTCCCGAAGAAACGCTATTGCCCGTTCAATGTTTGTTGCCATGGCTAAAAGCTCCTTTCCAAGTCTACGGCCCTTGCCGCGGGTATCACGCCCTATGACCAGCTAAGCTCAAAACTCCCGGTTGCCCTTTTGAACCTCACCACTAGGTAGTACCGCTCTCCCGATTGCACATCCAAAACATCGCTTGTCTTCTCTCCATCCAAAACCAGCAAGGTTTCCTTGTTCCTGCCCTGGATCTCCGCGGTGATCGAGCCTTTGGAAACTTCAGAACTGAAAGAGAAGTGATAGGTTCGGCTCTCTTTGAACTTGATCACCTTCCGCACGAAGCCGGTGCAGGCTTTGACCCTGGCCCTTGGGGCGGTACCCCACCAGGGCACAGGGCTGAAGAAGACAAGTGCGGAAATGGCTCTGATCACGAGAAAGCCGTTGATGTAGAGGAGGTACTGCACGGCCAAAGCTAAGGCAACCACCGCGGTGACAAGTAAGAGCATTTCCATGGCACACCTCGCAGTCCTGATGTTAGTGGGGCAGGCATCTTGCGACAGACAGGTAACCAGCTAAGCTTACTTATAGAATTGGCGCTGGATGCCAATATCCCTGCGGAAAAAACCCGGTAGCAGGGTATCTTTTCCGTACCAGCATACTTGGCAGGGGTTGCCATCTGGGCCGTAGAATCTCAAGTTAGCAGATCCAAGGCACGCTACGGCAGGGAGGATTGGGATGAACGGAGGTGACTTAAGTGGCTGAAAAGCGCTGTAGGAAACCGACCCGGTATGAGATCGATAGAGAGTTTTGAAAGCACCTGGAAGAAAGTGGGGAGAGATCGGGATACTCTCTGGACGGGTCCTTCCCGGAATCTCGCTGCTGGCCATTATTGGCAATGACCTGCCCAGAGGCTGGGAGTGGAGGCACAGGGATCCAGTGCTCAAGTTACCCAGGGGAGGGAATGGCCTGAGCCTTGAGGAGGCTCGGGGGGATGTTAAGCGTCAGCTGTCCATTGTGCACAAATAGACCGCGGGAGTGCCGGTGTGGAGGGAAGAACGAACATTCTCAAGGAGGCTTCGAACCAGTGATTCGATCCGTCAAAGACTATCCCATATCCCAGCTGCTGGATGTGGACAGTAATATTACGTATTATGTTCCCAAGTACCAGCGGGAGTACATTTGGGGTAAAGAGGAATGGGAGTATCTTTTCGATGATCTGCAGGAGAACAACCCCGGGTATTTCCTAGGTTCGTTTATCTGCATTAATCAATCTGGAGATACATTGGCAGTGCAAAGGCTAGAGTTAGTGGATGGCCAACAGCGCCTGGTAACCCTTTCCCTGTTGTTAGCTGCCATTTACAAGTTTCTGCAAACCCACTATGATGCCCTGAACGAAGAACAAAGGTATGGGTTGTATCACATACGTCGACGGCTGGTTCTCAAGGATGAACCAAGTGTCCGTATCAGACCCCAGATGCAGAATAACAACGAGCAGGACTACTTAGCGGTGCTGCGCGAGCTCGGCATCCTCGCCAATGCGCCACCACCCAGATATTGGAGGAGCAGGAGGATCTATCGGGCCTACAGCTACTTCGAAGAACGGGTGCGGTCCGAAGCCGGGGCAGCGGAAGACCCGATCAAGTTTGTGATGGACTTCTTGAGCCGTGTTAACCAAGCAGTGATGGTGAAAATTGAGGTGGAAACGGTCGGGGAAGCCTACGTCCTGTTTGAATCGCTGAACAATCGCGGTGTGCCCTTAACGGCCATCGATCTGATCAAGAATAAACTGCTGGCGACAATGGAATTCTTGCAGCGCGGCGCCCAACCCGAAGTTGTTGACCACGCCTTCAGGCAGTGGAATACACTACTGCAGTACATCGGGGATGACTATCGAATACAGGAGCGCTTCTTCCGACACTACTACAATGCCTTTCGTGGCGACTTAAAAGACATCTACGCGGTACCCGTGGCAACGCGGTCGAATCTGATGCACATCTATGAAAGACTAATCGACCACGATGCCCCGACCTTTCTGGAAAAGATCAGCGAGGCTGGACGTTACTACGGCGTGCTTCTGAACAGAACCGAACCAGATGAACCGGGCGAACGGGAAGAACTGTGCTTCTTAAGGAAACCACTTTTGGACCTGGAGCGCGTCCAAGGAACCCCTGCTTACCAGTTGTTACTCCACTTATTGCTCAAGCGGGAGGAGCTGCAGTTGGATTACGGTCATGTGGCCTCGATGATCCGCTTCTTGGTGAGGTTCTTTGCCCGGCGCAACCTTACTGATACTCCACCCACTCGTGACCTAACGCGGTTGTTTATGGGCATCATTGATCAGCTTTCCGGCCTGACGGGAGACGGGGTAGTGACTGCTATCTATCACAAGCTGGTCGCTGTGTCGGCAGATGATGCAGAGTTCAGGAAGAGACTGAATGGGCCCATCTATGAGGAAAACGCCGGTGTTACCAGGTTCATCCTCTGCTCCATAGCCGAACAGGGGATGACTAGGGAGAACGAAGTGGATTTGTGGCGGCTGGACAAGAACCGGTATGTCTGGACCATAGAACACGTGCTTCCCCAGGGAGCCAACTTGCCCCGTTCCTGGGTGGAGATGATTGCCGACGGAGACGAGGAAAAGGCCAGAGAGTACCAACAGAACTACGCACACAAACTCGGCAATCTTACCATCTCGGCCTACAATCGAGAACTGGGCAACAAGAGTTTCCTGGAAAAGCGCGACAGAAAAGACGAGCGGGGCAACTTCGTGGGATACAAGAACCAGCTGAACCTAAACGAGGATCTGGCTAACTGTTCTGAGTGGACCATTGATCGCATTACGGCCCGCACCGAGAGACTGATAGAGTTGGTCATGGACCTTTTCAAATTAGAGTTGGATTGAGGAGAAAGGTGAGAAACTGGCACAGTGACCTTGCCGCTGCAGCACGGATGGAGTGCTACGCAGGACTAGGCGCAAAACCGGCCTGAACTTCTTCCCAGGCCGGTTCGCCCCTTACAGACTTGCTCCCTGGCTTGCTTCCTGCATTGTTTGATAGGCCCGCAGGCCGATATCCCTACGGTAGAAGATGCCGAGGCACTGCACCTTGTCCAGCTCCCTGTATACCCTCTCCCTCGCCTCGGGGATGGTTCTGCCTTTGGCACCCAGGAGAAAGGCCCGCCCGCCTGCGGTGAGGAAGCGTCCTTCTTCGTCCCTGCAGGTGCCGGCGTGGAAGAGGTGTACATCGGGGCTGAGCTCGGTTAGGCCCTGTAGAACAGCTCCGGTCTCGCACTTTTCCGGATAGCCCACAGCCGCCGCCACAACGCCCAGCATTCCCTGTTCTTCCCAGAGGATCTCTGGGGTTTCCCCATCCAGCAGGCGCAAGATCACTTCCACCAAATCAGACTTCATCCTGGGCAGGACCACCTGCGTTTCCGGATCCCCAAAGCGGGCGTTGAACTCCACGACCTTGGGACCATCCTCGGTGATCATCAGCCCGGCATAGAGCACTCCCGTAAAGGGACGGCCCTCCTGGACCAGGGCCCTGGCACAGGGCTTGAGGATGGTTTCCACCGCTTCCTCGATGATCTCGCGCTTTACCTGGGGAACGGGGGAGTAGGCCCCCATACCGCCGGTGTTGGGCCCCCGGTCTCCATCGTAAGCCCGCTTGTGATCTTGGGCTGGCTCCAGGGGGATCACCGTTTCACCGTGGACCAGGGCCATCAGGGAGATTTCTTCCCCCTCCATGGACTCCTCCAGGACGATCTTGGCGCAGGCTTCGCCGAACTTGTGGTCCAGGAGCATGCAGCGGATGGCTTCTTCCGCTTCGGACAGGGTCTCGGCCACCACCACCCCCTTACCAGAGGCCAAACCGTCCGCCTTCACCACGATGGGGGCGCCCTTTTCCTGGAGGTACGCCAGGGCCTCACCGCAGTCGGTGAACACCGCATACTCCGCCGTGGGTATCCCGTATTTTTTCATCAGTTCCTTGGCGAAGGCTTTGCTGCCCTCAATCTCCGCCGCGGCCCGGTTAGGGCCGAAGACTTTGAGGCCAGCTTCCCGGAAGCGATCGGCCAAGCCTTCCAGCAGGGGAGCTTCCGGCCCAATAATGGTTAAAGCAATGCCTTCCCTTTGGGCAAACTCCACGAGCTTCTCTTGTTCGCTTTCCGCCAGGGGAACCCGGACAGCGCAGTCTTCCATCCCCGCATTGCCCGGGGCGGCGAATACTTCGGATACCAATGGGCTTTGCCTTACCTTCCAGCAGAGGGCGTGTTCTCTGCCGCCCCTGCCCACGATCAGTACTTTCATGGCACTCCCCCGCTTCAGTGTTTAAAGTGACGGATGCCGGTGAACACCATGGCGATCTGGTGCCGATCAGCTGCCTGGATCGAGTCGGCATCCCGGATGGAACCTCCAGGTTGGATGATGGCGGTGATTCCGGCAGCAGCCGCGACCTCCACCGTGTCGGGCATGGGGAAGAAGGCATCGGATGCCAAAACTGCGCCCCTTGCCTTTTCTCCCGCCTGCTCCAGGGCGATTTTGGCGGCGCCCACCCGGTTCATCTGCCCGGCACCCACGCCCAAGGTCATCTCCTTGGTGCAGACCACGATGGCATTGGATTTCACATGCTTGACCACTTTCCAGCCGAACCGCAGAGCTTCCCACTCTTCAGCGGTGGGCTGGCGCTTGGTGGGCACAGAAATTTGCGCCTGCTCCAGCGTGAAGTAATCATATTCCTGCACCAAAAGCCCGCCGCCGATGGAGGTGAGCTTCCTTTCTCCGGCAAGCGGCGCTTCCAGGGGGATGGCCAAAAGGCGCAGGTTCTTCTTTTTAGTCAGGACTTCCAGGGCTTCCGGCGCGAAGGAACGGGCGATCACAACCTCCAGGAAAATCTCCTCAAGCTGCTTAGCGGTTTCCAGATCCACCTCCCGGTTCAAAGCCACAATCCCCCCGAAGATGGACACCGGGTCGCTGGCGTAAGCCCGGGCAAAGGCTTCGGCCAGGGTCGAGCCTCTGCCCACCCCACAGGGATTGGTGTGCTTGACGGCCACCGCGGCTGGTTCAGAGAACTCCTTTACAATTTGCAGGGCCGCTTCTGCGTCGCCAATGTTGTTGTAGGAGAGCTCCTTGCCGTGGAGCTGCCGGGCGTAGGGGAGGGAAGAGGGGGAGCCCAGCGGTTGGCGGTAAAAGGCGGCCCTTTGGTGGGGGTTTTCCCCATAGCGCAGGGGCTGCTGGAGCTCGTAGGTTACGGTCAGTCTCTCCGGGAACTCCTCGCCCGTGAGGCCCGTGAGGTATTCCGCGATGAGGGCGTCGTAGGCCGCGGTGTGGCGGAACGCTTTGGCCGCTAGTTGCCTCCTGGTTTCCCGGCTCACTTCTCCCCGTTCCCGCAGCTGGGCCAGGACTTCCGGGTAATCCGCCGGGTCGATGAGCACGGTCACATGTTCATGGTTCTTGGCCGCGGCCCGCAGCAAAGTCGGCCCGCCGATATCGATATTCTCAATGGCTTCCTCCAGGCTGGCCTCCTGCCGGGCAATGGTTTCCTGGAAGGGGTAGAGGTTGACGCAGACGATCTGGATCGGAATGATGCCGTGTTCCTCCAGTTCCTTGTGATGGCCTGCCTGGTCCAGCCGGGCCAGGATTCCGCCGTGGATCTTGGGGTGGAGGGTTTTCACCCGGCCGCCCAGGATCTCCGGGAAGCCCGTCACCTCGCTAACGCCCTTAACCGGAAGGCCCGCCTCTTCCAGCACCTTCTTGGTTCCCCCGGTGGACAGGATCTCAAAACCCAAGCCCTGGAGCTCTCGGGCCAGCTCCACAATGCCGCTCTTGTCAGAAACGCTGATCAGTGCTCGTTTGGTCAAGAATCTCCCTCCGCTTCGTAAAGATCTCCTGCAGCACCTTGGGGTAGAGCTCATGCTCCACCGCATGGATTTTCCGCTCTAAGCTTTCCCGGGTCTCCCCCGGGTCGATGGGCACCGGCCGCTGGGCGATGATGGGCCCCGTATCGATCCCTTCATCCACGTAATGGATGGTGACACCTGTAAGGGGTACGCCCGCGGCCAGGGCCTGTCCAATGGCATCCCGGCCTGGGAAGGCAGGGAGCAGGGAAGGGTGGATGTTGATAATCCTTTGGGGAAACGCTTCCAAAAGCGTGGGGCCGATGATCCTCATATACCCAGCCAGGACAAGATACTCCACATCCCACTGCCGCAGCTGGCGCAGGATGAGCTCTTCGTAGACCGCTTTGCTTGGATACTTGTGGGGATAGAACAAGAAGCGGGAAAGTCCGGCTCGCGCAGCCCGCTCCAGACAGTAGGCCTCGGGGTTGTCGCAGACCACCAGCTGAATCTTTGCCTCCAGCTCGCCGCGCTGGATGGCATCGATGATGGCCTGGAGGTTAGAGCCGTTACCCGAAGCGAAGACCGAGATATTGGTCATCGGATCTGCACCCCTTCTCCGTCCAGGACGCGCCCAATCGCGTAGGCCCGCTCGCCCAGTTCCCTAAAGAGCCGCAGCACATCCCCGGCCAGCCTCTCCTCCACAGCCAGCACCAAACCAATCCCCATGTTGAACACGTTATACATCTCCTGCCTGGGTACTTGGCCCAGCTCTTCCAGGTAGGAAAAGATGGGGGGAACCTCCCAGCTGCCCTCGTCAATCACGGCCCCAAGGCCGGCGGGGAGCATGCGGGGAATGTTTTCGATAAAGCCTCCCCCGGTGATGTGGGCCATGCCCTTGATGGGAAAGCGCCTGAGGGCCTCAAGGACCGGCTTTACGTAGATGCGGGTGGGCCTTAAGAGCTCTTCGCCCAGGGTGCAGCCGAGATCGGGGATGTAATCGGAGGTGTGCAGTTTGGCCTGGGCAAAGAGGATGCGGCGCACCAGGGAAAAGCCGTTGCTGTGCAGGCCGCTTGAGGCCAGGCCAACCAGCACATCCCCCGCCTGGATGGCCGAACCATCCAAAAGCTCAGATTTTTCGCAGGCGCCCACGGCAAAGCCCGCCAAGTCGTATTCATCTGCTCCGTAAAGCCCCGGCATCTCCGCCGTCTCTCCGCCGATCAAGGCGCAGCCCGCCTGGACGCACCCTTCTGCGATGCCCTGGACGATGGCCTCGATGCGCTCCGGATCTGTTTTGCCGCAGGCGATGTAATCCAGGAAGAAGAGGGGCTGGGCGCCCTGGACCACAATGTCGTTCACGCACATGGCCACGCAGTCAATCCCGATGGTGTCGTGTTTGTCCGCCATTTTTGCCACCAAGATCTTTGTTCCCACACCATCGGTGCCCGAGACCAAAACCGGATCTTTAAGTCCCAGGGCGGCCAGGTCAAAAAGACCGCCGAACCCGCCCAGGCTGCCCATGGCGCCTGGGCGCCTGGTGCGCTCCGCTTGCCTTTTGATGCGGGAGACCGCGGCATAGCCAGCCTTAAGATCTACTCCCGCCCTGCGGTAAGCATCTGCCATCTTTTCCCCTCCTCGAATTTTTCAGGCACCTCCGTGGGGTACTCCCCGGTAAAACAGGCCAGGCAGAGCCCGCCCCCCAACACCTTGCGCATGCCTGCCTCACTTAAGAAATGCAGGGAATCGGCACCGATGAGCTCGGTTATTTCCCCAATGCTGTGCTGGGCCGCCAAGAGCTCCGAGGTGCTTAAGGTGTCAATGCCGTAGAAACAGGGGTAGCGAATGGGCGGTGAGCTGATCAAGAGGTGCACCTCTCTAGCGCCCGCTTCCTTGAGCAGGCGGGTGATGCGTTTGGCCGTCGTGCCCCGGACAAAGGAGTCATCCACCAGGGCCACCCGCTTACCTTCCACCACTCCCCGCACCGCGGAAAGCTTCAGTTTGACGCCCTGTTCCCTTAAGGAGGGGGAGGGTTCAATAAAGGTGCGGCCGATGTATCTGCTTTTAACCAGCCCCATCTCGTAGGGTATGCGCAGCTCCTCCGCGTAGCCGATGGCAGCCGACAGGCTGGAATCGGGCACACCGGTGACCACATCCGCGGCCACGGGACATTCCCGGGCCAGCTGCTTGCCCAGCTCCTTGCGGGCGGTGTGCACGTTGATTCCGCCTAGGTTGCTGTCGGGCCGGGCAAAGTACACGTATTCCATGGCACAGAGGTTGCGGCTGGCAGGGGCTAAAACCTCGGAGTGGATGCCCTGATCGTTGATCATGATCAGCTCTCCTGGCTGCACATCCCGCTCAAATTGGGCGCCGATGATGTCGAAGGCGCAGCTTTCGGAAGCGATAACCCAGGCTTCTCCCAGCCGGCCCAGGGACAGGGGGCGCAGCCCCTTGGGATCCAGGGCGGCTATCAACTCCCTTTCCGTAAGCAGCAGAAAGGCGTAAGCACCCTGAAGCAGCCCCAGGGCATACTGCACCTGCTCTCTGAGGGCAGGGAGCTTGCTTCTGCGGATCAGGTGGGCCACCACTTCCGCATCGGAGGAGGTTTGGAAGATGCTGCCCTGTTCTTCCAGCTGCCTGCGCAGCTCCAAGCCGTTGAGCAGGTGGCCGCTGTGGCAAAGGGCCAGGCTCCCTGTGCTGGAGCGAAAGAGGAGGGGCTGCACGTTTTCGTAGCCGGCATCGCTTCCCCCAATGGTGTAGCGCACATGGCCGATGGCCGCGGTGCCCTTCAGTTCAGCCATGGACTGTACGGTGAAGATGTCCGTAACCAGGCCTTCGCCCTTCTTGCCCTGCAGATGTGCGCCATCGGTGACCACAATCCCTGTACCTTCCTGTCCCCGGTGCTGCAGGCTGTGCAGGGCGTAGTAGGTCAGGCGGGAGGCCTGGGGATGTCCCCAAATTCCGAACACTTGGCACTCCTCCTTTAGGCTTCTTGGCCCAAGAGGCGGGGGAGGGCTTGCTGATAGGCTTGGCGCAGCTCGGCCACCTCCACCTTGAGGGCAGCATCTCCCGCTTGGGTAACCAGCAAAACAGGTTCTGCCGTTACCTTCCCGATCAGCTTGGCCTCCACCAGCTTTTCAAACTGGGCTTGGTGCTCTGGTCTGACCGAAAGCAGGAAGCGGGACTGGGATTCGCTGAAAAGCTCGGATACCAGGTTGCCGCTTAAATCGATCTCCGCGCCGAGGTTCTCGGATCTAATCAGGCACTCAGTCAAAGCTACCGCCAGGCCCCCTTCGGCCAGGTCTTGGGCGGATTGGAGAAGCCCCTGCTGGATGGCCCTGAGCACCTGTTCTTGGTTTTTCTTTTCCACTTCCAAATCCAGCTCGGGGGCACGGCCGAAGATTCTGCCTTCTAGGAGCTTCTGCAGTTCACTGCCGCCGAACTCGTCCGTGGTTGCGCCCAGCAGGTAGATCAGATCGCCTGGGTTTTTGAATTCAATTGTGGTTACCTGGGCTAAATCTTCCACCAAGCCCACCATGCCGATGATGGCGGTGGGGTAGATGGCTTCCCCTTTGGTTTCGTTGTACAGGGAGACGTTGCCGCTTACCACCGGAAGCTCAAAGGCGCGGCAGGCCTCACTGATCCCTTGGGCGGCCTGTTCCAGCTGCCAGAAAATCTCGGGCTTGTCTGGGCTGCCGAAGTTCAAACCGTCGGTTACGGCCAGGGGCATGCCTCCTGAGCAGATGATGTTGCGGGCTGCCTCCGCCAGGGCGATTTGGCCCCCCGTTTTGGGATCCAGGTACATGTAGCGGGAGTTGCAGTCGGTGGTGAGGCACAGGCCCTTTTCCGTTCCCTCCACCCGGATCACCGCCGCGGAGGATCCGGGGCCTACTAGGGTGTTCCCCTGGGCCTCAACATCAAACTGGTTGTACACCCACTCCTTGCTGGCGATGGTGGGCTGGCCTAGGAGTTTGAGGAGGGTTTCCTTGAGGTCTTTAACCTCGGGCACGTAATTTTCCAGGCTTTGGAATTCCCGGAAATAAGCGGGTTCTTGGGAGGGCTTGTGGTAAACCGGGGCTTCTTTGGCCAAGAGGTCCACAGGAACCTCGGCCACCACTGCGCCTTGATGGAGCAGGCGCAGCTGCCTGTCCGCGGTCACTTTACCGATGGCCGCGGCGGGAACGCCGTAGCTTTGGAAGTGGCGGATGACCTCCTCTGCGTAGCCTGCTTTTACTACCAAGAGCATGCGCTCCTGGGACTCGGAGAGCATCAGCTCATAGGGGCTCATGTGCTCTTCCGCATGGGGAACCAGGTCCAAATTGAGCTCAATCCCTGTCCCCGCTTTACTGGCCATTTCCGCGGAGGAGGAGGTTAGGCCGGCGGCCCCCATATCCTGCATGCCCACAACCAGGTCGGAGCCGGCCAGGGCCAGGCAGGCTTCCATGAGCTTTCTGCCCATTTCCGGGTAGCCTATGGCCGGGGAGGCCTCCACCTCAGCATCCCCGAACTCTTCGGAGGCAAAGGTGGCTCCGTGGATGCCGTCCCTGCCCGTGGGTGCTCCCGCGTAGATCACGGTGTTGCCTGGGCCGGCGGCGGTGCCTTTCATGATGCGGTCGTGGTCCACAACGCCTACGGCCATGGCGTTGACCAAGGGGTTCCCGGCGTAGCAGGGGTCAAACTGGATTTCCCCGCCTACCGTGGGTACCCCCGCGACATTACCGTAACCGGCCATGCCGGCCACAACCTCTTGCAGGAGGTATCTGGTCCGCTCATTATCCAGCTCACCAAAGCGCAGGGAGTTTAGGACTGCCACGGGTTTGGCACCCATGGAAAACACGTCCCGCAGGATGCCGCCCACCCCAGTGGCGGCCCCGTGGTAGGGTTCCACCGCTGAGGGGTGGTTGTGGCTTTCGATTTTGAAGACTACAGCCTTCCCGCCGCCGATGTCCACTACGCCCGCTCCTTCCCCGGGGCCCTGGAGCACCCGTTCTCCCTGGGTGGGGAACTTTTTCAGGACGGGTTTGGAGTTTTTGTAGCTGCAGTGCTCAGACCACAGGACGGAAAAGAGTCCGGTTTCGGTGTAATTGGGCAGGCGGCCCAGTTTTTCCACGATCCGCGCGTATTCTTCATCCGAAAGTCCCATGCTCTGGTAGAGCTTGTCCCCTTTGATCTGCTCGGGGCTTGGTTCTAATCTCTGCATAAGTCCACTCCTTCTTAGGATTAGCTCAGCCGAGCCAAGATGGCTGTGTAGGTTTCGGTCAGGCTGCCCAGGTCTCTGCGGAAGACGTCTTTATCCAGCCGCTCATGGGTCTCAAGATCCCAAAGGCGGCAGGTGTCGGGGGAAATCTCATCGGCAAGCAGAATGTTCCCTTGGCTGTCCCTGCCGAACTCCAATTTGAAGTCGATGAGTTTGATGCCCAGCTCGGCAAAGAGTTCGGTGAGCGCTGCGTTGACCTGCAGTGCTTTGGTTTTGAGCAGTTCCACTTCTTCTCTGCTGGCCAGATCCAGGATCTCAATGTGGTCCTCGGTTAAGAGGGGATCGCCGAGGGCGTCGCTTTTGTAATAGAACTCCACGAGGGGGCGGCGAAGCCTTTCCCCTTCGGGAATGCCCAAACGTTTGGAGATGCTGCCTGCCGCGTAGTTGCGCACTACCGTTTCCAAGGGGATGATCGCCACCTTTTTTACCAGCTGTTCTGTTTCCGAAAGCTGCTGGACGAAGTGGGAGTGGATGCCCCGCTCCCGGAGCCTTGTGAAGATGATGCTGGAAATGAGGTTGTTCAAGCGTCCTTTGCCTTCAATTTCTGCCTTTTTCTTGCCGTCGAAGGCGGTGGCCGAGTCTTTGTACTCGATCCAGAGCAGCTCGGGGTCTGAGGTTGCATACACCCGCTTGGCCTTGCCTTCGTAGAGCAGTGCTCCTTTTTCCATGCTGGTGCCTCCTTTTACAGTCCTAAACGCTCAAAGATCAGATCCACATGCTTCAGGTGATAGCTGGGATCAAAGCAGGCCTTGATTTCCTCTGCGGTCAGCCGGGAAGTGATCTCGGGATCCTGGAGCAGAAGATCCCGGAAGTGGACCTGCTTTTCCCAGGCTTCCATGGCCCGGGGCTGCACCAAGCCGTAGGCTGCTTCCCGGGAGAGGCCTTTATCGATCAAGGCTAAGAGGATGCGCTGGGAATAGATCAGGCCCAGGCTCCTATCCATGTTTCTGCGCATGTTGTCTGGATACACGGTGAGGTTTTCAACTATGCCCGCGAAGCGGTTGAGCATGTAGTCTAGGAGAATGGTGGCATCGGGGATGATGATCCGCTCAGCCGAGGAATGGGAGATATCCCGTTCGTGCCAGAGGGCTACGTTTTCGTAGGCGGTGGACATGTAGCCGCGCAGCACCCGGGAAAGCCCTGTGATGTTTTCGGAACCGATGGGGTTGCGCTTGTGGGGCATGGCGGAAGAGCCGGTCTGACCCCGGGCGAAGAACTCTTCCACCTCGCGGGTTTCTGTTTTCTGCAGGCCCCTAATTTCGGTGGCGAACTTCTCCAGGGAGGTGGCGATCAGGGCCAGGGTGGAGAGGTAAAAGGCATGGCGGTCCCGCTGCAGGGTTTGGGTGGAGATGGGGGCAGGTTTCAGCCCCAATTTGCCGCACACGTACTCCTCTACAAAGGGATGCACGTTGGCGTAGGTGCCCACGGCACCGGAGATCTTGCCCACCTCGATCTGCTCCCGGGCTAGCTGAAAGCGTTCCAGGTTGCGCTGCGTTTCCGCATACCACAAAGCCAGCTTCAAACCGAAGGTGGTGGGTTCGGCATGCACACCGTGGGTGCGCCCCATCATCACGGTGTATTTGTGCTCTGTGGCTTTTTCTTTGAGCACGCTGAGGAAGTGCTGCAAATCCTGGAACAGGATGGAGTTTGCTTGTTTGATTAAGTAAGAGAGGGCCGTGTCCACCACATCGGTGGAGGTTAGGCCGTAGTGGACCCATTTGCGCTCTTCGCCCAAGCTTTCAGATACGGCGCGGGTAAAGGCGACCACATCATGCCTGGTTTCGGCTTCGATTTCCTTGATGCGCCGCATGTCAAAGGAAGCCTTTTCCCTGATTCTGCGCACATCTTCCCAGGGGATTTCGCCCAGTTTAGCCCAGGCTTCGCAGGCCAGGATCTCCACTTCCAGCCAGGCCCGGTACTTGTTCTCTTCTGTCCAGATGGCGCCCATTTCTGGGCGGGTGTAGCGTTCGATCAACTTAGACCCTCCAGTTCTGCACTGCTTCTCAAGACTGTCTGGCGCATGGTTTCTTTTCTTTCGGCGAGCAAAGCAGCGATGCGTTCGTCAGAAACACTTAAGATTTGGGCGGCAAACAGGGCTGCATTCACCGCGCCTGCCCTGCCGATGGCCATGGTGGCCACGGGCACTCCTCCCGGCATCTGCACGATGGAGAGGAGAGAATCCAGGCCACCCAGGCTTTTGGTCTGCATGGGTACACCGATTACCGGTAGGGGGGTCTTAGCGGCGATCATCCCTGCTAGGTGGGCTGCACCACCGGCGCCAGCGATGATCACCTTCAGGCCACGCCCCCGGGCCGAGGCTGCGTACTCGAATACCTCATCAGGGGTGCGGTGGCCGGAGAGCACCTTCTTTTCGTAGGCTATACCTAATTCCTCCAGTGTGGTGCAGGCATGCTGCATGGTTTCCCAATCAGAAGTGCTGCCCATGACTATGCCGACTTGTATGTTCATGTTTGAACCTCCCGCCTTTATTTTCCAACAAAAAACCTGGACAGATTCTCTCTACAAAGGGAAAGGAATCAGTCCAGGTGAAAAGCAAAAAAGGGCAAGGATTGGGATACCGCATCCTCACCTACCAGGCACCATCACTTTCCCCATAGTCCAACGATTTACGGTCGCTGGGTAGAGACTCCTGAGCCATATTCTCGGGATTATATGGGGTACGGTATTCATGTTGACACTTTCATCTTAGCAGTTCTCCCCAAGGTGGTCAACTGAGATGGGGAGGTTTTCTGGTAAAGAAACTGAGGAACAAGATGCTCCGGCTTAGGGGAACGAAATGGGAACTCTTGGTGAGGTTATTGTGAAATAGTTCGCTAGCACTAGGAACTTGGAAGCATGTGGAGAACTAAGGGGTATGTTTATTCCAAATGGATGGGAAGTGTGTGACAACTTTGAGGGGATAAATCCCCTTGTCCTGCAGGATTTTTTTGGATTTTGTGGAATACATTAGGCACACTAGCTGCCTTGGAAGAGAGCGGTAACGGCAGTGGTTGGGGGTCCACTTCTGGCAATCTACCATAGGCAGGGAAAAGTGTAGGCTAGTAGACCATACCAACCAACTGACAGCCACTCCCAGCTGGGAAGCGGTTGTTTGTATTTGAATATACCTGATCAGCGGAAAAGAGGAACTGGCGTGACGAAGAGTGGTGAGAAGAAGCGGATTTACTTGTCGTCGCCGCATATGAGTGATGAGGGCTATGAGAAGGCGTTTATTGAAGAGGCATTTGCCACAAATTGGATAGCTCCGTTGGGTCCGAATGTCGATGCATTTGAGAAGGAACTGGCTGAAAAAGTGGGTGTTAAGGCTGCTGTGGCTCTGTCCTCGGGTACAGCGGCTATTCATCTGGCGCTCAAGGCAGTTGGCGTTGGAGAAGGCGACATTGTGTTCTGCCAGGATCTGACCTTTGCTGCTACGGCTAATCCTATCCGCTATCAGGGTGCGATTCCGGTCTTCATTGATAGCAATCATACGTGGAACATGTGTCCACTGGCTTTGAGGAAGGCGTTTGAAAAATACGAAAAGCTGCGGAGGAAGCCGAAGGCTGTGATTGTGGTTCACCTTTACGGTCTGTCGGCTGATTTAGATCCCATCCTTGAGGTTTGTAGAGAATACGATGTGCCTCTGATTGAAGACGCTGCGGAGAGCCTGGGCAGCTACTACAAGGGAAAAGCAACAGGTACCATTGGCGACCTGGGGATCTATTCGTTTAACGGGAATAAGATCATCACCACATCCGGTGGGGGAATGTTGGTTTCCAATGATGAAGAGAAGATCGCCAAAGCAAGGTTCTGGGCTACACAGGCCAGGGAGCCTTTCAGGCATTATGAGCACAAGGAACTTGGCTACAACTACCGGATGAGCAACGTACTCGCTGGAATCGGTAGAGGGCAGCTCAAGGTGCTGGATGAGAGGGTAAAAAAGAAGAAGTACATCTTCAATTACTACAAGGAGCACCTAAGCGACCTGGAGGGCCTGGAGATGATGCCTATTCAAGACTATGATGAGCCTAACTACTGGTTGAGCTGCATTGTTCTCAGTGGAAAAGTTAAGCCAATCGATGTGATAGAGGCATTGGAAGCGGAGAATATAGAATCCAGGCCAATTTGGAAGCCTATGCACATGCAGCCGTATTACAAGGATTGTGATTTCATCACACTACAAGCACACGGCAGCGTATCGGAAGACATCTTTACGAGGGGTGTGTGTTTGCCTAGTGATACGAAGATGACGGATGGGGATTTGGCGAGAGTCGTTGAGGTCATAAGGGGCTTGTGGGGCTGGGAGTATGTATAAAAAACACTTCAAGCGACCACTGGATTTTTTGATGGCACTGATTGGCCTAGTGGTTCTGAGTCCTTTAATGCTTGCCATCGCGATCATGGTGAGCGTTAAACTAGGTCGGCCAGTCATTTTCAAGCAGTTGAGGCCTGGCTTGAATGAGAGAATATTCACTCTGTACAAGTTCAGAACCATGACCGATGAGTGTGATGAAAACGGTGAATTGCTTCCCGATGAGCAGCGCCTGACGCCCTTCGGGAAGTGGCTCCGCTCCACCTCACTGGATGAACTGCCGGAACTCTGGAACATCCTTAAGGGTGATATGAGTTTTGTGGGACCGAGGCCGCTGTTGGTCGAGTACTTGCCCCTGTACAATGAGCAGCAGCGACGTCGGCATATTGTGAGACCTGGGCTTACAGGACTGGCTCAGGTAAGCGGCCGCAACGCAGTCTCCTGGGAAGAGAAGTTTCTCTTGGATATTGAGTACATCAACAACATAACGTTTTGGGGCGACCTAGCGATACTAGCTAAGACAGTGCTGGTCGTTTTGCGGAGGGAGGGCATCAATTCTCCTGCTTGCGCGACCGCAGAAGTGTTTCAGCCTGCTCACCATGCGGGCGAGAAGTGAGGACTCGGTTGCTGACATCGCAGATGATGTCGGGCCAGCCAGACTAGACTACGGGACGGTGAAGGGACGTGCAGGATCTCGTCATTATCGGCGCCGGAGGCTTTGGCAGAGAAGTTAAGTGGTTGATAGAAAGAATCAATCAAACGGCTGATACCTGGAACCTAATAGGTTTTATCGACGACGGGATTCCACCGGGCACTGAAATTGCTGGCATCCCGGTAATCGGTGGGGTAGATCATCTATTTGGGGTCAGGGAATCTTTAGCCGTGGCTTGCGCCATTGGTGCCCCCGCCATTCGGAAAAGGATAATAGACCGCATTCGGGCAAACGCGAACCTGAGTTTTCCCACTCTGATAGATCCGTCTGTAATAATGTCTGAGTCTGTCCGTTTAGGTTGGGGTTGCATCATCTGTGCTGATAGTTCTTTAACTGTGGACATTTGCATTGGAGACTTTGCCGTCATTAACCCAGGTTCTACAATAGGACATGATGTTCGTATGGATTCCTTTGTCACCATCTATCCAAGCTGCAACATATCAGGGAACGTGCGAATTGGGGAACTTTGTGAAATAGGTACGGGCACCCAAGTCATACAGGGGATATCCATTGGCGAATCAACCGTGGTTGGGGCAGGTTCGGTGGTTGTTCGGGACCTGCCGGCGTATTGTACAGCGGTTGGGGTTCCCGCTAAGCCTATCAAGTTTCATCGATAGAAGGAGAAACACACGGCACTGAAACCGGCAGGGTAAGTGGGAAGCGAATTCGCGGGTTGTCTCGTAGTATCGTTGAGGTTGGAAGAAGGGTTTATTGGATATCGGGTTAAAGGGCAAACAGCAGAACGGTCTATTGCGATGTCCCGGAATCCATCTACCTCGGCCTAGTATGGGCTCCTTCCAAGAGAGTAGGTTTTACCACGTACCTATGTGGACGG
>Ga0209508_1001514_pt1 | contig 17936 bp, 15 predicted proteins | sample AD_UKC129_MetaG_FD_184427 | JGI IMG/M metagenome (GOLD analysis project Ga0209508, IMG submission 184427) | Active sludge microbial communities of municipal wastewater-treating anaerobic digesters from Canada - AD_UKC129_MetaG (SPAdes) (version 2) | ecosystem: Engineered > Bioreactor > Anaerobic... | reverse complement strand
GGTCATGGTCCAGTTGCCGGTGACATTGATTTCCTCAGCCAGGGCCAGCAGCCCGCTGAGAGCCACTAACAGGATTAGAACCGAAACTTTTTTCATGTTGAGCCTCCTTTTTGATTAGACGTAACAGCCCCTCTTTTCTTCCAGGCCAGCCGATGACTTTTAACCTGGATAAAATAGGTTGCCCCGGGCTTTTTTCTCCTGTAAAACTCTGAGCATATCGGAGGTCATTCTGGTGAGATCATAATCTGGCTGCCAGCCCCATTCTTCCCGGGCAGCACTATCATCTATTGATTCAGGCCAGGAATCAGCGATAGCCTGTCTGAAATCAGGCTGATAATTTATTTCAAAATCGGGCAGATGTTTTTTAATTTCTGCGGCCAGTTCAGCCGCAGAGAAGGACATAGCAGTAACATTAAAATTAGAATGATGTTTTAGCCTGGAAAAGTCGGCTTCCATTAGATTTATGATGGATTTCAGGCAATCAGGCATGTACATCATAGGCAGCCTGGTTTCCGGACGCAGGAAGCAGTTATATCTCTTATAAATTACTGCTTCATAAAAAATAGCCACAGCATAGTCAGTGGTTCCACCTCCTGGCAGAGCTTCATGGCTGATAATTCCTGGAAAACGGCAGCCACGGACATCGAGATTAAATTTTTTTACATAATAATCAGCCAGATGCTCTCCAGCCACTTTGGTTACTCCATACATGGTGGTCGGGCTGAGAATAGTATCCTGCGGGGTATTCACCCGGGGTGTCAGAGGGCCAAAGACGGCAATAGAGCTCGGGCAAAAAACCTGCTTAACGTCTAACTGGCGGGCTGCCTCCAGAACATTGAACAGGCCATTAATATTGACCTCCCAGGCTTTTGTTGGATTTTTTTCTCCGGTAGCCGAGAGAATGGCAGCTAGATGATAGATTTTTTTAATTTTATATTTTTTAATGATTGCTTCGAGCTGGCTTCTCTGAGTTACATCCAGCTGTTCAAAAGGGCCAAGTCGAAGATTTTCAGTTTTTGGTTGGACGAGGTCAGTGGCAATGATCTTTTCCTGACCAAAGATGGCCCGCAGAGCAGGTACCAATTCGGAACCGATCTGACCGGCAGCGCCGGTTACCAGAATAGTTTCAGTCTCAGCTGTCATCTTGGCTCCTGTGATAAAAATTGGAATAAGATGAATTTTATATCTTTAGTAGCTGCACATGTCAACACCAGCTTGTTTCCAGGGGGTGAGGCTGGTTTCTGTTTTTGCTCTTTTATAATTTTTATAGATAGTGATAAAATGAAAAACTTAAAGATTAATTTAACGGGAGGATTAAATGAGTGTCGTCGTTGATGGACATTTGACTGTCGAGCAATTGGTCAGTGTGGCCAGGGGGATGGAGAAGGTTGAGCTCCATCCAGAGGCCCGCCAGCGGATTAACCGCTGCCGTGCTTTGCTTGAGGAAAAAATCAAAAAAAATGAAATTATGTACGGGGTGAACACCGGTATTGGCGAACTGGCCAATGTGGTTTTGACCCCCGAACAGGTAGAAAAATTTCAAAGATATATTGTTTACAGCCATGCTGCTGGCTATGGCCAGCCCATGCCCCAGGAAGTAGTCAGAGGGGCTATGCTCTCCAGGATCAGCTGTCATGCTCATGGCCATTCAGGCCTGAGGCTGGAGGTGGTGGAAAAAATAGTTGAGTTGCTAAATAAGGGGGTGACGCCTGTCGTCTGTGAAAAGGGCTCGGTAGGAGCCTGCGGTGATCTATCTCCCATGTCCCAGATGGCGCTGGTGCTGATGGGTGAGGGTGAGGCTTTCTATCAGGGGGAAAGATGGCCGGCCAGGGAAGCTCTGAAAAAAGCCGGAATCGAGCCGGTGGTTTTTCAGGCCCGCGATGGTCTGGCCACCATCAATGGTTCCAATATGATTACTGCTCTGGGAGCGCTGGAAGTTGACGATGCCTGGCGGTGGTTAAAGAATTCAGAGATAGTGGCGGCTATGACCCTGGAAGCTCTTAATGCCAATATGAAAGCCTATGATGAACGGGTTCATAAGGTCCGTGGATACCCTGGAGCTATCACCTCAGCTGAAAATATCAGAAAAATAACTGCTGGCTCAGAGCTACTGGCTCAACCCGGGAAAAAAGTGCAGGATGCTTATAGCCTGAGGAGTGTTGCCCAGGTGGTGGGAGCGGCCAGAGATTCCTGGCAGTGGGCCAAACGCATGATAGAAATTGAACTTAATGGAGCGGCTGATAATCCGATCTTTTTCCCTGAAGAAGAATTGGTTTTGACCGGAGCCAATTTTCAGGGAGTTCCTCAGGCTCTGGCTCTCGAATTGCTGGGGACAGCTATTACCACGGTCTGCGTTCTGTCAGAGAGGCGGTTAAACCGGTTGATGAATCCAAATTTAAACGTCGGACTGCCAGCCTTTCTAACCAGAGGCGCTGGCATGTTTTCCGGTTTGATGCTGTCACAATACACTTCTGGCGCCCTGGTCTGCGAAAACAGGGTATTATGCACGCCAGCGGCTACCGGTTCGATACCAGCGGCGGCTGATCAGGAAGATTTCGTTAGCATGGGCATGACCACCGCCCTCAAGACGAGGCAAATTCTGGATAATGCTCAGGCCATTCTGGCTATCGAATTTATAGCTGCAGCCCAGGCTCTGGACTTTCGTCAGCCTTTAAAGCCCTCTCCGGCAGTAGAAGCGGCCAAACAGGCCATCCGCCAGTATGTAGCTTTTCTTGATGAAGACAGGCCCCTTTACAATGATATCAATAAGATGAAAGAGGTTGTTCAAAGAGGAGAAATCCTGGCCGCGGTGGAAAAAGTTACCGGTCCTCTGACCTGAAGCTCCAGAATAATAAGTGAAGTGTGGTCAGCTTAAAAAGACAGTTTAAGCCGGCCTTTTGATTCATAGAGATCAGTAAGGAGAGCGCAGCGATGCCAGGCAGAGTAGCTTTAATTACGGGGGCTACAGGTCATCTGGGCCAGGCTGTGGTCAAAAGACTGAGTCAGGATGGCACCACCCTGGCTATTCATTATTACCAGAATGAAGCTCTGGCCAGAAAACTCAGGGAAGAGGTTGAGAGTCTGGGTGGGCAAGCAGCAATTTTGCAGGCTGATCTGACGCAGGAAAGCGGGGCAGAAAAGCTCATTCAGGGAGTAATAAGTGTTTTTGGTCAGCTCGATATTCTGGTCAACATGCCCGGCGCTATCAGCAACAAACCGTGGGATGAACTCAACCAGAGTGATTGGGAAAGCATTTTTAGATCCAATCTGGAAAGTTCCTATTTTTGCCTGAAACAGGCCTTACCAACCATGCGGTCCAGGAGATGGGGGAGAATTATTAACATTGGTTTTCACCTGGTTGAACACCTTGGCTCATTTCCCGGGATAACTCCCTATGCGGTGGCTAAAACCGGCCTTCTCATCCTGACCAGGACGGCGGCTGTGGCTGAGGTGGCTAACAACATCACTGTCAATATGGTCTCGCCCGGGCTGATGGAAGGAGGCAATCTGCCTGCCGGTTTGAAACTTAAGCCCGGTCAGATAGGAAAAGCAGAGGATGTAGGTGAAGCGGTAGCTTTCCTGGCCTCTGAACAGGCCCGGGCTATTACCGGTGTTAATTTAATTGTGGCCGGAACCTGGAAGATGTAACTCTCTCTGTAAGTCAGCTATGTTATAATTATGTTGCACTTTTGGCTTTAAATTTAACCATGGAGATATAAAAAGTGAAAACTGCTAAAAAGGCAGTTGCCTGGAAAAAACTCTGTCTGACGGCTCTTCCTCTGGCGGCCATGATTTTTTCCTTTTTTGCCTGCCAGACTGAAGAATCACTCAGAAAAAGCAGGATTGAGCAGCTGGAAAAGGGTCTCTACCGGGCGGTCTATTTTAGGGGGCAAGTGCCTGAAAAACTTAAACTCTCGGATCGCCTCCAGTTTTTTAAAGTCCCTGGAATAAGCCTGGCGGTAATTGACAAGGACCGGATTGATTGGTTTAAGACCTATGGCTACAAAGATATCATTAAATATGAGAAGTTGACCCCGACCACGATTTTTCAAGTTGGAGAGCTAAGTCAGCCAGTGGCGGCGGCCATTGTTCTGGCTGAGGTAGCTAAAGGGCATTTGGAGCTCGAAGAGGAGGTCGGCTCATATTATGAAAATCTGATCTTTACCGGTCGGAAATTCCGGCCGCAGGGGAGAATATCTTTTACTCTATCACAGCTTTTAAGTCATTCAGCTGGTTTTTATCCCTGGACCTCAGCCGGTTATCCACCAGGAGCTGATCAGCCCGATTTAACTCAGGTTTTAAAGGGAGAGGAACCGGCCAGCAATTTTTTTAGCTGGCGTGGTTTCGATCAGCAGTCCGGCATCAGGTATTCTGATTTTAATTATGTCCTTTTGCAAAAATTCCTCGAAGAGAAAACAGGTAAGAAACTGGCGGAGCTGGCCAGGGAAGATATATTCGAGCCGCTGGGAATAAAAATGACTGGCTGGAGTTTACCGGAAACGACCGACATAGCTACCGGTCACGCCAGGGAAGGCGAGGCGGTAGAAGGTGGCTATTATCGTTATCCAGAAGAAGCTGCTCGCGGTCTATGGTCAAATCCTCTTGATTATCTTAAATTTGTACTGGAAGTTATGGACTGTGCACGGGGCAAAAGTAGTGGTTTGCTGCCGCCTGAGCTGGCCAGGCGCATGCTTTCGGCTGATCCCCGCCAGCCTGGACTCGGTTTCAGGCTGGAAGGCGAACGGGAGAAATTTAAGATTTACATGAAAGGCAGGACCCACGGCTTCCGTTCAGTTCTGGTTATTTATCCAGCCCTGAGGCAGGGGGCGCTGATTATGGCCAACAGTGATAATGGCGGTCTGCTGCTGGACGAAATTATCCGAGGGCTATCGGTTATTTATGACTGGCCCGATTTTAAGCCTGAAGAAAAACCTTTATATCGGCTTGATCCCTCTGTTTATCAGCAATATGTTGGCCGTTACGAAGTCAACGGTTCATATTATCTGGATATCAGCTTTGAAGATTATTATTTAGTGGTTCATCCTACAGGTCAAACGCCGACCAAATTTTATGTCGAGACCCAGACTATTTTTTTCGCAGTCGATCCCTTTCTGCGCATCAAATTTAATCTCGATGACAGTGGCCAGGTTACCGGCTTAACTCTCTGGCAGGAAGATTATGAAATCAGAGCCCGTAAAGTCAGCTAGCCCTCAATCCGATTGAACCAGGGACAGCTGGACTTTTCTTTTCTGCCCGTTTCTTTCCAGAGTCAGGGTAACGGTATCGCCTATTTTATAATTGTCGAGTAGATTATAAAGATCATCAAAGGAAGCAACCTTTTTCCCGTCAACTTCTTTAATGATATCTTGAATAAGAATACGACCGAAGCGGCCGCGGGTTAAGCCTCTGATACCCTTTTTATAAGCTTCAGAGCCAGCCGGCACTTCGTAGATGATCACGCCTTCAATGCCCAATTGACGGGCGTAACTATCAGGAAGGTAGCTCAGACCAAGGCCTGGACGGATCACCCGTCCGTACTTGATGATCTGGGGGACGATCTTTTTAATGGTATCAACCGGTATGGCAAAACCGATACCCGAGGAGGCCCCGCTTGGCGAGATAATCATGGTATTCATACCGATCAGTTCACCAGCCGAATTTAGCAGTGGCCCACCGGAATTTCCAGGATTAATCGAAGCGTCGGTTTGAATCATATCCCTGATCGTTACTCCACCAACGCCAGGCATGCTTCGGCCAAGCGCACTGACAATGCCAGCAGTTACCGTATGGTCAAAACCAAAGGGGTTGCCGATAGCAATAACTTTCTGACCAACCTGCAGATTAGCTGAAGAGCCGATCTTAACCGGGTATAAGCCTTTCAGGTTGCCTTCAATTTTCAGAACGGCAATATCTTTGGCCGGTTCCTTTCCGACCAGCTTGGCCTGCCGCTGATCCTGATTGGGCAGGGTAACACTGAAAATATCACCATCTTCGATGACGTGGTAATTGGTAATGATATGTCCCTGATCATCCCAGATAAAACCGGAACCTGTGCCCCGAGGAATTTTTTCTTCTGTCCAGGAAAAGAAGTCAACGACCAGTTTAATATTGGTCACATAAACAACAGAGTTTTGAGTTCTCTTGACGACATCAATGGTGTTTTTTTCCTCTTCAGTCAGCTGGGCTGCAACTTTTGCTGGTAAAACAGCTAACCAGACTGAGCAGAGGAAAATGAACAGGGCAGGACAGAAAAGCTTTGTTTTTTTGAAGGTCATTGGTTTTGTCCTTTATAACAGACTTATTAGCTTTATTTAACGCTATTAAGGTCTCAATTTCAAGCCGGAAAAACAAAAATAATCGAATCAGGAGAAAGGCTGGCTATTTGGCCCCAAAGTATCTTTCATTTTTAGGCAAGTAAAATAGAAAAATAAGCAGGGCGAAGAATCCGGTCAGAATAAATGGAAACCTGATATTAACCAGGTCGGACAAAAAACCACAGATCAAGGTTATTAGAGCCCCGGAAATAAGCTGGATGTTGGAGACCCAGCTAAAAGCCAGTGTTTGCTCCTCATCTTTAACGGTTGAGCCGACAAAGGTGTGAAGAGAAGGGTAGGTCATGAGCATAAATCCACCGAATAACACCAGGGCTATGACCGATATAACCTGATTGGTGGAAAAGCCAATGATGACAAGACAGGTTGTGGCTCCGGCCAGGCTGGTTAGAAAAACTCTTTTCCGGCCAAAACGGCGGCTCCACAGGCCATAAAGAGAACCGGTAACTGTTCCCAGGCCGATCCATAGTGCCAGATAGAGCCCGGTTCGACCCATTGGAATATTAAAATTGTTGTGAAGCAAAGACGGAGCAAAAGTAATAGTTACCCACCAGCCGCTGCCTGCCAGGAAAAACCCCGGAATTAAATGGCTGATTCTTTTGAGGACTGCTGTCCAGCTGGCTGCTGACAGATCTGGTTTTATCTCCTGCCTGGATGAGACCTGTTTGATTACAGAAACACCAGCAGTGGTCATAACCAGGCTGATCAAGGACCACAAATAGAGAGGAGTTTTCCAGCCGAAATGCTGAGCGAGGTAACCGGTGGTAATAAAGGCAACCAGTGCTCCCAGATTGCCTGAGCCGCTCTGGATGCCCATGGCATCATCCAGTTCCTGGCCGGAACCAGTCCTCGAGCGGGATATCCAGGCGATGACTACCGGGTGATAAAAACTGGTCACAGCCCTGAGAAAAACATACAGCAAGAGAAGGAGGCCAAAGGATTGAGCCAGGGGAATCAGGAAATTAGCCAGGGCGATACCCAATCCGCTGATTAGCATCAACCATTTGTATTCATATTTAAATGATAGCCTGACCACCCAGAACTGCAGCAGCAAGGTCGTGATCAGTCCCAGATTGGAGAGCAAACCGATTTGAGAGTATTTTCTGATCAGGAAGGCCTGGCTGTAAAGGATGGGGAAAATGGTTGGAGTGACAATGGTAGCGGCATCGGTTAGAGCGTGAAACAAAGAAGCAGAAATTAGTATTCTCTTTTTCATCTTTTTATCTCAGCCTTGATTAAGCAGATAATTTACCACCCGCCAGCCAGGCTGGCAAGGGCAATGAGACTGGAGATCGGACAATTTTAAGCCATGATAAAACATGGCAAAAAAATCTGAACTAAGTTTTCAGCCTTTACAATTTATATCAGGTCGTTAAAATTGAAAAAGACGGAGATGAAGATTATCAAAGTTTATGGAGATTAAAAATTGAGTAAAAAAATAATTAATTATTCCGGCTGTTTCGTCTGCGGGCAGGATAATCCAGTCGGTCTTAAGCTGGATTTTTTCTATGATGAGGAAAAGCAGCTGGCCTGGACTGAATATCAGGCCGAAAGGCAGTATCAGGGTTATCAGAATATTGTCCATGGCGGGATTATCTCCTGTCTGCTGGATGAAGTCATGGTTAAAGCTATCATGTCTGAAGGAGTCCTGGCTGTAACCATTAAATTAACCGTTGAGTTTAAACAGCCAGCAAGAATCGGTGAGAAAATCAGAGCAGAGGGCTGGGTGATCAGGCGCCCGGGTAAAGGTTTTATAACAGAAGGCAGACTTATTGGCGAAGATGGGCGGCTGGTCGCCACCGGAAATGGAATTTATTACCGGGCCGAAGGAGAACTGGCTCAGGAGCTGGAAAAAAGTAGACCTTAAACAGACTTAAACCAGTTTAATATTTTTATTTGATCAGCCACTAATTTAAAATTGATGGTTTCCCGCTTTAATCAGCACTGATTCAGCGCCTGTTCGAGATCAGCTTTCAAGTCTTCATAAGCCTCACAGCCGACGGAGAGGCGGATAAGATCATCGGTGATACCGGCTTTTTCTTTTTCTTCTCTGGACACACCAGCATGTGTCATACTCGCCGGGTGCTCAATTAAAGTTTCAATCCCACCGAGAGAAACGGCCAGGGTACAAAGCCGGACGCTGTTGATGAGCTTTAACCCGGCCTCATAGCCTCCTTTAAGACCAAATGAGATCATCGAGCCAGGGCCTTTCATCTGCTTTTTCATCAGTTCAAATTGAGGATGGCCGGGCAGGCCAGGGTAGTTAACCCAGGCGACTTTAGGCTGAGAGTCAAGCCAGGAAGCCAATTTTCTGGCATTGTCCTGAGCTTTTTCTACCCGGAGATAAAGTGTCCTTAAACCGCGCAGAACTAGCCAGGCCTGATGGGGATCCATGGTTCCACCCAGCAGGTGAAGGACGCTGGCCAGCCGCTTATAAAGCTCTTCTGTTTTGCTGATGATAATTCCACCAACGACATCGGTGTGGCCGTTGATGAACTTGGTGACACTATGGAGGACGACATCAGCTCCTAATTCCAGCGGGTTCTGCAGAATGGGCGAGGCGAAAGTATTATCAACAACCAGTATCAGCCCATGTTCCCTGGCGATTTGAGCACAGCCCTGGATATCGGTCAGAGCCATAGTGGGATTGGCCGGACTCTCAATGTAAAGAAGTCTGGTATTTTTTCTGATTTTTTTCCTGATTTCCTCCAGGTTTGAAGTATCAACGAAATCTGAGGTTACCCCATAGCGGACAAATTCGGTTTCAATGATAGTTCTGGAAGCTCCATAAAGAGCAGCCGTTCCGATCAGGTGAGAGCCCTTTTCGAGCAGAGAAAAATAAACCGTCGAAACAGCGGCCATACCCGTCGAAGTAGCCAGAGCCCCAACACCTTTTTCCAGGCTGGCAACCGCTTTTTCAAGAGCCTCAATGGTCGGATTCCCCAGGCGCGTATAAATATATCCCTTGTCTTTACTGGCAAATAAAGCCGCGCCCTGCTCGGCGCTGTCAAAAGCGAAAGTCGAGGTCTGATAGATAGGTGGGGAGACGCTGCGAGTGGCTTTATCTGGCTCATAGCCAGCATGAATCACCTGAGTTTCTAAACTCATTTTGTCTTTTGGCTCCATAGTCATTCTCCTTCCCTGGGAATAACACTATTATTGATTTTTTTGACCATAGAGGTCAGTCTCTATGACTTCAAAGTTTCTATCTTATCTCCCCCGGGCTAAATCGATCATAATCTTAACTTCCTGGACCATCTTCTCGGTGTCGCCTTCAAAACCGATAACCTTGAATTTAATTTTGCCTTTGGGATCAATGATGAACTTGGTTGGAATGCCAGAGACGCCGTAGTCAGAAGTTACTTTATTAGTAGTATCCATCAGGACATAAAATGGATATTGATTTTTCTCCAGAAAATCTTTGACCACCTGTTCCTTATTTTCCTCATCCTGCCAGCAATTAACAAAAACAAAAGCCACATCCGGTTGCTTCTGGTATTCTTCAACCAGCTGCTTCATACCCGGGAATGAACTGAGGCAGGGCCCACACCAGGTAGCCCAGAAATCAAGCACAACCACCTTGCCCGCATAATCATTCAGCTTAACAGTTTTACCCTCAAGGTCTTTCAACTCAAAGTTTGCGGCTGGCTCATTGATCATCTTTTTGGTCAGGTCGGTTTTCATCATTTTAAGGGCTGAGGCCTGGAGGTCGGCCAGATATTTATCCCAGCCTTCTTCTGATTTGTGGAGACCAAGGAAAGCCTGTTTGAGAAGGTCAGTTAACTCTGAGTTAATAAACATTTCCCGGCCATATTGCTCGATCACCGAAGTAGCCTGAGCAAAATCCTGATTGGCCAGAAGGGCCCGAGCATAGTCAGCCGTTAGCTTTGAGTCTTTTCCCTGGCTCAATTCAAAAGCCTGTTTCAAAAGTGGCAGAGCCTCACTGGTCTGGCCTCTTTTCATTAACAACTGGCCTTTAAGGCCGAGGAACATGGGCATGAGATTTTTCTCCAGATCCTGGCTCCAGTCTTCCTCGGTGTAGTAGGCAGGTTTAAACCTGTCAGGCTGACTGAGCTGCTCTTTGGCTAGACCCAGGCCTTGATCAATGGACTTTAGAGCCAGTTCAATCTGGTCTGGATTCTGGCTGGCCTGAGAAGCAATAACATAGAAATAATAGGGCTGGGCTTTATCCCGGTTGTCCTCAAGGAATAGCTCGGCTTCTTCGAGCTTATTCTCCCGGATCAGGGATTGAGCCATCATGCCAACAATCGATTCAATATATTTTGAATCAGGGAATTCTTCCTTAAATTTGGCCAGAAAATCAAGCCTGTCTTTAGGATCCTGGATGCCTCGGAATTGCATCAAGGCCTGAACCTGGAAGAAATCGCCTTTGGGATTTTTCTGAGCCTGCTGATAAATGGCCATAGCTTTTTCCTGATTTCCTTGCTGAGCATAAAAGCCATAAACGGTGGTCAGGGCTGAATCATCAAGGTCTGGCAAATTGGAGACTTCGTCTAGAAAAGCCTCTGCTTTCTTTTCCCAGTCTTCTGGTTTCTCAGATTGGAGGAGACGAAGATAGCTATTGACGAAGTCTTTTTTGATAGACGGGTTAGCCTGAAAATCTTCCTCGGTCAACTGCAAAGCTTTTTTCAAGTCCTGCTCAACTCCGATTAACTGACCCCAGGAAGTATAAGCCAGAGCCAGGCCGGCCTTATAACCTGGAATAATCTGACCGGAGGCATTATAAAGAGGGAAAAAATACCCCTGGCCGTTATTCGTATCTTCATTTTTCTCATCCAGTTTAACCTTGGCTGCCAGGCCGAAGGCGGTTTTATCGATTGAACAGCTGCCAGTCCATTTTTTGCCAGATTTGGCCAGCTTAATGGGGGTAACTGATGGCAATTCCTTGGAAAAGGAATAGACATAAAGGATAAATTGGCTGCTGCTTTGAAACTGCTTGTCCGCTGGCACATAGGAGAAGGTTACAGTGTCTCCTGGCTTGGGCTTGGCCGGGGAGATGGTCAGCTGTGAAGTAGAACTGCTCCCAGAACAAACAATGAGCAGACTGGCAAGCAGAACCAGGGTCAAGGACAAAGAAAATGGTTTTTTCATCTTATTTCCTTTCATTTAAAAAAGCATTATCTCAGATTAGCGAGCATTTGACAAATAAGCAAAAATCTTCGGCGACATATAATTAAGACCCCTTTTGATGGCCACCCCCGCGGTCCATTTTTATCTGCGGCTTAAGCTGGTATTTCCTGCCACCCGAAGTGTTGCTTTAAAAGGTAGACGAGCCGGGCGAAGGCAGGCTTCATCATTGCAGGCTTGATAGCGGACCTTTCCAGCCAGTTCAACGGTGCTTTCTTTGACTGCTGGCTTTAGCTCAATTTTAAGTTTGACCTTGACCTGGCCTTCATAAACAGACAAAGGCTTAGTGGCGAATTTAAATTTTTTGACCTGAGGCTCGGGGAAAATTGCTTCTTTGATCTCAAAAGCTTCTTTATTCTCGAATTCGATAGAAGTTGGAACGAGCATTTCGTCACCTGGTTTCTCCGAATTTATATGAAAACCAGGTAGAATATGAAACTCAAGCGAGAGTTCAAAAACCTCACCAGGGCGAACCGGACGTTCGGGCGGGAGAACTTTGACGGTGACGATGGGCTCCTCTGCCTTTGTCTTTTCCTGGGGAAAAGGGGAGGAAAGGCTTACCGACTGAGAATAAGCAGATCCAACTAAAAGCAGGCCAAACAAAAAAACACAGCTTCTAATTCTTAATCGCAATTCCCTTTTTACCTCCGTCTTAAAGTCATAAAAAATTTTTGATTTAAAAAATAAAAATTTAACAACTGCAAAAATTATATAACATTTAAAGGAAACAATTAAAGGACAGGACAAACGATAGAGAAAACTAAATTTTCAGGAAAACGACGAAACCTGATATACTCAAAACAGAAATAAGAGGAGGCGAGAGGTGAAAAACCGGTCTAATCGTTCTAAACTGATCTGGGCGCTGGCTCTTTTACCCTGGCTGGTCGCCGGGGCAATATTTTGTTCTGCCGGACGTTCGGTGGATCATAAAGTCAACAATAAATTGGTCAAAGAGGAGAGTCAGATGGGTGAGAGGGAGTTTTCTCCAGATGAAGCTAACCTTATAGCTTCGGCTACCAATCAATTCGCCTTTGAGCTATATCTAAGCCTTAAAGACAGCGAAGGCAATATTTTCTTTTCACCTTTTAGCCTGTCGACAGCCATGGCTATGACCTATGAAGGAGCCGCCGGTCAAACCGCTCAGGAAATCAAGCAGGTTTTTCATTATCCTGAGAGTCCCGAGGTGATGAGAGAGAAATTTGCTGAGATTATCAATCTGATTAATAAAAAGGACAAACAATATGAGCTACACACGGCCAATGCTCTCTGGGCGCAGAAAGGGTATCCGCTTTTAACTCAATATGTCAGCACGGTCGAAAAATATTACGGCGGGAAGGTGACTGACCTGGACTTTGCCCGGGAAACTGAGAATTCGCGCCTTATAATAAACCACTGGGTTGAGGAACAGACTAATAACCGGATCAAGGATTTAATTCCGCCCGGCGTTCTTAACCAGCTAACCCGCCTGGTTCTGACCAATGCCATTTATTTTAAGGGCAAGTGGGAGCAGGTGTTCCCTGAACGAAACACTGAAGAAACAGAATTCAAAGTCAGTGCCGGCAAAAAAGTTAAAGTGCCGATGATGTCCATCAGGGAGAAGCGATTCAACTATCTGGAAAATGATGAGCTGCAGCTGGTAGAGCTTCCTTATGCTGGCCAGGAGATATCCATGCTGGTTCTCCTGCCTAAAGATGATCTGACAAGCCTTGAGCCGCGCCTGACAGCGAGCCAGCTTAATGAGTATAAAAAGCAGTTGAGATCCGAAAAGATTGATATTTATCTACCGAAATTCAAATTTGAAACTAAATACATGATGGGCGGAAAGCAGGGAATCCTGGGCAGAATGGGCATGCCCACCGCCTTTTCCCCGGCCGAAGCAGATTTTTCCGGAATCAATGGGCGGAGAGATTTTTATCTGAGCGAGGTAGTTCATCAGGCCTTTATTGAGGTCAATGAGGAGGGAACAGAAGCGGCAGCCGCTACGGGACTGGTCGTCGGGGTAACCATGGTTGTGAAGAAATTGGTTTTTAGAGCTGACCATCCATTTATCTTTATTATTCAGGACAGAGCTACCGGTAATATTCTTTTTATGGGCAGGGTAGTTGACCCCTCAGCCAGCAAGTAACAATCTTCCTTCGGTCCGCAAATAGGAGTCTTGTCGCGGTCGGCTGAAGTCGGAATAAACTCAGCTTATGACGCTTGCGTCAGGCCAGAATTACTCAGGGCAGGTCGGATTGCCAGCAACCATTTATTTTGCGCTTCTGAACTTATAGCCGGTGATAGCACCAGTGCCGGTATATAAGATAATTTGCAAATTGCAGTAGAGGAGTGGGTCTCGTCAAATCTCCTTTTAAAGAAGTTAATCTCAAGAAAGGAGGGGTTTACTGACGATGGCCAAATGGCGAACTAAAGTTGACCTGGCCAGGCTTTTTGCTTCACCTTCCGACGATGCGGAGGCGAACTCGATATATGCTTTCTTCTGGTACTTGCCGTATATAGTATATAGTAGAGTTTGATAAAAACGGGGAAATTAAAAATACGATCAAAGTGGATATCAGGGAGGCGGCAGGCGTTTATAAGAAGGATTTATCTGGCGCCAGCCGGCACTCTGACGCACGGTTGGATATCAAATATTGGACAAAAGAGGCTTCGGTAAAAGATGACAATTTTTATTTTTATTCAGTATCATCACCGGCTGGCCTGATGGTTGGTGAGCACGTTTTTATCGACTCAAAATAACCATAACCATATACGGCCCCACTGGGCCCTGGAACTCAAAAACTCCTTTTGAGTATTATCTCCAGTCGAAGAAAATCCATAAAGCTAAGATGTCACCAATGTCCTGAACTGATACATTGGCTTGACTATGGTATTAGAATACCGGATTATAATATCAGGGAGGGAGGTCATGAGGCACGGGGGTCATCTGGTATTGATTGCGTTAGTCTCATTTTTCTTATTCCCGTGGGGCTGCTCTCGCCAGCCTAAAGCTCCTAACTCGCCTCTATCCTCATCAGAACTTAACACTTTGTCCACAACCAGGAAAATGGAAGACATATTTTCGAAGACTGCTGAAACTCAGCTGGAACTGACTGAAAACAGCGCCATTAGCACCATAATTGATTTCGTGCGGGACTCAAAGGGAAATTCCATCGTAGCCGATGGGGCTCGTATGAACAATGTCTGGATATTCAGTTCTGATGGGCATTTTATACAAAACTTAGGGCGGCACGGTCAGGGACCAGGTGAGTATTTAGCTCCGTGGAGTTTGGCTGTAAGCCCGGAAGGGGATATCCTTGTAGATGATTATCTAGGAAGTCGCCTTATCTTTTATGACCGTGATTACCAGTATAAAAAGCAGATATCAGTTAAAGAGCGGATATGGCCCTGTGTTCACGTCAATCATGAGAATGAAATATTCACCTATGAAGGAACAGTCCCTGCTCCGGTTGTCATGGGACTCCAGAAACCCTGGATTTTTGACACCATTAAAAAGCTCAATAATAATGGGGAAACAATCTTAAGTTTTGCCCCGATTCCTGAAGAAGTTTTTAAGTTTTTCTTTTCCTGCGAATATGATGGAATAGCTATAGATAAGGACGATTTCATTTATGAAATGAATCCCTTATTTTATCGAATCCGGAAATATACCTCAGGTGGGCAGCTGGTTAAATCATTCGTCAATCCCCATTTCCAGGAGCCTGAACTAAAGCATGGGCAGCAGGTTATTCTGAATGGCCCCTATTACTTAGAAAAAGGCTTGTTGCTTATCCAGCTCCAGAACCATCTTGATATATTCGATACTGAGGGCAATTTTCTTGCTGGCGGAATTCCCTTATCTTTGAAAATTATCTATTCTGATGGAAATTCTTTTTATGTCGAAAAATGGGAGGAGCCACAGTCCGGTCAACCTCTCCCCAATCCTGTCGTCATCTCTTATAAATTAAATCTTTGAGCTGGCAATTTTCCTGGCATCTTGGGCTAACAGATAGAATAACATCATTAAGACAGGTTGGCGGACTGAAACTTCCAGGAGTGCCAGAGGCCATGGATTAACAGATAAGAATTTGGTTTTGTTCTGTGCTGGCTGGATACTCGCTCCTGCGCCAATTTTGTCCCATCCTCACTGCAGGAATGATGGAAAATACTGAGCGTGGATGTCAAATTGAGCAAAAAAAGGCGGGAGATGGGCACAGAATACCCGGATAAGGTCAAAAGCGCCAGAATTCAGCCGGACCTCTGCTTGCGGGTGACATCCCAGGAGGAGTGTCTCCCTCATCCACTCGCCCCACTCTTTGAGGCGTTTGGCATGGCAAGGAGGACAGAACCCACCTGATATAAATCCCGACCGGCACTTTGTCAATGGTTTTTCTCATTCAGATCAGTACCTCTCTACATGGCATGGGGAGCTGGCTCTTTAATAAATAAATATTCCAGATTTTCTCACGGCGAAATTTTCTCTTGACAAAGGCTCTGGCCGGTATTATCTTATAAATGGTGAACAAAATGGTTAACAGAATTAAAAAGACACTGACTCGAAGGCAGAAGGAAATTCTGGATAAAATCCAGAATTTTATCCTCGAACACGGCTATTCTCCTACGGTGAGGGAAATAGGGCAGATGACTGGCCTGGCCAACCCTTCGGCTGTATTCAAGCACCTCCTCAGCCTGGAAAAGAAAGGCTATCTGAGGAGAGAAGGCGGCGAGCTGCGGCTTTCTTATCTGCCGGATGCGGTCAATCAGGTCCGACTGCCCTTAGTCGGCCTGGTTCCAGCCGGCAGCCCGCGTGAGATGTTTGATACCTTAGGCGAAAGCGTGGAGGTCCCGGCCTGGTTCGCCGGGCGGAAAAGTGGCAATCTTTTCTGCCTGAAAGTGACCGGTAAAAGCATGATTGATGCCTACATTGATGATGGTGATTTAGTGGTCATAGAAAGGACAGAAACAGCTAATTCGGGCGAGATGGTGGTGGCTCTTCTTGAAGATGGCACAGTAACTCTAAAGCGCCTCCGCCGGGAAAAAGACCGGGTGCTGCTGGTTCCAGAGAACCCGGCCTTTAAGCCGATTGAAGCCAAGGAAGTCCGGATCGTCGGCCGGGTAGCCGGTGTGATTCGAAAGTATTAATTCTTTAAAATCAGGGGAAAATGATGCGGTTACCAGGTGCTCAGCTTTCCAGTTGTCAAAAAAGGCGTTATATCGTCCATATTGATCTCGATGCTTTTTTTGCCTCGGTTGAGGTGCTGCTCAATCCTTCCCTCAAGGGTAAACCGCTGGTGGTCGGTGGCCTGCCGCACGAAAGAGGGGTAGCTGCTACCTGCTCCTATGAAGCCCGTAAATATGGCGTTCATTCAGGTATGCCACTTCGTGAGTGTTATAAACTGTGCCCCCAGGCGATTTTTGTCCGGGGTAATTATCATCTCTATCAGGCTTTTTCCGAGAAATTCTTCCAGATTCTCCACGACTACACACCTGATGTGGAAGAAGCTTCGCTGGATGAAGCTTACCTGGAATTTACCCGCTGCAACCAGCTTTATTCTTCTTTTACCGAGGTGGCTAAGGACATAAAACGCCGGGTAGAGAAGGAAGTTGGCCTGGGCGTTTCGGTTGGAGCGGCTTCCAACAAAATCTTAGCCAAGTTGGCCACCAGACGAGCCAAGCCAGGTGGTTTCTTTGAGCTTCAGCCAGGTGAGGAAGAAGAATTTTTGCGCGAGCTGGATATTTCTGCCATTCCAGGTATTGGCCCTAAAGCTCAGGTGATGCTCCGGCTGCTCAATGTCCATAAAATAGCCGATCTCTGGCGGCTGCCGCTGGCCACCCTGCGTTCCTTGTTCGGCGTAATGGGCGATGAACTTTATCTTCTCTCCCGGGGCATAGATTACCGTCCGCTTCAAACCCGGGGGAAATCCGAATCTTTCTCCCGGGAGACTACCTTTCTTCAGGATGTCTGGGACCGGGATCTCCTGCTGGCTCATTTAGCTTATCTTTCTGACCGGCTGGCTCTTACCTTAAGGCAGGAAAAATTTTATGCCCAGGTGATTGAGGTTAAAGCCCGCTACTCGGATTTTAAGACAGTCAGCAAGCGCCGGTTTCTGTCAATGCCGGTTCAGGAGATGAACCGGATTTACCGGGTGGCGGAGGAATTGTTTCTCGACTTGTGGGACAAATCGCGCCTGGCTCTTCGTCTGGTCGGGGTTAAAGGCAGCCGGCTGGTCGAGGAGCGCCATCTTTCTCTATTTGAGTTTTACCAGGAAAAAGATGAGCGCCTCTCTCAGGCTCTTGACCGGGTGCGTGAGAGATACGGCTTTACTGCGGTTCTAACTGGCCGGGAAAAAATGCTGGGTGAGGTTTATGAGGAAGATAAAGGCCGCGGCTTTATCCTGAAAACTGCTTCTCTTACCAGGTGAGCCAGAAAATGTTTATCCCTTTAAGAGTTCATTCAGCCTTTAGCCGGGGAGAAGG
>Ga0209508_1001512_pt1 | contig 17956 bp, 16 predicted proteins | sample AD_UKC129_MetaG_FD_184427 | JGI IMG/M metagenome (GOLD analysis project Ga0209508, IMG submission 184427) | Active sludge microbial communities of municipal wastewater-treating anaerobic digesters from Canada - AD_UKC129_MetaG (SPAdes) (version 2) | ecosystem: Engineered > Bioreactor > Anaerobic... | reverse complement strand
GTGTCAAAGGCAAGAGAAGACTTACCAGAGCCACTTACCCCTGTAAGTACTATAAGCTTATCCCTGGGTATCTCTAAATCTATATTCTTAAGGTTATGCTGTCTGGCTCCTTTTATAATAATCTTATTTAGAGGCATTATCTATTTACCGGCTGTCCCAAGATCTCCCGTAGTCTTATAATTTCATCCCTTATATTGGCTGCTCTCTCAAACTCAAGATTCTCCGCTGCTCTTCTCATCTCTTTCTCTAAATCCTTCAATTTTTTAGCCATCTCTTTTTTAGAGAGTTCCTCCACGTCATAACTCTCTTCCTCTTCCGCTACATCCAGCATATCTCTTACCTCTTTCTTTATTGAGGTAGGGGTAATATTATGCAATTTATTATATTCTAGCTGGACCATCCTTCTCCTATTTGTCTCTTCTATGGCTCCTCTCATAGAAGAGGTAACAAAATCTGCGTACATTATAACCCTACCATTTATATTCCTTGCTGCTCTTCCCATTACCTGTATCAGAGACCTCTCGGACCTTAGAAATCCCTCTTTATCTGCATCCAGTATGGCAACCAGCGTTACCTCCGGCAGGTCCAGCCCTTCTCTTAGCAGATTTATTCCCACTACTACATCATATTTCCCACTTCTCAGTCCTTTTATAATCTTTGTCCTCTCGATAGCGTCTATCTCAGAGTGAATATAGGTTACCTTTATATTTAATTCTTTTAAGAACTGGCTCAGGTCTTCAGCCATTCTCTTTGTAAGGGTAGTTACCAGGACTCTTCCACCGGCATCTATCGTCTTTTTTATCTCTCCAATCAGATCATCTATCTGTCCTTCAGTTGGTCTTATCTGTATCTCGGGGTCTGTAACCCCTGTAGGTCTTATCAATTGTTCCACAACCTGGCTGGAGACCTCCAGCTCGTATGGACCGGGGGTTGCTGAGACAAATATCGTCTGATCCACAATATCTATAAATTCATCAAACTTGAGAGGTCTATTATCCAAAGCGGACGGAAGTCGGAACCCATACTCTACCAGAGTTTCTTTCCTGGACCTATCTCCCTCATACATACCTCTGAGTTGAGGAAGAGTTACATGGGACTCATCTATAAAGAGAAGAAAATCTCTGGGGAAGTAATCTATAAGAGTATATGGTCTTTCTCCAGGTTTACGATCACTCAGATGTCTCGAATAGTTTTCTATCCCAGAACAGTAGCCTATTTCTAAGAGCATCTCTATATCATAAAGGGTTCTGGACTCAAGTCTCTGCGCTTCAAGTAATTTACCCTGAGCTCTGAGTTCTTTTAATCTTTCTTCTAATTCAGCCTTTATACTTTCTACTGCTTTGAGTAACTTGCTTCTTGTAGTTACAAAATGTTTGGCTGGATATATAACTATATAATTGAGGGTTCCTAGTATCTCTCCGGTAATCGGATCGAATTCTACTATTCTGTCAACTTCATCTCCGAAACAATCTATCCTGTATATTATCTCTTCAGAAGATGGAAATATCTCTATAATATCTCCTCTGACTCTGAAGTTTCCCCTGCTGAGCTCAGTGTCGTTCCTCTCATACTGCAGGTCAACCAGTTTTTCCAGTAACTTATCTCTATCTATGGTGTCTCCCACCCTTATCTGTACGGTAATCTCCTGGTAGTCTTCAGGAGAACCTAAGCCGTAAATACAGGAGACACTGGCAACTATTATAACATCTCTGCGTTCCATAAGGGCTTGAGTGGCAGCATGCCTCATCCTGTCTATCTCATCGTTTATGGAGGCATCCTTTTCTATATAAGTATCGGTGGTGGGTATATATGCTTCTGGTTGATAGTAATCGTAATAACTGATGAAATATTCTACCGCATTATATGGGAAGAAACTTTTAAACTCACTGTACAACTGGGCAGCCAGAGTTTTATTATGGGCAATAACAAGTGCAGGTCTTTTAACCTTCTCTATGATATTAGCCATAGTGAAGGTCTTTCCGCTTCCAGTTACTCCCAGAAGGGTCTGGAATCTATACCCCTTATTCAGTCCCTCTACCAGATTTTTAATAGCCTGCGGCTGATCACCGGTAGGTTTAAAATTAGAAACCAGTCTAAATTCTCTATTCATATTATATCCCTCAATAAATTATACCACAGATATAAGGATACAGATTTATAAGATCAGAAATATAAAGGGGGATACACTTCTGTATCCCCCTTATAAGTTTAACTCTATCTTATCTTCTACTTATTGAAAATGTTCCATTTGCACCTGATTCAGGGATTGTATAGTTTCCTGAAATGGTATTTCCCTGAACGACACCAATAAATGTGACATTGAATGATCCATAGTATGCGGTAACTTTTCCGGTAAATTGTATGTCTTTTCCCATGATAGTTCCATTTATATTCCCATTCCCCTCATTAACTAACTCTATCTCCCCCTGTATATTATTTCCAGTCTGGACTATTCTGAAATTCATATTTCCTATAGCTCCGGTAATATTATTTTTGTATGTTCCCTGATATACTCCTGAGATATTTCCAGCTGTCTGTGGAGTGGGCTGTGGTACAGCCTGTGTGGTAGGCTGAATAGCTAATTCGGCTGGACCTTTATACCCCCACTGTTTGAGTGTATCAGCTGGAAGCTTTGACAGTTCAGGGGTTGATATGCCCTGTTTCTGAAGCTCATCAACATCGATAATATAGTATCTTCCCATCTGTAGCTCCTGTATATTTTTTCTCCCAGCTTTTATCGCATCCTCAAAAGACATAGACTTTCCCACCGCTGCTCCTCCAACCCCGGTAGATTCTACCGCTAATAGCTGACCTGATGGCAGGATTACAACAGGAAAGGCATGTCCAGGTATAAGGATTACCCATGTTTTCAATCCTACCGCTTCACATACGCTGGAGTAGAAAATAGCTAGATCTATACAGGTGCCGGCTTTATCCCTTAAGACATCCCTGGGATACTTCAGGTCCTGTCCCATGGACGTATACTCTACAAGGAATCCGGATGGTGTCTGGTATGATATCCCATTAAGGACTTCCAGATCATATAGGGCTTTACAGAATGTTACAGCGTCATCATCACTAGAAGCAGCTGCAACTCCTCCTGCGAATTGACTGACCATACCTGTAAATGCTCTTACTGCATCGTCTGACTTGGTAACAAATGCAGCTACCAGCGGAGAATTTGAAAAATTATCAGCCCAGGTTCCTGTTTTCTCTTCTTCAGGAAGATTAGAAAATTCGAATTGGTTTATACCCAAAATCTGTAATCTATAAGACATAGTATCACTATATGTTTTACCTGAAGAATCTTTATAGGAATATTTTACTATTAAGTCACATGGAGTCGCACTTTTTAGTTCGGCTACCTTTTGGGATATTATCGGGTAGTAGAAGTCTACTACCGCTCCACCAGGGACTATCAGGCTATACGAATTCTCTGGGGACCAGGAGGCATAATCTCCAAGTCTATAACTTATTTTCAAATCTGTAATATCTGAAGTTCCGGTATTTCTGAATATAGTTTTAGCTACCCAGTAACTACCATCAAATATCTCAGGATTTCCATATACTTTGTACAGGGCGGACATAACTCTTGGCTTCAGTCTAACAACAATATCTGTTGAAGTCTTCCCCTTTGCTGTTTTTCTGCCTATATCATAAGTAAAAAGCCCAGAATTACTGTCATACTTACAGTTTGAGACACCTTTTGGAAGAGTTATATTGAGTACCTCTATCATCACTATACCACCTTCGAAAGACTGTACCGTTAGAAATATAGCCCTTTTACTATCAGAATATAACATATCTGCCCCTCTACCTATATTTACCGTCGATTTGATTCTCTATTTACATCCAGATATAATGCATGTTATATTCAACCTAAACATGTCTTTGAGAAAGTTGAAGATCCATTAAGATTTACTTTTTATCCTCCGGTATCTCTGGGAGCTTATGTCCTCAAAGATTCAGATCCTGCCGGCTACTGGAATAGATAAATGGCCATTTGCTTACTTTTTACATTCTGATTACTATGTCCCTACAGGACAATCCGCCAATGCTGGTAATTCTTTAAGAATAAAGTCTAAAGAGGTTGATAATCTTTTAGAGAAGATGGGGGCATTGAGCCCAAATGATCCCAAGATATTGGAGCTGGGAAGAGATTGGATGAAGTTATTTGTAGAGAATATGTGGAGTATACCTACCCTCAGTTTTAAGAAGTTTGTAACGGTAGATAACTATTACTGGACTAATTTCCCCACCGCAGAAAATCCTTATGGTCAACCCTGTTACTGGTTTATGGGGGGAAGATTTATACTACCAAATATGAGGCAAACTGGCAGAAAGTAAGTAATTTACTAGTACATCTAAGTATCCCCCCTGGAGACGTCTCCAGGGGGGAAGAAAGGATTAAGGACTATGGAGAATCTTTTAAAGTATATAATTCCCAGGATTTTTCTAAGTGATCGGATAGCAATAATGCTGAGAGGTTCTATAGTAGAATCCGGTCCAGTAGAAAAAGTTTTGAACGCACCATTACATCCCTATACGAAATTGCTTAAACAGTCGATACCTGAACCTACTATAGATGTGCAGTGGGAAGAAGAAATTCAGTTATCTGTCACTGAGATCAAAGAATTTACTGCGTCTGGATGTAAGTTTGCAGCCAGATGTCCTTATGTAATGGAAACCTGTAAGACTAAAGAACCAGAAGAAACTTTTGTAGATGAAAGAGCTGTAAGATGTTATTTATATAAGTGAGTAGAAAAAGAGATAACTGCCAGATCTATTGAATTGACCCAAGTCAAATATAAAGAGACCCAAGTATTCAGTGGGTCTCTTTTCTTACTCACTGAGGCTAAGTTTTACTGCCTGCTTCCATCCACCGTATAGTCTTTCTCTTTCCGCTGAACTCATCTCTGGTATAAATACCCTGTCTATCTCTCTCAGAGATGTAAGTTCATCTGGATTATTCCATATTCCTGTTGCCAGACCGGCAATAAATGCTGATCCAAGTGCTGATAGTTCCTCAATTTTAACCCTGACTACCGGAACATTTAAAATATCTGCTTGAAATTGCATTAGAAAGTTGTCTCTTGTAGGTCCACCGTCAACTCTAAGCTCTTTTAAAGTTATGCTTGATTCTTCTGTCATCAACTCTATAATATCTCTTATCTGATAAGCTATTGATTCTTCGGCAGCCCTTATAATATGTGCCTTTCTGGTATTTGATGACATACCTGTAATTATCGCTCTTGCGTCACTATCCCAATATGGTGCTCCTAATCCAACGAATGCAGGGACAAAGTATACGCCATTGTTATCATCCACTGTACTTGCTATAATTCCAGCCTCTTTTGAATTAGCAAGAAGCTCTAGATTTTCTACCAGCCACTTTATTGTGGCACCGGTATAATTTATATTTCCCTCCAGAACATAAGAAATTCCATCCTTAGTATTCCAGCCTATAGATGTTACTATACCGCTGGCAGGAATTACCAATCTATCTCCTATATTCATCATTACAGAAGAGCCAGTGCCATATGTTGCTTTAGCCATACCCTTTTCAAAACAGGCTTGACCAAAGAGTGCAGCATGAGAGTCTCCTGTGATTCCTGTTACAGGAATACTTTTTCCAGTTGGATTTTCTGATGAGAAATATCCAAATATCTCATCAGATTTCTTCACCCTGGGCATCATAGATTCTGGTATAGTAAATATCTCTAAAAGTTCTTTGTCCCAGCTTAATTCTCTAATATTGAACAGCTGGGTACGGCTGGCATTGGTGTAATCGGTCAGGTGGTTTTCACCATTTGTAAGTTTCCATATAAGCCAGGAATCAATAGTCCCACATAGTAATTCTCCTGATTCAGCCCTCTCTCTGGCTGATTCTATATTATCCAGGATCCACTTTATTTTGGATGCTGAGAAGTAAGGTGATAAGACTAGTCCGGTTTTTTCTTTTATAGTTTTCTGGAGACCTTCCCTCTCTAACTTTTTACATATCTCTGAGCTACGCTGACATTGCCATACAACAGCGTTGCATACCGGTTTTCCGGTCTTTTTACTCCAGACCACAGCGGTTTCTCTCTGATTTGTTATAGATAATGCAGCTATATCTTCTATAGCCACCCCACTTTCCTGGATCACTTTATTAATAGCTATAAGTGTATTTTCATATATCTCTTCAGGATTGTGCTCTACCCAACCTGGCTTTGGATAATATTGCTTATGCTCAATATTAAATCTGTGAACCAGTTTTCCCACACTGTTAAAAATAATTGCTTTTGTACTGGAGGTGCTCTGGTCTATAGATAGGATATATCTTTCCATAGAAACCTATTCCTTAATCTGTTTAAGCCTTATTGCAATATAGGGCTTTGATGGAAGACATATTTTAAACTCACCCTCATATATCCCAGGGACTTCTTCTACTGTCATATCCCAGGTGTCTATAATCTCAACCTTGAATCTTATCCCGGAAGGTAGCTTAAATATTCTATATGCTGGCTGATTAAAACCAAGATAGATAATATAATATTCTCCCTCTATCCCACCACATGGTATATCGGTATACATATGTATCGGATTTATCCCGTAATTTGGTCCTTCCTCTATTATTCTTCTTAAAAATGCTATTCTCTCTGGACTCTTGCCGTATAACTTCCCACCTTTTGACCACCACAGTATATCCTCTGGATGGAGATATGTTTCACCATGCCCTACATATCCACCTCTAACATATCCCTCCCAGAATCTCCTTACCATTTCTTCGCCGGTTATGCTTCCCCATCCTCTATGTATATTTCCTTCATAGGCACATTCATCTATCACCACAGGTTTTTTGTATGTTTCTCTCCAGGTATCAGTATTCTCAGCAGTTTTATACCAGTCTACTCTCTGAATGCTGCAGTGGGTTACCCATGGTTTTGTAAAATCATACATAACTCTACAGTTATGTATGGACCTCAAATGTCCATAGGGGTCATTTTCCCTTATTATTCTGGCAAATCTCTCCCAATCCAACAGGGTTTTTGATCGCATGATGTCATACTCATTTGCCAACGACCACCATACATTTCTGAATGCAGAAAAACGGGCTATTACATATTTGAGATATCTATCATCAAATTCTCCATCCATTGTTGAGAAACCCCAGCGGTCATAAGGATGAAAGAGTATCATATCTGCCTCTATTCCCAAATCCTGCAGGTCCTTTATCCTTACCTCCATATGCCTGAAGAATTCGACGTTAAATCTGGCAAAATCCCAACCCCTCTCTGGAGAGCCTTCAAAGGGATAATACTCAGGCTCATTATGGTTAAACTCATAATGTTTTGGGAATACACACATCCTCAGCTTATTAAATGGTGATTTTTTTAGGGTATCCAGTGTCTGTTTCTCAAGCTCTTCTCCCTGATGTATCCAGGCGTAACATGTTGTTCCTATTGGATAATAAGGCGTTCCATCTTCGTAGGCAAAGTGAAATGTATTCACAACCCTTACAGGTCCGTGGTTATTTTGAGAGGGGGGCACACATAAAAATTTACCTTCTATTCTATCCAGTGAGTTGATGTTACTTGCTGTTGTAAAACTCCATTCTCCTTCTGAGTCGGGCATAAATCTTATCTTATAGATTCCATCTCCATCATAAAAACCTTCAACTTCAACTTTTTTATTTTTATATTTGAATTCTGCCCTTATACTGATGTCTAAAAAGGGATTCCCCTCAGATGGTCCATTTAATGTAGTTTCGAATATCCCCCACCTCTCAACTTTCATAAGACTTTCTTCCATATTAACCTCCTGTTATTATAATATTGGGACTACTTTTATAGATGCCTTTTTCTATCAGGTTAAGAGCCTCTTTTAAGGACTTAAATCCCCCTCTTTTAAACTACTATTATAATAAATACTATATTCGTAGCCACCAGTCAACAGCCTCTAATCTTCCCTTATCCCCAATCCATCTCTGCTTTTCTTATCAATTCCTCTGCAATCTCTAATTCTGTTACTGGAAATAAAAGATACAGTCCATCTGCTCCATAACGTTTTACTATTTTATCTGCTTTTTTTATCCAATCATCAAAATTTCCTTCTTCAATACTGATCCAGAGAGATTTTCCAGCTTCTCTTACCATATCATATACGGGATACCAGTCTTCACTACCCCCATCTGGTTTACCAGCCCCTGGAGTCCACTGGATAGCATCTACTTTTTCTACTTTAAGTATGGCAGGCAGATGTTTTATAGCATCTGGTCCATCGAGGTGATATAAAACATAATCCAGTCTATTACACTGATATGTAAGTGACGGTATGAAGAACTCATGAAACTGTTTCGGAGACATAACAGCTGAAAAATCACACTGGACTTTAGCGGTCTTACCAGGTCCCCATATATCGAATACTGTATAGCTACTGCTTCCATCTGTACATTTTACGATTTCATACATGGCATCATAGTATTTAAAGTAGAGCTCATCTGTCTGCTTTATATATTTTTTCACTATATCAGGGCTATCAATAAGGTCATATATAAATTTTTGTGCCCCCCTTAAAGAGGAAAGAATGTCTATGCTCTCTATTATATCCGGTATATTTACGAGGAAATCATCGCCTGCCAACTCCTTAGCTTTACGGATCAGGCTCAGGTGGAGTTTCCACCAGTAGTTATCTTTATCATATCTCAGAGGTCCCCAATCAGACCAGTCGGAAGTAACACATGGTGTATACCACACCGTATCCCAGGAGAATACAGGTTCTGAGCCTAAATACGTAGCCATTGAGCCTGGTCCTATATTTATATTTAAAGAGGGAAATGACTCTGCCAGAAAGAGGTGAGTTCGGCAAAAATTACGTAATTCTTTTACTTTTCTATCTACATCTAGATGATATTCCATTGGGGTTCTGGGAGGCTCTATTATTTCTAAGGGCTCTACAGGGTCTTCCAGTCTTCCTATAACCCTCATCATAGGTCTATCTATCCTGGAGTGCCTCCACCAGGCGACAAATCGACTTTTAGTTTCTTCCCAATTATCTTTATATCTCATAAATTTCCTCCTAGCCCTTTATTGCCCCTGCAGTCATACCGGAAACTATCTGCTTCTGTCCCAATAAGTATACAATAAATACTGGCAGGCAGGTTAGAACTATATCTGCAAAAATAAGATTCCATTCTGATTGATATTGACCAAAGAAGTTATAGACTGCCAGTGTCATTGGCCATTGACTAGACCTGTTCAATACATATAGAGGTATCATGAAATCATTCCATATTCCCATAAAGGTTAAAAGTGCGACAGTTACCAATGCCGGCTTTAAAAGGGGAAAAACCACTCTAAAAAACAATTGCCAGGGATTTGCCCCATCGATCACACCTGCCTCATCAAGTTCTCTGGGAATTGTTCCTACAAATCCGTACAGAATAAATGTCCCAAAAGAGACATTCATGGCAGAATAAAGGAGTATCACGCCAAGACGACTGTTAAGAAGATGTAGGGTCTGCATTATTTTTATCAGTGCTATATAATTGGTGGGAAGCATAATACCAAGAATTATAAAGATATACAAAAAGAGATTCCATTGGGTTCTTTTTCTCGATAGAACAAATGCAGCCATAGAGTTTATAATTATGGAAATAGCTGTGGCACTAACTGAATACAATGTACTATTAAAGAATGATGTTACAAGTTTTCCTCTTTCGACTGCTATTGAATAGTTCTCCCATATAAATTTTGTGGGTAGGGTTAGGTCCATAAGCGCTGCTTCGGATTCTGTTTTGAAAGAGTTAATAACAACCACTATAAAAGGTAGTATCACTATCCCACTAAGTATACAGGCAATAAATTGTTTCAAGATTTCTATAACCTTTTTCTTTCTAAGATTCATAATTCAATCTCCCTCCTATTCATTAATCTTACTAAGAATATACTAATAAACCCTAGAAAGACAAAAAGAATTGTCGAGAGAGCAGATCCTATCCCATATGTTCCTAGTGCAAACTCTTTAAATACCCCAGTATTTATAACCTCTGTCATCCTTCCAGGACCACCATTGGTGAGTACAAAAATTATGTCGAATACCCTTAAACCATAAGTAATTCCAAATACCAAATTCACTGTAATCGCAGGTCTTAACATAGGGAGTGTGATATGTATCAGTTTCTGAAAGAACCCTGCCCCATCTATATCAGCAGCTTCGTAGTAGTATCTGGGTATAGAGTGTAATCCTGCTATAAATATTGTCATAACGTAACCTATACCTCTCCAAGCATCAACTGCATATATAGAACTCCAGACCCATTTTGGATCTGCTAACCAGGCTTTAGCCATAAATCCTAGCCCAACTGTCCTGAGGATATTGTTCACGAGACCCTGAGGATGGAGGATAGATCTAAATATTATCCCGATTACTAAATAGGATAGTATAGAAGGGAAAAAGAGTATTGCCCTATGTATATTTTCTCCCTTCAGATTTTCACTTAGGAATATTGCCAAAAATAAAGCAGGTATTATCTTTACTATATTAGATACAACAGTAAATCTTAAGGTGTTATATATATAAGAAAAATAACTACTACCCGCATTAAAGATGGTTTTATAATTTTCCAAACCTATGAAGTTGATCTCACTTGAATATCTATTCCAGTCTGTAAAGGAATAATATATACCTATAAGTCCTGGGATGATGAAAAGTAAAATATAGAGAGCTAAAGCTGGGAATATAAAGTACTGTGGATATATCTTGTTTAGGTTCATACTATAAATCTCCCTCCTTAAATGTTTCAGCCCACTACAGGGTTACTGCAGTGGGCTGAAATTATTTTTTTATGCTTACTTCCATGCAGGATCTCCTATTGCCTTAGCCATCTTGGCTCTTCTGTCATCTATATTCTTTAGTATTTGCTCAGGGGTAAGAGCGCCTATATACATTGCTTCTATATCTTTTCCAACCTCCATCCACTGCTCATTAAAATACTTTACTCCACTCTGAAGAACTAATTTATACTTGCTCTTAGGTATCTTTGCCATTAGTTCTTTCTCCATAGGTAACCAGCGCTGCTGAATCTTTGTAGTAACATCCACGTTAGTCCATTCAGGATGGTTGTCCACTCTATACTGAAGGTTATCTTTCCTTGTAAGAAAATCAAAATATTTTTTAACTGCATCTATGTTCTTCCCCATTTTATAAGCAAATCTGGCAGGACCATTTGGATTGAAAGGATATGTCTGGTTATCGATGATTGGTATTAAGAAGAGCCCCCATTCATATGTGCATTCGGGATGTGCCTTCTTAATCTCTTTTACAAATCCAGGGTTTGTTAATGTCATGGCAACCTTTCCAGTAGCCAGCAGTTCTGCCGCTTTTGTCCCATCATTAGCTATAAAATCTTTTCCGTAATATCCACGATCTGCTATCTCTTTCATCTGTTTTAGGGCTTGAAGCATGGCAGGAACATCTGTAAACTTTATCTGGTTATTGTTAAGTTTTTCATATAGCCCTGGGTGCAGTTCTTCATATCTACCACCTATTTGAGCAAATGCTAGCACCTGGTGCCATCCCTGGGAAGTATACTCATATATTGGAGTAATACCAGCATTAAGAATCTTCTCACATGCCTTTCTAAAAGTACTGTAAGTGGTTGGAGGCAAGAGCCCTAGTTTTTTGAAAAGAGTTTTATTGTAGAAAAAGGTAAATTCTGGCGAGTTATGCCATAACATTAGTCCATAGACCTTACCATTGTAAGAAACAGAAGGAATCCTCAAAGGATTCATTACCTTGACCCATTTTTCATTTGTAAAATCGACACAATTTTTCTCCGGGTCCAGTTCGGTTCTTATGGCAAAAGGATTTGTCTGAATCCAGAAGATATCGGGTGCTTCTCCAGCATTTAACTTAGCTTTTAAAAGATCATGATGCTGAGCTGCAGGGACGATTTGAATATCTACCTTTATTCCGGTCTCTTCTGTAAATTTCTTTGCAAGTGCAAGATCAACATCTGTGGTCCACCCTTGAGAAACCATCTCGGTGATAGTTATATTCCCCTTAGGCTGAGAATATGCCACCCCCATAATTGTTCCCAGAATCAAAGACAATAAAAGAATGCTTAAAACCTTTTTCATTCCCAAAACCTCCTCTTTTTAAAGATTTCTAGTTCATTATAGATTCTTTTATATAAAAATGAAATGGATAATTTTGACCAGATTTTGACCTTTTTTTCCTCTTCCTGTTAAATACTCTCTTCTCTATACTCTTGAGGACTTTTACCAGTAATCTTTTTAAAGATTCTGCTAAAATAACTTTGATCAGGATAGCCTATCATCCCTCCAACCTGGTTTATAGATAATTCTCTGTAATTTTGTAAAAGGTATTTGGCTCTGTTAATGCGAAGCTCAATAATATATCTGTAAGGACTTACTCCTGTATGTTGAGAAAAGAGTCTGCTCAAATAACTGGTACTGTAATTAAGTTTTTCGGCTATGAAATTAATGTTAATATTTTCTGTATAGTTTTCTTTTATAAACTGTTTAAGCATATTAGCTATTTCTTCTGGAGTATGTTGTCCTTCTGGAATTGAAAGTTTTTCTCTAAGAGATTTTTTCTCTGTGTCCAGCATTATTTTTAATTTTCCCAGGATTTCTATTAGAGATTCTCTTTCTACCGGTTTAAGAAGATATCCCTTCACACCATAAGCGATAGCTTTTTGTGCATATTCAAAGTCTGCATAACCACTTATGATCACAGTTTTAATATAAGGATATCTAAAATAAAGATTTTCTATAAGCTCAAGTCCATCTATTACAGGCATCTTTATATCGGTAAATACTACATCTGGATTTAATTCTTCGACTAATATTAGGGCTTGTTTCCCAGTCTGTGCCTTTCCTATTACTTTAAACCCTAAGTTACTTTCATCTATCTTTTTAGCTATATTATTCAGTATTCTTTCCTCATCTTCTGCCACTATAATTTTATAACTCTCTTTTTGCATAATTGTACCCCCTTTAATCCTGTATAACTCCACCAATAGTTACTATAGCCCCACCATTATCCTTGTTTTCAATATTAAAAATAAGTTTATCCTGGTATTTTAGATACAATCTTGAGAAAACATTTATAATTCCCATACCAATAGCTTTGTCTTCCTCAGAAACTGCTCCTTTACATTTGATCTCTTCTATCTTATTTAAGATTATCTCCATTTTGTCTTTTGAAAAACCAGGTCCACCATCTTTAATTTCTATTTTCCAATAGTTATCATCAACAATGAAACCGTTTATCTCTATAGACCACGGTGGTTCTACACTAGTCCCATATTTTACTGCATTTTCTACAAGGGGCTGAATAAGGAGTTTGGGTATCTTTATATCTTTCATTCTCTCATCTATATCTATTGTGTATTTCAGATTTTCCCCATAACGGATCTTGATACATTCCAAATATCGTCTTACATAATCTATTTCTGTTTTCAATTTAACTACCTGGCAAGAATCGTTTGATATATAGTAGAGCATATGAGAAATATTCTTACACATGAGAATAATGGGCTCAGTAACCCCTTCTTCAGCCATAATACTTATATTTGCCAGACAATTGCGTAAAAAGTGCGGATTTATCTGTGACTGGAGGGCTAGAGTTCTTGCTTCCATTTCCTTCTGCTTAGCGATAAGGAGATTCTCCATTGATTCTTTCAGTTTTGTGCGCATTTTATTAAAAGCATTATTAAGTTCTTCTAATTCTCTAATATTACTGCTTACTTTTTGAGTGTTGTCCATATCAAGATTTTCCAGATCGGTACCTTTTATCGTATGGTGTAATTCTCTGATTGGATTTGTAATTTTATTAGATATGAGAAGAGAAAGTAACAATGAAAAGGTTAGTAAAATTAATGATACAATTAGGACCGATCTGTTAAAGTGAGATACTGGAAGCATAACCATATCGGCTGATTGTGCTATTATTACCGTCCACCCAGTATATTCTGAACGGGTATATGCTAAGAAGTCTTTTTCTTCTGTTGTAGAATTATCTATAGAGATAGTCCCTGCCTGACTATTATTGAGCATCTTGTTCACCGTATGAAAGTAGAAGTCTTGGTCAGTGTGATCAGATAAGATTGGATATATGGGTACTCCTTTTTCATTGAAGACATAGATTTGTATCTCATTTGGGTTAGGACTAATTATATCTTCAATACCTGTAAAGATTGAACTGTAGTCTCTTATCGTTTCTATGATTCCTGTTCTCTCCCTAAAATTATTAAAGTATACTCTATAAAGAGAAATAAAATATCTATCTCTGTAAAACTCTCCGGCAAAAAAGGCATTATTATAAGGAGTTGATATATATTTCCTCCCACTCAGTTTAATTACGTCCCGAAACCAGATGGATTTTTCCAGATCAAATTTCATAGTCCCATTAAAGTATCCTGCCCCTATCATATTATCTTTAAAATCATATAAATTAACCTGTTGTACAGTAAGGAATGGTCCAGTCATGGCAACAAATATATCGATAAGGGTCTTAGAATACTTATATCTTAAAGATGGGTCGTAGATTTCCAGATAATTCGCAAAGTAATCTCTTACCAGATTTGAGTAAGCTATATTAATTGATACTGTGTCCATTTTTCTTATCTCAAGATCTAACTGGTTAGAAATAGACGTGGATAACCTCTGCATAGAGTCTATTATTCTTGAGGTTATTATTCTAGAGGTGTAGCGATAGAAAAAAAGCATAGATGGTAATATTAATATAACGATTAAGAGAAGGTAAGATCCGAAGAATATACTGTGAATAGTAATCTTCTTCGTAATTTTTTATCCCCTCCTCAACTCTTTCAATACGATATTACTGATACCTTCTGGAGTGATGTTATAGTACTCCAGTATTTCCTTTTGAGAGCCAGTTATCGAAAACTCATCAGGGATGCCTGCCATATACATTTTTACCGGAAGTCTCTTGATTAATACTTCTGCCACAGCAGATCCCAGCCCTCCCCTTATATTGTGTTCTTCAACAGTAACTATGAATTCAGTTTTTCTGGCAGATTCTATTATAATTTCTTCATCTATCGGCTTAACTGTATGCATATCTATAACTCTAGTATATATACCTTTATCCCTCAGAATTAAGGCAGCATCATAGGCTGTTTTGACAACTTCTCCTGTGGCAATTATAGTGGCATCAGCTCCATCCGATAACAGGCTAGCCTTGCCTATGTTGAAAAAGATATTCTCATCATAGACATTTTCAACAGGATTCCTTCCCATTCTGATATAAGCAGGCTTATTGTAAGATAGAAGAGATTTAACCAGGGCTTTTGTCTGATTTACATCACAGGGGAGTATTACAGTCATATTGGGAATGGCTCGCATAAAGGCTATATCTTCTAAGGAGTGATGGGTAGAACCTAAGGGACCATAACTGACACCTCCGCTTACTCCAATTATCTTAACATCCCTGTTTGTATAGGCAACATCTATCTTTATCTGCTCAATACTCCTTGTACTTAAAAAACAGGCTGGAGCAAAAATGAATGGCTTCTTCCCACAACCTGCAAGTCCACTTGCTATACTTATCAGGTTCTGTTCTGCTATCCCAACGTCTATAAACTGTCCTGGAAGATGTTCTGCAAAATTTTCTACGCTGGCAGACCCTCTGGAGTCAGAAGTTAAAACAACGATATCCCTGTCTTCTTTAGCCAATTCAAATAATGCCTCGCTAAAAGCCTTTCTACACGGCAGAACCGATGTCTTCTCTGACATTATCATCCTCCTGATTTAATTCCCTGATCATTCTGGTATACTCTTCTGGGGTAGGAATCTTGTGATGCCATTCTGGTTTGTCCTCAATGAATGATACCCCCTTACCCTTTACAGTATGAGCCAGTATGAGAGTGGGTTTATTATATTTTACTGGCACACTCTCAAATACTGTTACTAATTGACTAATGTTGTGTCCGTTCACCTCCACCACTTCCCAGCCAAAGGAAGCCCACTTTGCAGACAGATCTTCTAAACTCATAACATACTCGGTAGGTCCGCCAATTTGAAGTTTATTCCTGTCCACTATACCAATAAGATTGTCCAGTTTATAATGCCTGGCACACATAGCTGCTTCCCATATAGAACCCTCTGCCTGTTCTCCATCTCCCATCAATACATACACCTTATAATCTTTTTTATCCATCTTCCCCGCAAGAGCCATCCCTACCCCAAGAGAGAGTCCATGCCCTAAAGAGCCGGTATTAGCTTCTACTCCAGGGATTTTGACCGTTGGATGACCTGTTAATCTCGAATTGAATTTACAGTAGGTTTTCAGTTCTTCTCTATCTATAAATCCTAGATCTGCCAGAATAGTATAATATCCCTCCACACTATGTCCCTTGCTTAAGATAAATCTATCTCTGTCGGTCCAGACGGGATTCCTAGGGTCTATCCTCATGATCTTATAATAAAGTGTAACTAGTATGTCGGTAGATGAAAGAGACCCTCCGATATGTCCTGCCCCTGAATGATAAATCATATCTACTATATTCCTTCTTATCTCTTTTGCCTTGTTCTCCAGGAATGAGATGTCTATATCCTCCATCATCTTCTCCTTATATCTTATTTAGAATATTTTACACTTATATGAATAAGCTTGGCAACATAAAAAGGAATGAGGAAGAGGTGGTAAAAAAAGGTTTGTATGACCAGAATCTGCTTGCAGATGTTACAGGGATTATTGTATAATATCTCAAGAATTGAATGTTGATAGTGTTACCTTCGGGGATGGGTGAGGAGTATTTACTCCAACTCCCTACCGGCGGTAAAGCCCGCAAGCCTTTATGGCAGAACTGGTGAAATTCCAGTGCCGACGGTATAGTCCGGATGGGAGAAGGTATTTTTTATTGGTTAAAAATAGCCCCGAAGTTCTTCGGGGCTTAAATTTTATAAGGAGGTTTGTGCTATGCGTAGGAGTATCAAAATATATGTTGGAGGAGCGTTATTGTCTGCTATCGGATTTATACTGATGCTCTTTCAGGTTCCCCTTATACCGGAGGCAAATTTCTTACTCTATGATCCAGGAGATGTCGCTGTTCTTCTTGCTGGTATTGTATATGGACCCTGGATAGGATTTCTCTCTATTTTAATAAAGAATATCCTTTACTTTATTATAAAAGGTCTGGGTGGTCCTATAGGTGTCCTTATGAATACCATAGCAACTGGAGGTTTTGTAATTGTACCTGCCCTTATCCTTAAATATAATAGTAAAATTCTTATCCCAGCTCTTCTGGCGGGAGTGGCTGCCAAAACATTAATAATGATACCGGTAAATCTGGTTTTTACACCTATGTACACAGGACTTCCAGTGGCAGAAGTATGGAATCTTATAAAGGTGGCAGTTATTCCGTTTAATATAGTTCAAGGATCAATTAATATGCTCTTGTTTTTACTGATCTATGGGGTGTTAGAGCGGTATTTAAAAAAGATGGTAGCCAAATGAAATTTTTAAAGGGATAGCCATCATAGAATAAGACTATCCCCTGTCTTAACAGACTGGATTACCTCACACTTTTAAGGAATTCCCTTGCACCAGTTTCACTATCAAACCAGGTAGATATTAACACCCCTTTACCCGAAAATTCATCAAAGATCCTGGAGATATTATTTTTGTCATCAAATGACTGGAGGACTAATAATTTATTGTGGGCTAATATCTTTTTATAGATGGGAAACCATCTGGGAGAGTCACACTGGGGGTTACCCTCTCCTGGAACCCACTGTATTCCAGTTAATTCTGGAATATCCAGCAGGATGTCAAGATGTGGTATCTCTCCCGGACCATCTAGATGATATATAGAGTAATCCAGCCATTTACACTGTTCTATTAAATAAGGAGCTACAAACTTTTCAAACATCTTTGGAGATATCATATAGGAGAAGTCACACTGTAATGGGTACCATCTTTT
>Ga0209508_1001511_pt1 | contig 17960 bp, 16 predicted proteins | sample AD_UKC129_MetaG_FD_184427 | JGI IMG/M metagenome (GOLD analysis project Ga0209508, IMG submission 184427) | Active sludge microbial communities of municipal wastewater-treating anaerobic digesters from Canada - AD_UKC129_MetaG (SPAdes) (version 2) | ecosystem: Engineered > Bioreactor > Anaerobic... | reverse complement strand
TCTTCCTTTAATTCACAACTTGAGCAGAGGATAAATACCATTATTGCTGCAATTAAAAATCTTTTCATACTTTAGAGAAATGGAGGAGTGTAAGTAACTCTTAGTTTAGGCTGTTTTTCTGCAGGAGTGCTACTATCATTGAAATGCCATAATTCTATCTTTCCGTAGTTAATTAATTCTTGCATAGAACGGATAACAATCCCATAATTCATTTTATCTCCAGAAGTATAAGCTTGAATTAAAGGAGTTACATTAACTACTAAACTATCTCCTCTGATATAAGATTGAGTGATAATTCCAGAAGCAACCTGTTCATCTAAGACAGCTACAGCAGTATTTATATCCAAAGAATCATTCACTCTATCAGCTCTTAATCTGTATTGAGTAGAGGTTCCATAATAGGGATTTTCTTTAACATATAAGATAAGTTCTGCATGATTGATAGTAGTTCTCTTAAGTTGAATCTCATTAAGTGGATTTCCCTCTGTATCTTGAAATAAAGAAAAGTTCATAGGGAAGTATAAATATATTCTGGAAGGTGGTATATTACTTAATATCCATTGATTGGTTATTAGGGGTGCAGTTTCTTCATCTATCCGATAACTATCCTTGTTGCAGTATTGATCATATTTCTTTTCTGTAGGATTCTCATCTGTGGTTCTATAAAGAAAATGGAGCTTTGGTCCAGCACCTGATTCCCGTGATTTAAATTCTATATATGAATTTTCTCCAGTTTTTATAGCCAGAGTCAATCCCAGAGAATCAGCTTCAGAAGTCCATTGTTCTAAAGCTGCTACAGGAATAGGTATTTTAATTTGAGTTCCAGCTGAGCTAATAGAATCAGTGATAGTATATGATTGAGGAGTAATTAAACTTAAATTGGAATCCTGGATAAGATTAGTGCTATCTGCTGCCCAGCTTTGATTTAGTTTATAAATCTTAACTTCAACAGGATTACGAGATTCTGAAAATTTTCTCGTAAGCACGAGATTAAGATAGGTAGAATCCTGATAAGCTTCTGGTATATGAAATGTTCCCACGGAAGGTAAACCTGTAAAACGCACAAAAGCTACGGATTCTATACCATTATAATTTCCACAGACTAAACTGGTTTCTGTTCCTTTTATAGAACCACTACCAGGAAAACTGTATCCAGCTACTATATCTAAAGGTGTAGTAAAAGACATAGGTCTTACATTAGACCAGTTATTTCCGGTTGGATTAGAGTCATTAATGCAACCTCCCAGTATAATTGCCAGAAATAAGGTTGCTACAAGGAGTAATCTCATTTTTTGAAGTTGAATATTTTTCATATATTACCTAATTTATTAAAATAGATTTTTTTTTATAGTAGTTTAAGTAGGCAATGTGAATAAGTGGATAAAGGGTCAAGTCTTTTTTTATCTTATTGAAATAGAGCATAATATCTTTAGAGATTTTTTGGGGATAAGTAGTGGGTAATTTCATACAAAGTTAAGTTTTTTCCACTCTGCCAGGTAAGACATATCTTATTTACCAACTTATCCACATTAATCCACCGGAATTATCCACTTATCCACATATTTTTAAGTTTATGACTTTATATTTTTGATTAGTTGTTCAATATGGGACCGGAAATTGATATCTTCACGAAAGCGGTTTTCAATCATTCTTTTAGCGTGAATAACTGTGGTATGGTCTTTTCTTTTATAATACTCTGCTATCTCTTTTAGAGAGAGCTGTGGTATGAGCAGATTTGCCAGATACATAGCAATTTGCCGTGGATAAGAGATTTGCTGCCTTCTGGTTTTATCAACAATTTGTGGCATTGTAATATTATAAGCCAGACAGACTTCTTGGGTAATAGTATCAAGTGTGATTTCTTTATGTTGTTCAGATATCATATCGCTAAGAATAGAACGGACTGTTTCCACATCTAATTCTTCAGGATTAAGATTATTGTAAGATGCATAGGCTAAAATACGGATGAGAGAACCTTCCAGAGCACGGACACTGGAAGTAATGGATTCAGCAATGAAAGAAAACACCTCATCACTGAGAACAATATTTTCTGGTTCTGCTTTTTTATGAAGGATAGCCACCCGAGTTTCAAAATCAGGATTCTTCAAATCGCAAAGTAGACCACTTTCAAACCTGGTTACCAGTCTTTTTTCTAAATCTGGTATATCTTTTGGAGGACGGTCAGAGGTTAAAACTATCTGTTTACGATTGTCAAATAGAGCATTAAAAGTATGGAAAAATTCCTCTTGAGTACCTTCTTTTTTGGAAAGAAAATGCACATCATCAACAAGCAGTAAATCTACTTTACGGTATTTGGAACGAAACTCTGGCATCTTGTTAGCACGAATAGATTCTATCATCTCATTAGTAAATTCTTCACTGGTGGTGTAATAGATAGAACAATTACGTCCCTCTTTTACAACATAATTTCCTACTGCTTGCATTAAATGCGTTTTCCCCATTCCACTTTCTCCATAAATAAAAAGAGGATTATAGGTGTATCCTGGAGCTTCAGCTACTGCTTTAGCAGCAGAATAGGCAAAATTATTGTTTCGTCCCACCACAAATTCTTCAAAACTAAAACGTTCATTGAGCTTGGTATTGACCATAACCCGATTATCCGAATAGCCAGCGGTTTGATTAGGATTGTTTTTCACATAATGAGGAGGAGAAATAAACTTTATCTTATAATGTTGCTTATACAAGGCATAAGCAATCTCTCCTAAAGTATCAGTATAGTTTTGATTTAAATAATTTGCCGCAAATTGCGTTGGAACCTTGACTACAAGTTCATTATCCGAAATATCCACCAACTTTGTCTCAGAAAACCAGGTTCTAAAGCTCTGTGGATTGATATTCTCCTCTAACTTATCTAAAATATTCTGCCAAATATCCTGATCCATCTTACCATCCTAAAGCTAAAAAAATTTATTTATCCACAAAATCAGGAGAGGCTTGTCCTCAGCCTAAACCCGATTCTTTATTTATTGCTAATCAATAAGATAACTATAATTTAAGTTCAATTTGTAGTTTTCTTTAGATTTAGTTATCCACACATTTTCCACATTCAATTCCCACTTCATTCACTTCAAACTCATCCTTTAATTTTTACTGTGGATAGCTTTTCTAAGGTGGAAGTTCTTGTCAAGTGGCTAAATCATTTAACTATTTATAATTACAGGGTTTCATAATCTATAAGTTATGAAAAATAATATTATTAAAACTTGAATCTTGGTTTTATAAAAATCCCTGGTCAGAAGTTTATCCACTTATGCTAAAGTAAATTAAAGAAATTTTAAATTAATTTAATCTCAATTAGGAAGAGCTGGAAGCATTTATGAGCTAATAGATTTAAAATTATAAAGATAGGGATTTTTGATTAACTCTTCCATAATATGAAGGGAAGAAAAGTTATCAGGCAGAAAGTTCAAATTTTAAAATTAAGGGAAGGAGGTAGTAAAATATCTTTATTGGTGGCTTTTTAGAATTTGAATGAAACTCTTCCAAAGTGGATAATTGAAATTAGAAGCATATTTATCCAGGATGATTTTATCTATCTCAAGAATCTTTTGCTTTAGCTCAAGCGGTATGGAATCCCATTCTTTTTCATAAGATAAGCGAGATATAACTTCAATTTCATCAGCTGGGTCATTTTTTTCCAGATAATCCAGCAAAAATCCATAGCATTTAACATCATATTCTGTTACTGCCATAAAAATCCTCAATTTATCAGTATATTTAATAAACATCGTAGAAAACGGTTTTATTATCTAACTTAGACATAATATTTATTATTCAAAGATTGATTTTACCTGAGGTGTCAAGGAAGATTATTAAAGAGAGAAAAGACCCGATGGAAAATAAATTGACAGGAAGATAAGAATTGATATAAAGGATACTTGCTTTTAAGAATGGCACAGAATAGAATTTTATTATGAGATAAATGAAAAAGTGAAAGAGGTGAATTATGAAGAATTTTCGCTTTATTCTTATATTAGTCTTGGTGTTATTTTCGTTATCTTGCTCTAAAAAAACGACAGAACTAATTCAACTGGATGCACCGATATTTAATCCTGGAAGCGGGACTTATTTAGCTGGTCAAGCTATCTATATTACCTGTCCTGAGTATGGAGCATCCATATATTATACGGTTAATGGTTCTGATCCCACGCAAAATGATGTTTTATATGATAGACCACTGATTATTCCGAATTTCTTTCCAGAGGGTGCTAATTCAGCAACCATTAAAGCCAGAGCATATAAAGAAGGATTTGATCCCAGTAATGTTTCTACTGCCACATATTTTGTATCTTATTATAATACCGTGGCAACTCCTATTATTTCTCCAGTAGGTGGAAATATCACTACAGAAACAATTATCACTATTGTATGCTCAACTTATGAAGCACAGATATACTACACTCTTGATGGGACAGAACCTACCCAGAATTCCATACATTATTCAGAAGGATTTACTATATCCCAAACAGGTGAAGTAACTCTTAAAGCCAGAGCTTTCAGGCAAAACTGGAATCCAAGTGAAATAGCCGTAGCAAACTATGTGGTAAGTAATCCCTGATTGATAGGATAAATTATCTATCTTTATCAAAAGAACTTAGAACTACTGTAAAAAATTAAAGGACTAATCCATACTATGAAAATCCAATTATGTTGGTGGTTAGTGATAGTATTTCTTTTTATCGGCATTCTTAATGCTACCACTGAATCTATATCTGCTGAGCTCTCATATAACATCTTTCAACAAGACTTTGACTTTTTTCAAAAGACCTTGCGAGAATCGCATCCCAATATCTATGCCAATTTACCCGAGCCAGAGTTTAATAAGCAAGTCAATCTTATAATAGAAGAATTAGCCACGGAAACAGATACCCTCCATTTTATAGCCAAATTAAAACAGTTTTCTCATCTTTTAGGTGATGCTCATACCGGTCCTTTTTATTACCAGAAGGAAACTCTATTTTATCCTATTGCAGTATGCTGGTTGAATGATAGCTGGTATATTAATGGAACGATGAAAGAATTAGCTGATAATATAGGAAGTAAAATAGTCAGCATAAATGGGAAAGATGCAGAGGAGTTTATGTCTACTTTGATGACCCTCTGCGGAGGCGAAAATATCTATTGGTTTCGTGAGTGTGCCGGGGATGTTATGCGTTATTCTTCCAATCTAAAATTATTAGATCTGGCAGTTGAGGATAATGATTTGCATTTGGTGGTAGAAAAAGAAGGACAGAAAAAAGAACTTATTCTGAAAGAAGTAGAAAATTGTAATTGGAGTATAGTTTCATTTAGTGATCTCACACAATATAAGATGGTTAATTATTGGGGAAAAGCATTAACTGCGGATGATATATATTATCTTCAGTTTAACCACTTTTCAGATACCAAGAGCGATAATTCCAAAGATGAGTTTTCCAACTGGAAGTCTTTTTTAGTTCAAACTTTTAGTACCATTGACAGTCTTAAATTACATAATCTGGTCATTGATTTACGAAATAACTTTGGTGGTAATTCTTTAATGGGAGATATTCTTCTTTCCTATTGGAAGTTACCAGATTCTTTAGCTACCTTTACCTGTGATTTATGTATCAGTGAATTGATGTTGAAGGATTATGATATGGATTTAGAGAATATAAAAAAGATTCTTGCAGAAGAATTGAATAGAGAACTGGAAGATTTTACTTTGCCCTATGTTATCCAAGATATGGACAATGGAATAAAAAAAGTATCAACAGAAGAATATTGTAATCAGCAAATAGGCTCTTTAAAAGAAAATAATATGCTAACTCCTCTTTTTGATGGGAAAATTATTAATCTAACGGGAAACAAAACCTTTAGTTCTGCCGTAATGTTTGCCACTATGTGTCAGGATAATGGATTAGCCACTATTTATGGAACACCCACAGGTGGGAAACCTTCTTGTTTTGGAGATATTTTATCCTTCACTTTACCCCATACCGCTATTCCCTGTGGAGTTTCTCATAAATATTTTCGTCGTCCGGATTATACCAGAGATCCCTCAGACAGTCTTTATCCAGATGTCTGGTTAGAGATTAAAGCTGAAGATTATTTTTCAGGGAAGGATTCTGTCTGGGAAAAAGTCAGAGAAGATATAAAAAATAATACGGTGCCTGAACCCAGAAGAATTTAATAAGAATTTCAGGTGCTTGATTTATTATTTCTTCCCAGTCCCAATCTTTGTTGTTGATATTTCTTATTTTGAATGTTTTTCCACCAGTCTTGATTTTCCAGATACCAGATAACTGTTTTACGAATTCCAGTATTAAAAGTTTCTTTAGGAGTCCAGCCTAATTCTTTCTGGATTTTAGTTGAATCTATAGCATAACGTAAATCGTGTCCAGGGCGGTCTGTTACATAAGTTATCAATTGTTTATAGGATTTCAGCTCAGATGAAGGATGCAGTTCATCCAGAAGTTCACAGATAAGGTTTACAATGTCTATATTCCTCATCTCGTTATGTCCTCCGATATTATAAGTTTGACCTGGAGTTCCCTGTTGGATGATATAATTAATAGCTTCACAATGGTCTCGCACATACAGCCAATCTCTCACATTTAAGCCCTGACCATAAACAGGTAAAGGTTTGTGGTCAAGACAATTAAGAATCATCAGAGGAATAAGTTTTTCTGGGAATTGATAAGGTCCATAATTATTGGAACAGTTAGAAATAGTAACAGGAAGTCCATAGGTGCGATACCAGGCTCTAACCAGATGGTCAGAACTTGCTTTGGAAGCAGAATAGGGTGAAGAAGGGTCATAGGGAGTGCTTTCTGTGAACAATCCTTCTTCTCCTAAAGAACCAAAGACTTCATCTGTAGAAATATGATGGAAGCGGAATTTCTTCTGAGCTTCTTTATCTAACTTTTGCCAGTAACGCAAAGCATACTCCAAAAGCACGGCAGTTCCGACAATGTTTGTATTTATAAACTCCATAGGACTATCAATAGACCTATCTACATGAGATTCAGCAGCAAAATTAACAATAGTGTCTGGCTGGAATTGATCAAAGATAGAAGCTATTTTATCCGTATCTGCGATATCAACCTGTTCAAAGAAATAGCGATTGGGATATTTCTTTTCAATGTCCTTTAAGCTTTCCAGATTTCCCGCATAGGTAAGTTTATCTATATTTAGAACATAACCAATGAAATCTGGGTTTTCAAATAGATGATGAATATAATTAGCACCAATAAAACCTGCACCACCCGTGACAATTATGCGTTGCATCTCAATCCCTCCGGAGAGTGTTTAATAGTTCTTTTAAATGTTTAAGTTCTTCGGGTGAAGAATATTCAAGGGTAATTTTTCCCTTTCCACCTCGTTCTTTCACTTTAACTTTCAACCCCAGAATTTTATGTAAATCCTTTTCCAGGCTTTTCAATATCTCTGGATTAGGTTCTTGAGATTTCGGCTTTTCCTGTTGATGAACAAAAGTCTTAGCTTTTTCTTCTGCCTGGCGAACAGTTAAATGATACTTGATAATATGTTGAGCAAATAAAAGTTGATATTCAGGGTCAATACTTAAGATGGCACGTGCATGACCTGAACTTAGTTTCCCTTCCGAGACCAGAGCTTGGATTTCTACTGGTAGTTTAAGCAATCTGATACAATTAGAGATGGTGGGACGGTCTTTACCTACTATTTGAGCTATTTCTTGATGAGTGAGAGAGAAATCTTCTACCAGAGTTTGATAGGCACGGGCTTCTTCTATAGGGTCTAAATCTTTCCTCTGAATGTTTTCCACTATAGCAAGTTGGAGCTGTTCTTTTTTATCTACACTACGTATAACTACTGGAACCGAGTCCAGTCCTGCTAGTTTTGCTGCCTGTAATCTGCGTTCACCAGCTATAAGTTCATAATCTGAACCGGCAGTTTTATTCACAATTATCGGCTGGATGATACCATTAGCTTTAATAGATTCTGCCAGTTCCATCAAGCTTTCATCGTCTATCACCAGTCTTGGCTGTAAGGGATTGCGCTTTATTCGCTCAATAGGTAGGGTACTCAAATGAGCCTTGAGGTTTTCTCTTTCCTCTTTATCAGGAATTAAAGCACTTAAGCCTCGTCCAAGATGTTCTTTCATTCCTGTGTCCTTTCAATAATTTCGGTGGCAAGATTGAGATAACTCATAGCCCCAGGAGAGCGGATATCATATAAAAATATAGGTTTACCAAAACTGGGAGCTTCGGTTAGCTTGATGTTACGCGGAATGATTGTGCGGAAAACCTTCTCTTTAAAATAGTGTCGCACCTCTTTGGCTACCTGTAAGGAAAGATTTACTCTCCGGTCAAACATCGTTAAAAGAACGCCAATTATATTGACACTCGGATTTATGTTTTTCTGAATCAATCGGATAGTGGAAAGTAACTGACTGACACCTTCCAAAGCATAATATTCACACTGGATAGGAACTAAGAGGTCTGTTGCTGCGGTTAAAGCATTTACGGTTAAAAGTCCAAGAGAAGGAGGACAATCTATGATGATATATTCGTATTGATTTAAAACAGGTTGGAGGGCTTCTCTTAGTTTTTGTTCTCTGGCAAATTCATGAACCAGTTCAATTTCTGCTCCCGTGAGGTCTATGTTTCCAGGGACACACCAGAGATTATCTGTTTCTGTAGGAAGAACTGTCTCCGTGATAGGGACTTTACCAATTAAAGCATCATAGATTTGCAAAGAAAGGTTATCTTTATCTATACCTACTCCACTGGTGGCATTACCCTGAGGATCAAAATCTACGAGTAAGGTCTTTTTTTCCAACACTGCCAATCCAGCAGCAAGATTAACGGCAGTAGTGGTTTTTCCCACTCCTCCCTTTTGGTTAACTATTGTAATTATTTTAGCCATAGTAATAGTATATTATATTTAAGTTTTATTATCTGAGCATAGAGGGTGCAAGAGCATAAATAACACTTCTACCATAGGATAAATCTTCTTTTATTAGCTCTCTCGGTTTTAAGGCAGCTATATCACTATAATCCTTAGCCTTATAAAGAAGCATCATTCCTTCTGGTTTAAGCAATCTTTTTATTGGTCCAAAGTAGCGTTTTTCCATTTTTACCGCACGGCAGAGCAGGTAATCAAATTTTTCATCCGCATCATAATCTTCCAGACGACTACATATTGATTCACAATCAGATAACTCCATCTTAAGAATCATTTCACTGGTGGCTCTTACTCTTTTATGAATAGAATCTATTAGCACCATATTACAAGAAGGAACCGCCAGTTTAACTGGAATTCCTGGTAAACCACCACCCGATCCAAAATCCATTATTTTCTTATTTGAAAAATCAATAACTTTTAAAGGAAGAAGACTGTCAAGAAAATGGTGAGTCCATAGGTTAGAAACAGGAGTGGCACGAGAAAACAAATTGATATGTTGATTATATTCAATTAGTAACTGATAATACTTTTCAAATCTGGAAATAATCGTATCTATATCTGAAAGCTTAAGTTCTTGCAAAAATTGAATGAATTCTTCTTTTTCCTTAATCATCAATTTATTTCTGGAGGGAGATTACGAAGCAAAACTTGAACTAAGAACGAAGTGTCGTCTTTCATCAGCATTAATGCTTCCCGAGCAGAGGGATGTTTAATCTGTTTTAAGGACCTGGCGGCAAGATAACGAAATCTCTCACTGGGATGATGGATATAGTTTTTAAGCAGATTCACACTTTTTTCACTATTTATAGCACCCAAAACGGAAATACAGGTAGTTTCATATTTTTTCTGATTTAGAAGTCTCTCAACATAATCTAAGAGCAAGGTATCTCCCGTTTCAGCAATTAGAGAGAGTGCATTCTTTGCTGCTAAACTATCTTCTTTATCTATCACTTTATATAGTTCCTGGATAAATTTTGGAGATTTAGCTGCCAGAGTTTCCAGAGCACGGTATTCAAGTGAAGATTGAGTATTAATTTTATTAGAGATAATAAAGGGGATAGCTTCATCTGCACGTTGAACCAAGATTTCACGACCTTTTTTAACTCTTTTAACGGCAGAGCCAACTTCCCATTCTGAAGCAGCAGCAAATATTTCTTCTATTTTATCTGTTTCTTTAGGTAATGGTGCTTCTTCAGACAGCTTTTCTATCTCAGTTTTAGTTGTTCTATTCAATTCTATATCCCGACCTATACCATAGGTTCCACTATACCAGCTGCTATTATTAGCCTTTAAAGTGTCTGGATATGTATCAGTTCCACCTGCATCAAGAAATAGACCTATTCCACCAGTGCTACGAGAGTAATTGGCATAGCCATAATTTTGTGGATATTGCCGTTCATAGCGGTCATCACCACATTTATCAATAAAAATTCCCACAGAATTAGTTAATCCGAGACCATTTCCACCAGGAATGGAATAAGCATCATTTCCCGAACTATCTATAAAGATACCTAAAGCCCAATCGTGACCTGCACCCTGTCCAGGTCCATTTCTACTATAGTAAGCATCATCGCCAGTTTCATCAAGTAAAAAGCCACAGGCAAGATGAATACCAGAACCTTGAGGATAGTAGACCGTGTTATAGACATCATTTCCAGTCTCATCAATCAAAAGACCTGTCGCATACCAGTAACCTGAACCTTGAGCATAAACACCACCCAGATATTTATCATTGCCCTTACTATCAAAAAGTAAACCTAACCCTCCTGCCATATCAGGACGGAGACCAAAACCCATACCTTGTCCCAGAGTTAGATAATCAAGAGGCATTAGCGGTTCGTGAAAATATTTTCCTCCCAGATAATAGACATCTGCTCCGGAAAAATCCAGAATTGCTCCTGCACCATAAGTGCTGCCGAAACCCTGTGCCATGCAAGTAGTTTTATAGCTATCATTGCCTTCAAAATCAATTATAGCTGCCAAGCCAAACATTGCTGCTCCCTGAGAGAATAGACCACTTTGATAGAAATCATCGCCAGATTTATCTTGATGAAGATTTATACCTGTAAAGGAAGCAAAAGAAAAATCGCCCGTCTGATAAATATCATCTCCACTTAAATCCAGTGAATAACCAAAACCATATTCACTGCAAAACATAGAAGCAATATCAGGATTTCTATACAGGTCATTTCCTTGAAGGTCAATAAAGATATAAAAGGGATTATCCAGACTGGTTTTAAGCTCAATTTCATAACGGTCATTTCCCGCTGGATCAAGCAAAAAACAGATAGGAGAAAGTTTTTTATCCTTATAGACATCATCTGCCTTAGTTCCAATAATCATATAACCAGAATCTGTTCGTTTAATGATGGGGCTTTTATTATTAAACTTCAAGGTGTTGCAATGTTCAGCTAAAGCATCGGAAAGAGCGAGAAATTTTATTCCAGATTGTAAAAGCAGGTCAAAATGCAAACGGGAGAATTCCTTTTCCAGCTTCTCTATATTTAATTTGCTATATTCAGGAAGATTCTTTTGGGCAAAGTAGGATTTATAGGTAAGAGTATCTTCTGCTTCAATGAACTGCCACAACCAGTAACTTTGGAATTCCATAAGCCTGTTTCTATTCACATCGCGTGTAACTTGATTAAATTCCTCTTTAAAATTCTTTAGATGTGCATCCAGCCATTTAAATATATCTTCTGGCTTTTGCACTTCTTTTTTTAGCTGGCTATTATAGACTGATTTAGCTGAGGGATAAAGCGTAGTAAATTGATAAGGATTGAGATTGAAAGCAATGCCTCCTAATTCACGAAGCAATTGTTCCAATTCACCACTTTCTGAGGAATCACACAATTCTTTAATATGCTGTATGTCTTCCAGAGCTAACCAGGGATTCTGTAATTGATTTAACTGCCAGTTTAATTTATATTTAGTGCTTAAATCCCAGTCCTTTTCAAACTTTAAAGAATTAGAAGTTAATCCTGCAGAATCAAGCATATCAACCAATTGTGCTATCTCTGCAGTAGAAAGAATTCCCGAGGTGTCAGCAAAGAATATACTGACGGAAAGAAGGAAGAGTATAAAAAAGATGAACCGACGCATAAAAAAGCTCCTTATCATAAAACATTTAATAAGGAGCCTGAATTTGTGTCAATAACAATCAGCTTCTAAGCTTAGCAGTTAACTGGGCAACATATCTTCCTTGATAACGAGCACCATCCAATTCTATTTGAGACGGCATATGAGAATTATCCCCTCTTACAATGGTAGACGCTCCATAAGGAGAGCCACCAACAATTTCATCCATTGTGGTTTGACCGTCAAAAGTATAGGGCAAACCTGCTATAATCATCCCATGATGAAGTAAGGTTATCATAAAGCTTAAGATAGTTGATTCCTGCCCTCCATGTTGAGTGTTTGTACTGGTAAAAACAGCACCAACTTTTCCTACTAAAGAATGACGAGCCCAGAGCTGTCCTGTGGCATCAAGAAAAGTCTTCATTTGAGCTGACATATTACCAAAACGAGTAGGAGTGCCAAAGATAATCGCATCTGCTTCAGCTAAATCTTGAACTTGTGCTACGGGAATATGTTCAAATTTCTTTTGAGCTTCCGTTGCTTGCATCCTTTCTAAAATCTCAGGGGACAAAGTTTCTGGCACCCTTCTTAAAATCACTTCCATTCCAGGAACACTCTGTGCTCCCTCTGCTTCTGCTTTTGCCATTTCATAGATATGTCCATAAGTGGAATAAAAAAGCACTAATATCTTCATTTTTTTCAACCTCCTCTTATAGCAAAATAGTAACCGGAATAGCATCATTATCCAAGAGAAAAATTCACCCTTCCTTTTAAATAAACCAGGATAATAGTAATAATTTGCGATAGATATATAATTATTAGTGTTGTTCAAAAACATTCAGCTTTATATTATCAAATGCATAACACTTTTCTTTTTTTCTCTTGGCTCTTTCTTAGCTCTCTCTTAGCTCTCTCTTAGCTCTCCCTTAGCTCTCTCTTAGCTCTTTAGCTAAGAAACAGGAAAGAAATAGAAAGGAGGGGAAAATAATTTTCTAACGAATAGTCAATAAGATAACCTATTGATTGAGGGAAAGATAATTACCAGGAAGAAAACCGCAGTTACTTTAATAAGACCTAATGTGCTAATCAGAACTTTTTCCAGGCTAACCTATTCAAACTTAAGATAAATAGCAGATAAAAAGAGAAAGTGCAAGAGACCAAATATCTTGACATCATTTCTAAAGGATAATTTGAAGGGTCTAATCCCTTTTTGGCTAAAAATTATAAGGTAATATAATGAAAAAAGAGCAGTTCCCAGAATTCTTAAAAGCTAATGAGAAAAGGATATATAACTATTTGCTTTCCCTTTTAGGGGATGAAAGTGATGCTAATGATGTTGCGCAAATGGTCTTTCTATCCTTTTACGAACATATTGATAATATAGATGAATCTACTGCTCTTTCCTATCTGTATCGCATTGCTCATAATAAAAGTATGACCTATCTGAAACAGAAGAATCGTTATGTTAATTTTGAGCCTCAATCCTTTGAACAAATGCAAGATCGTAACAATAAGGGTAATGAGAAAGATTATTCCTTACTTCATTCAGCTATTAAAGAACTTCCACCCCGATTAGCCAGTGTTATTCAACTGCAATACTTTGATAAACTTAGCTATAAAGAAATAGCGGAAAAATTGGGCATAAGTGTAAAAGCGGTAGAATCATTATTAGTAAGAGCTAAGAAACGACTGCGGAAAAAATTAATGAAGGATAGAATGGAAGGAAGGGTATAGAGTTATGAAAAAGATTAAAAGAACGAAATTTGAAAAGAGGCAACCGTGAGATGCAGTAAAGCTCAGTTTCTGATAGAATTAAAGCTTGATAATGAACTTCCCAAAGAGAAAGGGAAAGCTTTAAAGCTGCATCTGGAAAATTGTCCCCAATGCCGTAAATATGAAGCGGAAGCCAGGAAATTACAGCAATTATTAAGCACCTTTCCTGTTCGTGAATTTCCTTCCTGGTTGCATAATAGTATTCTGGAAGAAACGGTTAAGCATGAGCGGAAAAGAATGTTGAACAGATATATTGTTAGATGGCAAACCATTCCTGCTCTAATAGCAATAGTTTTAAGTTTGATAGGAGGTTGGGCATTAGGGAAAACTGCTTATATTAGGGTTAATCCTCTTCCAGAGAATGCTTCTGTAATCTACAGCAATCAGGTATCACAAACGGATAGTTTGAATCTGGTAGTCTTTGGAGAAAGCAGCTTGATGGAAGATTTATTTTACCAAATAAGTGAGGATTATAAATGAGTAAACGGGTGTTGACTATTATTTTACTTATATCGCTTTTTCTTAATGCCGGAATTATTGGTGGTTTGATAGTTATGAATGTATTTCGGCACAATCATATTGAGCATCATTACCAAAGACCGCCCGATGGACCTCCACCTAATAATATGGGAAGATTTGCTCCACCAGATAGATTTGACCCTCAGATTGTAGCCTTGCGTGATAGTTTCATTAAAACTAAAAGGGAATTGATGGAAGAGCTATCTAAAGACCCAATAGATGAGGCAAAAGTCAAAGCCATAATTGAAAAATCGGTGGAAGCTCAAAGCAAGATGGAAAGAGCTATGGGCTATAAAATGCTGGAATGGCGGAAAACTATGAGTGCTCAAGAAGCAAAAGAACTTTTTTCCTCAAAAGTAGCAAGACTGGACACTCAGGGAGAAAAAAATAATCAAAGGAGAAAAGCAAAATGAAAAAGACCTTTATTATCACACTAATCGCTTTAATGTTAATAGGCATAATCTGGGCTAAAGATACAGCTAAAACTATGCCACCTTCAACGGTTAAAAGTAACAAAACTTCTCAAATGAATGCCACTTTAGAATTAAATCCTCGGTCTGAGCAGGTTAGGTTCAAGAACGCACTAAAAGAGCTTAACTTAACCGAGGCACAGAAAATGAAGCTGGATGAATTGCAACTTAATCATAGAAAAGCAATGAATACAATTAATGCAGAAATTCGGAACCTTCAGCTTGATCTGCAGAAAGCTTTGAAAGAGGAAGATTACACCACTGCAAAAATACTTAATAGCCAGCTTTATGAGAAAAAACGCATCCGAGCTAATAACCTGATTGAATTGAGAGAACAGATTATGAAAGAGTTAACTCCAGAGCAGAAAACTAAAATGCAAAATCTATTTCCCGGTAGCGGTTTGGGATTAGGTCCTCGTGATGGAAAATTTTCCCCCAATATAGATAGATGTCCTAAAGCAGATACAAATCATTTAGGTTGTGGCAAAAATTGTAAATAATCAAGAGAGGAAAAAATTTTAAAAAAATAACTGACCATAGCTTTTAACCTCTCTAAAGTGAAATCTAAATAAAAGGTGCGTCGTAAGATAAAACTTTACGACGCACCATTTTTTATATAGTGTTTCTTTCTGCAGGGAAATTATGAAGCAGCAGAAAGCTTATTCTGCTCTTATATTTTTACCCGAACATTAATGTTTCTGAATCTGGCAGGAGCAACTCCATGAGATAATTGCATTGCTTGTCCGGGTTCCCCTTTACCACAACCGAAGGTGCTTTGATAATCCCATTCTTCAGGACCACAAACACGATCACAGGAATTCCAGAATTCCTTAGTGATTCCAAAATAGGTTGGTTCTTTAACAATTCCCACTATCTTTCCGTTTTCAATTTTGTATCCTATTTCTGTGGTAAACTGGAAGTTATTACGATTATCATCTATACTCCAGGTTTTGGTGAAATCAAGCAAATAACCGTGTTCAGTGTCCTGAATTAACTCATCTAAAGTGCCTTTTCCAGGAGCAAGACAGAAATTAGTCATCCGCACCAAGGGGAAATCATCTCCATAGGAAGCTCTCATATTAGAAGAAGGTTCCAGACCAAGTAGAGGAGCTATCTGACGCGAAGTTTGCTGATTTACCAGGATTCCATTTTTGATTATATCTACTTTCTTTCCTGGAACTCCCTCATCATCAACAGGATGATAGCCCATTCCACGAGGGTCTGTGCTATCACTGAAGATATTCACTACTGGAGAAGCATACTGGAAAGAGCCAATCATTTCAGGCTTAATGAAGGTTTTACCAGCATAGGATATCTCCATACCAAAGATACGATCTGCTTCTGTGGCATGTCCTACGGATTCATGTAATTGGAGAGCAAGATGACCACTTCCAATAATGATATCTGCTTTATCTTCTTCAATAGTGGGAGCAGACAGCAAGTCAGTGGCTTCTTTGATTATGCGTTCAGTGTTTTCTTCAAATTTATGTTTATGGAATATCTCAAATCCAGCTCTTCCAGCACCCATATGTCCAGGCCAAGTGCGAGATTGCACTTGAGCTCCATCTGAAGCTAAGACTGACATCATAGGAAGGGTATTATAAAAAGTGTAATGAGCATAGGTGCCTTCACTATTAGCATAGTATTTTTCCTGACGCATAAAAGCAGCATAAATGATAGAATGTACAATCTTTTCCTGTGGTTTAATAGCTTCTGCTAATCTCTGAAGGTAATCAATCTTTTCCTCTTTTGCCATTTTAAAAGGATCTTGTTCAGGATGATGTTCATATTCCGCTTGGACAGGAGAAAGAGGAGGGAATTCTACTTTAGTCTTCTGGAAAAGGCTTCCAAAATGGGCATTAGAGATAGCGGTATGGATAGCTTTATCTATGGAAGAACTACTTAAATCTCTGGTTCCAGCAAAGCCCCAGCAACCATTTATCAGCACTCTAATACCCAAAGCAATAGAATCAAGGTTGGTACTATAACCCCTGAGAAAGCCATTCTGGAAAAAGATGCCTTCATTATCGGTGCGAGTGATACGTACATCAGCAAAAGTGATTTCGGGAAGCGATAATTTTTGTATGGTTTGTTTTATTATTTGTACCATTTTATTACCCTCAGATTGTTTTAGTAGATGAAGATATATTGAAATCTCGCACTAAAGCATGGGGAGATTTCACCGTTTCAATATCAAAGATTTCATAATTTCCAGAAAAAGGAACAGGATGACTGCGATTTTCCAGAGCCTGGATATGTTCAAAGATGCGAGCAACTTTTTCCGTGAAACGAAGATTATTTACTACTTTAGTAATCTTCCCATTTTCAATAAGAAATGTTCCATCTCTGGTTAAACCAGTTATAGAGGTTTCTTTAGGATTGATAAAATTCATATAGTGAAGACTGGATATAAACAGTCCATGTTTGACGCTACCTATCATTTCATCCAGAGTCTTGTCTCCTGCCTCAATTTTTAAACAAGAGCCGGTATTTCCGTTTTTAGGAAGTCCTGTCTTGTGTGAATAATAGTTATCACACATAAAATTACGGAATATTCCATTGTCCACTAGAGAAAGATAACGATAGATATGACCATTAGAACCGTAATCCTTATGAATTATTTCCGGGTCATCAGGGTCATCACAGATGCTAATCCATTCGGGAAATACTTTTTGATTGAGTTTTCCTTCAAAGAAACTACTGTGCTGGTCTAAAGAGCGTGCATGCATACCATAGGTAAGGTATTGAGCAAATTCACCCAGACAGCGTGGAGCAAGAATGACATCATAAGTTCCTGGTTCAATGTCTACAATATCGTTAAAACAATAGCCAATTTTTTGTAATAAATGTTCAATAAAGTTCTGTTCCTGGAAATATTGAAAGTCTTCTCCCCCAAATGCTTCTATCACAGTCACTTGAGACTTATTATGAACAGCTTTAACTTCCAGATAATAAGGAGAATTCACACTGGTTTTATCTAATCCATTGCTGTTAATGAGTCTGTATTTTTGATGGTTACAGACAAAGGAGCCAAATATATCAAAATTATGTGGTGCAACAGCTTGTGCAATTCTTGATAAGATTTCTGTTTTCAATTTTAAGGGGATTGCTTCAATATTGTTTTTTACTTCTCTTGGTTTTGCCAGGGTTTTGTCATTCTCCAAGTCTACAAAATAAGGGTCTTCGGGCAAT
>Ga0209508_1001508_pt1 | contig 17967 bp, 18 predicted proteins | sample AD_UKC129_MetaG_FD_184427 | JGI IMG/M metagenome (GOLD analysis project Ga0209508, IMG submission 184427) | Active sludge microbial communities of municipal wastewater-treating anaerobic digesters from Canada - AD_UKC129_MetaG (SPAdes) (version 2) | ecosystem: Engineered > Bioreactor > Anaerobic... | reverse complement strand
AAGATATACTATCCCAGCCATGGAACGGTTCTGCAAAAGAGCATTATCGATAAAACTAAAACCTAGTACAGTTTATTAAGCACCGCCTGCGCTGTCATCTCTGTGTATCTCAGTGCCTGTTTTCCCAATCTCATAGCTACCCCTGTAAACAGAAGGGCAAGAACATGGAGCTGGGATACTATAGAGCGAATTGCCCCACTAGCAAGCGGAGCTTCTGGAGAGGCTGTGAGCAATACTATATCTGTAAATTCAGTTATTGGAGACCGGGCAAAGTTAGTAATGCAGATAGTTGTAGCCCCAGCATTCTTTGCCACCTTTATTGAATCCACAGTATCTTTTGTCGCCCCAGAATGAGAGACCCCTATCGCTACATCTCTGGAATTCAGGGTTGATGCTGACATCGCCTGAAGATGTGGGTCAGTCAATGCATCGCAGAGTATACCAATCCTCAGGAATTTGTACTTTGCCTCAAGGGCTGTAAAGCCAGAAGCCCCAACACCATAAAACTCAACCCTTCTAGCTTTATATATCGCCTCTATAGCCCTGTTTAGAGAGTCTATACTTATAAGTTGTGTGGTATCTGCTATAGCCCTCAGGTTTCTATTGGTAATCTTTCTTACAATATCTTCCAGGGAGTCTTCCGGCGATACATCTTCCAGGACGTATTCAAAAGAATTACTCAGGTCTCTGGAGAGTATCAGTTTTAATTCCTGATAACCGCTCAGCCCTATATCATGGGCGAATCTAACCACAGTACCATCTCCAACATCGCACTTTTCTGCCAGTTCAGTAACAGACATATATATCACTTTCCCCGGGTCATTCAGAATAAAATCTGCCACCCTCTGCTCAGCAGGGGTGAGAGATGGATAATGACTGCGGATCAATCCCAGACAGGTTACACTTTCCTGCATCCTCTATCCTCCATTCACAAATGGTAATCCCCTGGCACCAAGGACAAACCTCTTAACGATATACTGTGGTCGAGTCACAGCCGAACCTATCACCACCGCATAAGCCCCAATGTCAAAAGCGTATCTGACCTCTTCCGGTCTCCATATATTCCCCTCCATAATCACCGGTATAGATATCCTCTCCACCAGCTTTCTAAGAAGGTCAAAATCAGGCTTCTTCCTGTTTTCTGTGTATAAAGTATATCCTGATAAGGTGGTACTCACCACATCTGCACCTGAACTGTAAGCTGACATCCCCTCTTCTACCGTGGATATGTCAGCCATAACAGGTATATCAAATCTCTTCTTTATCTCTTCTATATACCTGTCACCTGTAACTCCCTCTGGATGAAGCCTGCTAGTTGCATCTACAGCCACTATATCTGCTCCTGCAGAAATAACCATCTCCACATGCCTCAGTGTTGGAGTAATATATGGTTCATAACCGGGGATAGTATCTTTATATATCCCTATTACAGGTACAGGGACAGCCTTCTTTATTGCCCGGATATCCTCCACCCCATTAGCCCTTATACCTGCCGCTCCAGACTCGAAGCTTGCTTTTGCATAAGCAGCCATTATGTTAGAGCCATACATTGCATCACCTGGATATGCCTGACAGGAGACTATAACCCCGTCTCTGAGTCTTTCTATAATACTTTCCATCTATTTCTCCTCAAAATGGATATCTATCTCGAATAACCTGTTCCACGGCAGGTCTATCCTCTTAATCTTAAGCGGGAAAATCTCTTCAGACCTCTTCTCTACCTCTTCCTTCAACTTCTCCTCTACCATTATTCTTGCCATTTCCACATCCTCCAGCTGCCACGGATTTATATCCCGACTTTTAAGCTCTTCTATAACATCTGTCCTTACCTTTGCTTGATATAGCCAGTCATCTATAAATCTTACCTCACGAAACTCTCTTAAAGCCATCTCGCAATCTTCAATTTCAGATCCAGAAATCCATGCCGAACCGGCTGCTATCACTGTCCCCAGTGTATTCCCAGATGTATTCCAGCCAGCATAACAGGTGAGGTCTTCTACAAATCCTGTTTCTTCCAGAAGTTCTATCAGTTCTAAATCTGCCCCATTCGCATACGCCACATCAGCTAAAACCACCGGCATATTTAATACTTCAGTGCAATACCTCCCAATCTGTTCAAGAGAGAGGAGGTTTCTTGCCGGTCCTTCCACTTTGTCCATATTATAGAATAGATATGCCTCTCCCTGCTCTATGGCAGGGGTGTTTACAAGCAACTCTATACCTGCCAAACTTATAGAATCAACCAGGACACCCCCTACAGCATTTATCTGTCCCTTTATACCCTCAAAAAGAGGTCTATCTTCATATCTTGTAATTATATGCGGTCCATTTACCGAACTGAAATCAGCTTTAAAGATAGGCTTAACACCCTCTTTAACATTTACCGCCCTTGCTATAAGAAGCATCCCCACTTCATCGGCTCCAGGATATATAATTACCTTACTCTGAACTCTTCCCTCTCTTATCTTAGCCCTCAGTTCTTTTTGCTCCATTGCTGGAAAACCATAAGGACTCGCATCATCCTGGGTAAGAAGGGCAAAGTCAACTATATTTTCTTTCACAAGGTCTATAAGAGCAAGATTTACTTTATGGTTTCTCTCTCTTCCATTCAGATAATCCTTAATAATCTCTTCTGGAATATTTCTCTCAACTTCGTGCAGTAATTGTTTATCTTCTTCTCTATTGAATAATTTAACCTTATGGGTGAGCTCTGAGTACTGAAACAGTAACATCCCATAATCCTTCCAGTATTCCTTCTCCTCTTCGTTATTGTTAGAATTGGATGTCCTCATAATAATGTTAAATGCATATATGGGGAGATCTCTGTGTTTTAATTTTATATCTCTTATCTTCTCCAGTCTCTCTACAGATTCTTCAGTAGAAGCCTGTGAAATCCTCGATGCTATAAGCCCCCCATAGGTGAACATATCAATGGATAATACCAGAGCATCAAAGTTATCAGACTCTCTTTCTAGCCACTCATCTATCGCCTTCAGGTCTGCTGGAGTTCTCTTCCTGCTTAAAATCTCCTTTGGTGGAAGAATTAGCTCTACTCCAGCTATTCTGGCTATATATTGAGGGAATTTAAAGTTACACGGTCTTTCATCTAGAGGTAAAAATCCAATCTTCATTTAGCCTCCTATATATCTTCCATAAATTTTAGCCGCTTCTACCATTGCTTTTACATTCTCCACCGGAGCATCTGTGGGAATATCATCTCCTGAACCCAGGATATAACCCCCACCTCTCCCAGCTGACTCGATACAATGTTTAGCCTCTTCCATCACATCTTCCGGAGTTCCTCTAAGAAGAGTAAGAGTATTTACCCCACCTTTAAGGCATACCTTATCCCCAACCCTTCTCTTTACTTCAGCAATATCTACCCCTCCTAAAGGGTCCAACGGTTCAATAGCATCTACTTCTGTTTCAGCCATATACTCCAGGATGGGCATAGAATTTCCACATATGAAAAGTCTTCCCTTTATATTAAGATCCGACAAAAACTTTACACTCTATATTATAGCCAGGGCTTTGTCTGCTTTTGGCAGTATGGGAGTAGGATTTTATACTGTCTATAGCCTCAATACTTTTAACCTTCACGATGGATATGCCGGGATATTCAGTGCATTCCTTTTAGGTTCACAGACTATCGCTACATTTCTTCTTGGACCGATTGGAGATTTAAAGGGGCACAAACTTATCTTATCCATTGGTATCCTCTCTATAATTCTTGGATATTTAAGTCTTGTAATTGATACTACTCTATGGATGGCGTACCTGGCATTTATACTTATGGGTATAAACTACAGCGCATTTGGAACATCTGGAATGGCTATAATTATGGACCTCGCTCCAGAAGAAAAAAGACCTGTATATGCTGGACTTTCAAACACACTGATGGGTCCTTTCAGCTTTGCAGCCCCAATAATAGGAGGGGTCTTAGCCAATAGATTCGGATATAAACCGATGTTTATAATAGGTCTATCTTTAAGTGTCTTAAGTTTTACTATAATAACCTTTCTGGTCAAAGAGCCCAGAAATACTCAACAAAAATATCAGGACACTGACTAGAACTATCGCTCCCCCAGGGGCTATATTCAGATAATATGAGATAATGAGTCCAAGGATTACAGAGATGATTCCAGTAACTACCGAAGATAGGAGTGTCTTCTTAAAACTATTAGAGATCTGAATACCTGTAGCTACAGGTATCACTATCAGAGCAGACGTTAAAAGGATTCCTGCCACCTTTATAGTGATAGCTATGGTAACTGCGCTCAAGATCACAAGGAGTATATTGATAGATTCTACCGGGAGTCCACTTGCCTTGGCAGAATCTTCATCAAAGGTTATGTATAAAAGGGGTCGGTAAAAAATTATAACAAGGATAATAGCTGGTATACCAAGAAGGATAATACTCATAAGCTCTTTCTCATCTATAGCCAGAAGACTTCCAAAGAGATAGGCATTTATGTTGAAGTTTGTCCCCCTTGCCAGACTTATAATTGTTATCCCTATGGCAAGTCCGGTGGAGAGGAGTATCGCTATAACGGTATCACCATAAAGTTTCGTTCTTCTTATTACATAGTTTATCAAAAGACCTCCCAGGATAGAAAAGAGTAAGATCATATAAGTAGGACTTATCCCCAGGACTATTCCTAAGGCTATACCGCCAAAGGAGAAATGAGCCATCCCATCCGCTATGAGGGAGAGATTCTTCAAGACCAGAAATACACCTATGATAGGACAGAGGATACCAACAAATATACCTGACATGAGGGCGTACCTCATAAATGAATACTGAAGGATATCTATCATCTGTTCAGTAAATCCTCCAGCTCTATCGGCCAGAGAATCTTCTTGAAGAAGTCTTTTGGTTTCCCTATAAAATGAAGCTTTTTATCCAGATATGCCATAGTAGTAACCTCACCTGCTATGGTACTTATATCATGAGAGACAATTATCACTGTTATTCCCATCTCCCTATTCAGATGCCCAAGGAGTTCATAGAACCTGGTCTGGTTGACTATATCTATCCCTGTAGTTGGTTCGTCTAAAACAAGGAGTTCTGGATTACTCACAATAGCCCTGGCTATATGCACCCTCTGCTGTTGCCCACCTGAGAGCTCACCGAGCCTTTTATTTTTAAGCTCCAAGAGCCCAACCTTATCAAGAGCCTGCTCTATAAGGTTATAGTCCTTCCTTGATATTCTCTTCAGCATCCCCTTAGATAAAATTCCAAGAGAGACTATCTCCTCGACTGTAGCTGGGAAATTATACGATAGAGATGTAATCTTCTGAGGTATGTAACTTATCCTATCAGTATATAGCTTAATCTCACCCCTATCTGGCTTTAAGATGCCGGTTATAAGTTTCAGAAGGGTGCTTTTACCTGAACCATTAGGTCCTATAATCCCAAGAAACTCTCCCCTGTCCAGTGAAAAAGTGATATCTTCCAGGACATTTTCACCATCATAACTAAAATATAATCCTCTAACCTCTAAAATTTTATCACTCATATTCAAGGGCAATCTTAAGATTTTCCAGATTCTTCTTCATCTTAGAGAGATAATCTGCTCCAGATTTCATCTCTTCCTCAGTTAATCCTTCGATTGGATCCAGAACCAATATCTTTACCCCAGTCTCTCTGGAGATTGATTCAGCTATCTTGATGGGTATAAATGGTTCTGTGAATATATACTTAACATCATATCTCTTTATCGTTTCAATAATCCCGGCGAGTTCTCTGGGACTCGGTTCAGACTCAGGCGAGATGCCCATAACCGGTACCTGGGTAAGTCCATACCTTTCGGCAAATCTGGAGAATGCGTCATGAGATGTTACAAAGACCTTTTTCTTACACCTGGCAATAGTTTTTCTGATCTCTCTATCCAGCTCTTCAATCTTCTTAAGATAGACATTATAGTTTTTATCGTAATAAGTTCTATTCTTCGGATCATGCGCTATCAAAGTATCCTTTATAACCTTCAGCTGGGACTTGACCAGGATCGGGTCAAGCCATATGTGGGGGTCTTTTCCAGTTACTCTTATAGATTTTGAAATATCTACAACCTTAAGCTTCTTGTTCCTAACACTCTTTATTATATCATCAGCCCAGGGTTCTAAACCTGCACCGTTATATATAAAGATGTCTGCAGAAGATACCTTTACCATATCTCTGGGACCTGGCTCCCAATCGTGAGGTTCAACACTGAAAGGTATAAGGGAGGTTAGATCTATCCTATCTCCACCTATATTCCTGGTAAAATCATACAGGGGGAAGAAGCTCACAACCACATCAGGTTTCTCCTGAGCAAAAGATTGAGTAAGGGTCAAAACAAGTATCATAGTCAGGATAAATTTCTTCATCTTTCCCTCTCTCTCCTGCATTTTGCGCAGTATCCGTATAACTCTAGATAGTGGTCTGTAACAAGAAAATCCGAACCTTTAAGTATAGCCCCTTCTACAGGGGCAACGAAGCATCCATCTAGGGGCAAAATCTTTCCACAACTCAGGCATACAAGGTGATGATGATGCTTGAGAAAGCTAGACTCGTATCTGATAATACCATCTTTAAATAAAACCTTTCTTACCAGTTTTTTCTTCTCGAAAAGTTCGAGTGTCCGGTAAATGGTAGTTCGTCCCACCTTGTTAGTGGTTAATAAATACTCATAAAGTTCATCAGCACTGACAGGACGGGCTAAATCTATAATAGCCTGCAGAATAGCCTCGCGCTGTTCAGTAATCTTTTCCCCTATTTTTCTGAGTATTTCACCAGCATTTTCCATCCTTACCTCTAAATGGAACTAAGTTTCATTTAAAATTATAAACTAAAAATAAGAAAAGTCAACAGCCGGAATAGACTTATTAGCCTTTTCAACCATTAACCTGTGTAAGTCAGAGAGATATTCAAACCTCCTCTCCAATATTTTATCTTTATTATAGATGAAAAATAATTTTTTGATGTGACTGTTGCATTTTTGGTTGATAAGACACAGATAATATAGTCTAATTCTTAAATAGATGATAGTAGCATCTTAAAGTTATTAGAAAAATGGACGCAGACTAACAAGTCCTAAATTTCACCAACCATTTTTGCAACAATTACTTTTGATAACGGTTCTCAAACTTCTTACACGGATCCCACATAAAAGTTTATAGAGCCAAAAACTATTGCAAGTTATTCTAATGAATGATATAATCTGAACAAAATTGGATGAGATTTTCGGAATGCTGTCCTCTTGACAGAAATGTGGGGGGGGTAAAATATAAACAGGTTTACAGTGTATTGAGGTTTGAAGGGTAAGGTAGGCGCACCTTGAAAAGTTGGATATTGGTCAAGGCTAAATTAAGAGTGTGGCCGTGTAGGTGAATGATAAGGTCATAGTTCGAAAAAAGGGTTATATCTAGAGAGAAGAAATACAGAAGTCGTAGGATGTTAAAGGAGCATCTTAATCAAGTTAACCTAAAATAAGGTAGTATTGGATAGTAGTCTCAAAAGAAATGTAGTTTAAAAAGTTAATAAGAAGATGTCTGAGTAATATGGGGTGAAGTTTAGAATTGCTATCTAAAGATTTAAGTTTAGGCAGAAGCCCAGAGTTTCCGAAAATTTTGACTACACAAGGGGGATGAAGAAATGAGGCATAGAAGTAAACTTATGCAAAGAGAAGCATTAGAAGGTTTTCTCTATATAGCTCCCTGGCTAATTGGTTTTACGGTTTTTTATGCTGGACCTCTTATTGCTTCTCTTCTTTTTAGCTTTACTTCATGGGACCTTCTTTCTCCCGTAAAGTGGGTAGGTCTTGCAAATTATCGAAGTATGTTAAAAGATGAGCTTTTCTTTCAGGCACTAAAAGTAACCACTATCTACAGTATCTTTGCTGTTCCCCTTCAGCTTATTGTTTCTTTAATTTTAGCTATGCTTTTAAATTCGAAGATAAGGGCTATAAGTATTTTTAGAACCATCTATTACGTTCCCACCATACTTCCGGCGGTAGTTAGCGCAATTCTTTGGCGATGGATATTTAATCCTGAGATTGGTCTTATTAATCTCTTTCTAAAGCTTATAGGAATTAGGGGGCCTGAATGGCTTACCTCTTCTCAGTGGGCTTTACCAGCATTGATAATCATGAGCCTCTGGAGTATTGGAAGCTCTATTATAATCTTTTTAGGAGGTCTTCAAGGGGTTCCTGATTATCTTTACGAGGCAGCAGAATTGGATGGTGCTAATCTATGGGAGAAATTTAGAAATGTTACGTTCCCTATGATTTCTCCAGTCTTTTTATTCAATCTAATTATTGGCATTATAGATTCCTTTCAGGTTTTTACATATCCCTATATAATGACTGAAGGTGGACCAGAATATTCTACTTTGTTCTATGTTCTTTATCTTTACCAAAACGCTTTCCAATATTTTAAAATGGGGTATGCTTCTTCTCTAGCCTGGATTCTGTTTATAATCATACTTCTTTTAACTTTACTTCAAACTCTGCTATCTAAAAAGTGGGTTTTCTATTCTGGAGGATAAGGATGAAAAATAGAGGGATAGTTAAACTAATTTTTTTATATATGAGTCTGATTCTAGGGGCAACATTAATCCTTGCTCCAGTAGTATGGATGCTTTCTACATCTTTAAAAGACCCATCTCATCTTTTTGATTTTCCACCTCAATGGATTCCTAATCCAGTAAGATGGGATAACTATCCTACTGCTCTAAATACTATGAATTTTGCTATAACTTTTAGGAATACCGTTTATGTGACATTTATGGAGATGTTAGGGTCTACAGTTTCTTCACTATTAGTCGCTTATGGCTTTGCAAGAATGAGATTCCCCGGGAAAAATTTTCTCTTCATGTTGGTCTTAGCTACTATGATGCTCCCTGGGCAAGTTACTATGGTTCCTAAATTTATTCTTTTTAGAATATTAGGTTGGGTCGATACATTTAACCCTTTATGGGTGCCGGCATTCTTTGGTAGACCGTTCTTTATCTTTCTCTTAAATCAGTTTTTTCTTACTATTCCTAAGGAGCTAGATGAGGCAGCACGAATAGATGGCTGTGGTAGTTTTAGGATTTTAACAAGAATATTATTACCACAGCTAAAACCAGCATTAGCTGCACTTACTATCTTTGGATTTATGGGTGCGTGGAATGAATTTATGAATCCCTTAATCTATATAAACTCTCAAGCAAAATGGACCTTAGTCTTGGCTCTAAACGCCTTTCAATCCCCATTGGAACCTGGGGCTCCGGTAACCCATCTAATTATGGCAGCCTCATTAGTAGTAGCACTGCCCTGTATGATAGTTTTTCTCCTGGCTCAAAAATACTTTATAGAGGGGGTGGTATTCAGCGGAATGAAAGGTTAGTAGATTTAGATTTGTTAAAAGATCAGCGATAAGCAAGTTTTACAAGTAGGCTTAAAATTTAAATAAGGAGGCGAGTTTTTATGAAGAAGATTACTTCAGGTTTATTGGTTTTGTTATTATCTTTAAGTCTTTCTATAGCTTTCTCTGCAGAACAACAAACTATTACTTTTACCTTCTGGGGGAATCCTCAAATGGCAGATGCTTTTCAAAAACTTGCAGCTATGTTTGAAAAGGAAAACCCCAATATTAAGGTAGATACAATCCTTATACCTAGCAAATACTATGATAAACTTCTAACTATGATAGCTGGGGGTACAGCCCCTGATCTTGCTATGCTTGCTTTTGATAAGCTACCAGAATTTGTGGAGAAGGGCACCTTGTTGCCAATAGATTCGTATGTAGAGAAACTCAATTATCCAAAGGCTGACCTTTTCAAAGTAGTGATAGATAGTTTCTCCTATAAAGGGAAACTCTATGGATTACCTAGAAGCTTTTCTCCATTTGTCCTCTTCTACAATAAGGATTTATTCAAAACTGCAGGTTTAAAATATCCTGATAAAAGCTGGACTTGGAGTGAATTTTTAACCGCAGCGAGGAAAACCACAAAGACCGCTGGAGGAAAGACTGTTCAGTGGGGATTTGCAGGGAACTATGAAGAAAAAGGAACTTTTTATCCCGAGTGGCTTTTCCCATTTGTTTGGCAGAATAAGGGAGACATTGTTACTGCTGATGGCAAATCACTATTAACCTCACCAAATACCGTAGAGGCTATAAAATTTTATATAGATCTAATTCACAAGCATAAAGCTGCGCCTACTCCAGCTCAGGCTCAAACCTTTGGAGGTTCTGACGCTCTATTCTATTCTGGTAAAGCAGCGATGATTATGGAGAGCTATGTATTAGTTGCTTCTGCAAGAACACAAAAAGGTCTTAACTTTGATGTGGCACCTCTCCCTCATCGTAAGGCAAGAGCTACCGTCGCCTTTCCTATAGGGTACGTGATACCAAAAGGAGCTAAAAATCCTGACATTGCAGCGAAATTTATGGCTTTTATTGGTGGTCCTGAAGGGCAGAAAGTTATAGCGGAATTAGGGGTGGGACTTCCTGGATTAATGTCTATAGCGAAGACTGATGCATTCTTACAGCCCGGTCAACCCCCAGAGCATAGCTACGTTGTAATAGAAGAAGCTGGATATGCAAGACCGTTACCCGCTGATACCCCTAACTATATTCAGTGGTACGATGCGCTAACTCAGGGATTAGCTCCTGTTTTGACTGGGAGTAAAACTCTAGACGAGGTTTTACCCCAGTTGAATAGTAAGATTGAGGAGATATTAAGGCAAAGATAGGGCAGTTAAAATGGTTCTAAGATTTTCCCCTTAGAAGAGTCTAAGGGGAAAATCTTATTTAAGGAGCTTTTATGTATTATTATTTAGGAATAGATGGAGGAGGAACAAAGACTGAAGCAGTTCTTTCTGATTTCAGAGGTAATATCTTGAAGGTTGTAAAAAGTTCTGGTTCTAATCCTATTTTTGTTGGAAGAGACACTGCATTGAAGAATATTAGGGAAGTATTGGATAACATATTAAGGGGGGCAAACCCTGATAAGATTTCTCAAATAGTGCTATGTATTCCAGGGATAGGGAAATATAAGGAAGAGTTATTTATGATGCCAGATCTAGATAAAAAAAGAATTTCTATTGAAGGAGATGATTTAAATACTTTTTATGGTGCCTTGGGTAAAGAATATGGAATTGTAGTACTTACTGGTACTGGCTCCTTTGTTTTAGGGATCAATAAAGAGGGTAGAAAAAAAGTTATTGGGGGATGGGGGCCTTTAATAGGAGACCCAGGAAGTGGATACTGGATTGGGAGAGAGGCTTTAAGGGTAGTAACTGTAAATTTTGACGGATTGGGTCCAAAGACTATCCTAACAGGTAAGATTAAAAATTTCTATAAAATAGAGGATACTAATCTTCTTCGGAGAGAGGTAAATCCCGAAAATATTGGTCTTTTAGCCCCATTAGTCTTAGAGGCTGCACTGGAAGGGGATAAGGTAGCCCATGCTATAATTAAAAGGGCAGTGAAGGATCTGGCAAAAATGGCAAAAAAGATTATATTAGAATTGAAACTGGACAAGGAAGAATATGATCTCACTATAACTGGAGGGATCTCAAAACTTGGTGATATTCTCTGGGGTCCTTTCATTAAAGAGATTCACTCTTTATATGGAAGGATAAATATAGTAAGACCTCGATTTACCCCTTCCATTGGTTCTATTTTAATGGCTCTAAAGAAAGATGGCGTTGAATGGACTGATGAAATCCTCAATAATCTAAAGATTTCTTATGAGAAGGTGATTAAAGATGTTTATGGAGATGTATTTTGAGAATATGAGAGCTGTATTAAAGAGGATAGAAGAAACTCAAAAAGAGGTAATAAGACAAAGTGCAGAGTTAATAGTAGACTCCCTTATAAATGGGGGAGTATGGCATATTTTCGACACAGGTCATATGTTAATGTATGAAGCTGTAGGTAGAGCCGGAGGATTAATGGCTGTGAGACCTGTAAAGGTGTCTTTAGAAGTTTCAAATCCCACAAGATATAGAGAGGAGGCCATAAAAAAAGAGAAAGTATACATGGACGAAATAGAAGGATTAGCTGAATTTATTATTAAAAAAAGTAATATGTTACCGGGGGATATTTTAGTAGTAGGCTCTGTCTCTGGTATTAATATTCTACCTATAGAACTTACTATTCGTGCTAGAGAAATGGAAGTTACTGTTATAGGCTTAACCTCTGTTACTTACTCCAAATTTTTAGAATCAAAACATAAGAGCGGGAAAAAACTCTATGAAGTTTGCAATATTGTTTTAGATAATTGTTGCGATGTAGGAGATGCTTTAGTATATGTGGAAGAACTGGGACAAAAGACTTGTCCTGCCTCAGGAATTGCTGCTTCTTATATTATGTGGGCATTGCAAGCTCAGGTGGTAGAGTTAATGCTTCAAAAGGGTAAGAAACCAAATGTTTATATAAGTAACCATATGCCCGGAGCCGAAGAACATAATGCTAAGGCATGGATCGAGTATGAAAAAATTGGATATTGATTGAGGGGAGGATTTATTTATGGAATATTCCGTGGGGAATAAATTTCTATATATAACTTTTGATGATGAAAAGTCCAATATTATTTCCCTCAAAAATACTCTCACATGGGATAATTATTTGAAAAAACCTTTCTATAATTCTCTGTTTAAAATATTCTGTCTTTCTCAGAAAATAAATTTGAAAGAAGAGTTTTTGCCAGGAGATATTGAAGAAATAAAAATTATGGAAGATACTGGAAGTCAAAAACTGGTAATAAGCTTTAAAAATATATTATCCAAATCTAAGAAAGATCATGTAGATATTAAAGTTAAGATTACTATAGAAATCCTAAAGGATGACTGGGAGACTTTATGGTATATACATATCGATAACAGAAGTTCAAAATATAAAGTTGTTGAAATTCTATTTCCTTATATTAAAGGAATTTATTTGGGTGATAATTGGGAAGATGATTATATAATATTCCCTCATCATGCAGGAGAAAAGACAAAAAATCCTGTAAAAGAATATACTTCAGAGAGATTTAAAAATTTCTGGAGAGCTCAAACCCTTCAAGAAGACAATCTGTTCTATAGAGAAATCAATTATTGTGGATTAGCTTCTATGGACTGGATGTATTATTACGACTTTGAGAATGGATTTTATATAAGCTCTTACGACGATAAATTCTTAGTGACAGGATTAAGAGTAGAAACAGGGGGTCCGAAAGATCCCTGGATGGGTTTTTCATTTAGGAAATATAAACTGATATCACCTGATGAAAAATGGCATTCCTCACCTTACGCTATAGCCATTACCAATAAGGATTGGCATTGGGGCGCAAAACGCTATAGAAGATGGATAGATAAATTTATAAAAATTCAGGAAAATCCTTCTTATCTTAAAGATGAATATGAACTGAATCAATGCTATAACTTTAAGAGAGATGGGGTTATTTATAACCGATTTGAAAATATTCCTTCCATGTTCAAGGAAGGTCAAAAATTTTTTGGGATGAAACATATGTTTATTGCGTCCTGGAATCGTATGGGATTTGATCAGAATTATCCTGAATATCATCCTGATATGGAGCTTGGAACTCCCTGGGAATTGTACCAAGGATGCTCTTATGTAAATAAGAATGGTGGCTTTGTAACCTTTTATATAAATTCTAGATTATTCCATATAGAGTCAGACTTTTTTGAAACATTAGGGAAGAAATGGGCAATAAAAAATGAGGGGAAAGAAATGATTTTTGAACAATATGGTCCTCATAAATTTGTAGTTAACTGTCCCTCTAATAGGGATTGGCAGAAGTTTCTTATAGATATGGCTTGCTGGCTAGTAAAATCTTATGGCATAAAAGGGGTATATTTAGATCAACTAGGTTCTGCAGAACCATTCCCTTGCTATGACGAAAGCCATAGTCATCAAGAGATAGGAGAATTCAATCAGGGGTATCTTAAGGTTTTAGAGGAAATCATAACTAAGATCAGGGAAATAAATCCTGATACCTTTTTAATAATAGAAAATTGCGGAGATATATACAGCGGTTATGTCTGGGGGAACCTTACCTGGAATGGAGACCCTTACGATGAATTCTTTAATCTTTTCAAGTATACTTTTCCGGAATATACTCAAATCCATATGGTAAATCCTAAGAGAGATCTACAAGGTAGAGAGCGGACAGAAAGATTATATAGAGACATAGCAAGAGCAATCCTTCTGGGAGCAGTCTTCTGGTTAGGTATGGATAAGGTTAAAGAAAATGACAATGATTTAATTATATTCTTAAAAAAAGCTGTACTGTTTCGCAAAAAAATCAACTCATTTATAAAAGAAGGGATTTACGTAGATGATGAAGATCTATTGACTGTACCAGAAAGAATCGATATTGCTCACTGGAAATTAAACAATAGACAGGATCTCTTTATAATCTCTAATCCAGAAAAATTAGATAGCAAGTTTTTTGAGTTTCGTTTTGAAGAAGTTACGTCCTTAGATGCTTACTATTCCGATATAGAAGGAAACGAGGAGAAAGTAAATTGTAATGCTTCGAATAGGAAATTAAAAATAATGGTTCCAAAAGAAAGAATTTCTTATATATTATTGCCTCCTAGGAGGAAATAAATATGGAATTAATCATATTGGGGAGATATGGAACTTTTCCTGCTAGAAATGGGGCTTGCCCGGGCTACCTTATCAGGGAAGAAAATGACTTTGTTTTACTAGAGTGTGGGAATGGCGTTCTTAGTAGAGTTCAAAAATATTGTAAGATTGAAAATCTTAAAGGTATTATCGTGTCTCACTTACATTATGATCATATGGGAGATCTACACATTTTGAAATATGCCCTAGAAACTAAAGTATTCTTTGGAGAATCAATGTATCCTATACCATTGTATATTCCAGCAACCCCCAAAGAAGAAGTTGAAGCTCTTAAATATAAAAACGTCTTTGATATCCGATTCATTGATGAAAAGATTACTATAAATATCAGTAGCTTTATATTTAATTTCGCTAGGATGCAACATTCGATTGAAAGTTATGCTATTTCCATAGAATGTAAATCTAAAAAACTTGTCTATTCAGGAGATACTACTTTTAACGAGAAACTTATAGATTTTGCCAAGGATGCAGACATATTTTTATGTGAATCTACTTTTCCTAATGGAAGGTTAAACTACAGAGAGGTTCCCCACATGACAGCACTTGAAGCTGCTGATATAGCTAAGAAAGCTAAAGTAGGTATGTTATTGCTTACACATTTTTGGTATGAAACTAATATAGAAGAATGTGTAAACCTTGCACAAACACTGTTCCCTAAAACTCTGGCTGTTACAGAATTTGAAAGTTATAAAGACTTTCAGGAACTCCCCTTTGACAAAAAAGTGAGGATAAAGTAAATGATTATGTTATTAAGAATAAATTGAATATGTGTTAAGATAGGAGAGATAGATATGGAAATAATGTTTCTTGGAACAGCTGCTGCTGAGGGGTGGCCAGGGGTATTTTGTAGCTGCAAGTACTGTAAGAAAGCCAGAGAACTGGGAGGGAAGAATATAAGAACAAGATCATCTGTTCTCATAGAGAAAGATATTCTCGTAGATATACCGCCAGATACCTATATGCATAGTCTTAAATACAACATAGATCTAAGTCGAATTAAACATCTATTTATTACTCACTCTCATCAGGACCATTTTTATCTTCAAGATTTATCTCTGAGAACCGACCCAATTGCATATCTACCTGAAGAAGCAATCCTAAATATATATAGTAACTCTAGAGTGATAAAAATAATAGAGGATTATATAAATATTGAAAAAGCAAAGATGAGGTTGAATACAGCTCACTCTTTTGAAACATTAGAAGGAGAAGGTTTTACTCTGACAGCGCTTCCTGCAGACCATGCACAGGAGGAAGAGTGTTTACTGTATCTAATAAATATTAGGGGAAAGACTATATTCTATGGGCATGATTCTGGATGGTACCCCGAAAAGACATGGGAATATCTATCAGGTATCTATGTTAATCTTGCAATCTTTGACTGCACATTTGGTAAGAATGATAAGAGGAAGGGACATATGGGGATACCAGGGATTATCTCTGCAAGAGAGACTTTAGAAGGATTTGGAAGTATAGATCCCAAAAGTATATGTGTGGCAACTCACTTTTCTCATAATGGAGGATTATTACATGAGGAACTGGAAGATAAGTTAAATAAATATGGATTTATAGTTGCATACGATGGGATGGTCTTAAATATATAAATAAGTTTAAAGGATAAGCTAGGTGAAATTAGTGTTTCCAAAAATCTTAAATTACTGGTAGGAGGGAATAGAGATGTCAAAAATAGCGGTGATTGGTGCTGGAAGTGTAGCATTTTCAATGAGTCTGATCCAGGATTTTGCCCTCACAAAAGGACTCTCTGGCTGTACAGTTACATTTATGGATATAAACCAGGATAGACTCAGTATGGTATATGGTCTGGCGAGCAGGTATATAAAAGAATTAGATATGGACCTGAATCTAGAAAAAACCACCAGTCGAGAAGAGGCTATCAGAGAAGCAGATTTTGTTATAAATACAGTCAAGGTGGATGGTTATGACTTTATGGAAGCAGAGAGAGAAATCGCAGAGAAACATGGATACTACAGGGGGATAGACGATAAGGTGAGTGATTACTATGGAGGATTCTTCGCCTATAAACAGTTAAACTTCTTCCTAGACCTGGCAAGAGATGTGGAGAGAATAAGTCCGAACGCCTGGTTTATGCAGGTATCCAATCCAGTATTTGAAGGAACAAACATCATAGCCAGGGAGACAGGGTTAAAGGTGGCAGGGTTCTGTCATGGGGCTCAGGGTTATAAAGATATAGTAAAAATCCTGAAACTCAATCCGGAAGAGGTTGCGGCACAGGTTGTAGGCTTAAATCATTGTAACTGGTTAACCAGATTTTTATACAGGGGAAATAATGCCTATCCACTGATAGACGAATGGATAGAGAAGGAGTCTGAAAATTATTGGAAGAGCGATGAGTATCTCCATAATCCCTGGGGATATCATATTACTCCAGCTGCAGTTGAGATGTATAAACTATATGGTGTATTCCCCGTAGGAGATTCTGTGAGAAGCGTATCCCCGTGGTGGTTCAACACTGACCTAGAGACAAAGGAAAAATATTTTTCCTCCGGCGGACCAGATTCAGAGGTCGGCTGGACCATGTACCTATTTGGATTAAAGATGCGGTTAAGAATGATGGAAGAACTTGCCAAAGATGAGAAGACTCCTATAACTGAAAAGCTTCCTCCCAGACCAAGCGGAGAGGTAATAGTACCGTTTATAGATTCAATCATAAATAATAAGAAAGAGAAACTTATCTTAAATATACCAAATAATGGAGCCGTAGAAGGACTTCCTGATGATGTGGTAGTGGAGATTCCTGTTACAGTAGGAAAAGATACCCTTGAAAGAGAAAAGATAGGAAGATTACCCAGTCGACTTATGCTCCATATTATAATACCCAGATGGCTCAGGATGGAGATAGTCTTACAGGCATTCAGAGAAAGAGATAAGAAAAGTATTTTACTGATGCTTATGGAAGACCACAGAACAAAATCTCTAGAACAGGTAGAGGCGTTGATAGAAGATATACTATCCCAGCCATGGAACGGTTCTGCAAAAGAGCATTATCGATAAAACTAAAACCTAGTACAGTTTATTAAGCACCGCCTGCGCTGTCATCTCTGTGTATCTCAGTGCCTGTTCTCCCAATCTCATAGCTACCCCTGTAAACAGAAGGTCAAGAACATGGAGCTGGGATACTATAGAGCGAATTGCACCACTAGCAAGCGGAGCTTCTGGAGAGGCTGTGAGCAATACTATATCTGTAAATTCAGTTATTGGAGACCGGGCAAAGTTAGTAATGCAGATAGTTGTAACTCCAGCATTTTTTGCCACCTTTATTGAATCCACAGTATCTTTTGTCGCCCCAGAATGAGAGAC
>Ga0209508_1001502_pt1 | contig 18088 bp, 17 predicted proteins | sample AD_UKC129_MetaG_FD_184427 | JGI IMG/M metagenome (GOLD analysis project Ga0209508, IMG submission 184427) | Active sludge microbial communities of municipal wastewater-treating anaerobic digesters from Canada - AD_UKC129_MetaG (SPAdes) (version 2) | ecosystem: Engineered > Bioreactor > Anaerobic... | reverse complement strand
GTGAATTCCAAGGCGGTGCTCCGGATTTCCCGGTTTTAACGAAAGACAGTCGTGTGGTATCATCATTATCATTGTCCCATACGTTAAACCATTTACCGCCGCTCTCTGTCGAATATGTATTCATCAATCCGGACTTGAGAAATGAAGCCCAATCTTGGTTAGAACAGAACAGAGATGAAATAATCAAACCAGAAACGGAGGTTGAGGAAAAATGAGGCGTATTCAAAAACTAGCCATATTGCTTTCTCTCATGGAAAAATTGAGGAAAAATGGATGCTGGTGCGGTGAAACACACATTCAAAAGGCAACCTATCACCTGCAAAACGCAGAAAATGTCGATTTGGAATACGATTTTATCTTGTACAAACACGGACCATTTTCATTCGATTTACGGGATGAGTTGACTGCCATGCGCGCGGATGGACTTATCGATTTACATGTCAATCCGTTGCCTTATGGTCCTTCCTATGTTCTTACTGATTATGGTCAAGATATCATTGAACGTTTTCCAAAGACTTTGGGACAATATCAGGATTCCGTAGAAGAAACAGCCAGGTTTATTGGGGATAAAGGAGTTGCAGAACTGGAACGATTGGCAACCGCTCTTTTTGTTACAAAAGAAGAAGAAGAGAAAAGTGTTAACAAACGAGCGATACGAATCCACGAGTTAAAACCACATGTATCGATTGATGAAGCCGAAAAAGCGATAAAACAAATTGACGCTATTTTGATTGATTGAATATTGGAGTGGAATACATGGTATTGACAACCTGCCCTCGTCTCATCGAAGTCGCCCTGCCCATCCGCGAAATCTCGGCGGAAAGCGTGCGGGATAAAAACATTCATCATGCACATATAAGTCATTTACACATCTGGTGGGGTTGAACCTATGTTGGGTAAGAAGAGGAATCGGCAATGAATAAAATCAAACAAGGCAAGATCAAAGATTTGATCTTAGATCCACAGAATGCCAACCGGGGAACTGAGCGCGGCTATCAGGCGCTTGAAGAATCTTTGCAACGATACGGCGCGGGACGCAGCGTGCTCGCCGACAAAAACGGCGTAATCATCGCGGGAAACAAGACCGTGGAGAAAGCCGGGGAGATCGGCATCGAGGACGCTGTATTCGTCCATACCCAAGGCGACCAATTAGTCGTCGTTGTGCGTGACGATCTTGATTTGAGCACGGACCCAGAAGCGCGGGCGCTGGCGATTGCCGATAACCGCGTCGGCGAACTGGACCTCGATTGGGACGTACCCGCCCTGGTGGAGAGCGTGAAAAACCTGGACGCGCTGGAGCCGTTTTTCTACCAGGAGGAGATCGACAATCTACTAGCATCCGCCGCCGATTCTATCCTCCTGGAGGAGGACACCAAGGAGGATGTATCCAACGGCCCGGCGATCGTGGCGAAACTCACTATCCCCCCCCGTGCATGGCTGGTCAACCGGGACGAAATCACGCAAGCGTTCGAGCAACTCTGCGAGCAATACGGGATAAAAATGGAATGGCCGGACTGACAATCGGAAAACTCATATTCGGCAAGGACGATTTCTTCTATGGATTGGAACTGTGCCTGCATAAAGCAGGCCGGACCGCATACCCGGTCAACGAAAAGACTGTTCATGGCTGCGATGTGTTGCTCGTCTCCCTGTTTTGGTTTCTGGACGTGTATCACTTCGAGCGGTTCCTGCGCGAGAGCGGTCTCAAACACCGCAAGGGGAGACCGATCATCATCGCCGGTGGAATGCAGTGCACGGTCACACCGCGATTGATCGCGGAGATGGTGGATTATGTTTTCATCGGCGATGGAGACGACTATCTAGGGATGATCCTCGACCAGATCGAAGCCGGAGAAACGCCGCAGTGTGAATACCTGATCAGCAGGACAAGCGAAAAAATACCCGAACCGGCGGAGTGTCCGCCTTCGCCGTTCGCCCAGATACAAGGCAAAAAGCGGCCTATCCTTCGGATTGAGATTGCTCGTGGCTGCAAGTACAAATGCCAGTTCTGCCTGTTGAGCGGCCTAAAATCATACCGGGAAGTGGACACTGACGCGATCCTCGGACTGCTGGACAAGTATCCGAAATGCCCCGTTAGTCTATTCGCGCCCGAGCGCGCCCTGCATAGCGGATGGAGCCTTATTCAAGAAAAGATCAAGCGGCAGGGCCGAATGGATCTCGGTCAAGATGTGCGTCTGGAAAACATCGACACGATCCAGAAGCATAGCGTAACGTTCGGATTGGAAGGCATCTCCTACCGCCTGCGGAAGTCGATCAATAAGCCATTCAAAGAGGATTATATTCTCGAAAAACTTGGCCGGTTTGTCACAAATGCCAAACGGATCGCCTTCGTCTCGATCTATTTTATCGCCGACCTTCCGGGCGAGGATCAATCCGATTGGGACGAGTTGCGCCGCTTATTCGAGCGGATCGAGGCGGAAAACTGGAGCCGGATGCTTACTCTAAAGCCCGTCCTAAATCCGCTATCGCCCAAGCCGTTCACGAAACTACAAGACGCTGTGATTCATCCGTTCAGGCCATATGGAAAAATCTGGAAGGATTTCCTCCGCAAGGGTGACGCCGGACAATGGGGATTCCGCATTGTGGAGACTATGGTATGGGACTGCCATCTGCGGATCATGGACGCGCTGGTTCACCGAGGAGGCCCGAAAGCCTACCAGGTGATCCAGAAAATTCCGTCATCCATCCTAGGGAGAAACGTTCCCACGACGATCCGCAAGCAGTTATCTTGGGAACTCATTCGGGCGGCCCATAACGCAGGCATCCCGGAGGAAATTTTCGGCGAATTGGAGTAAAAAGAGATTAAGAGCCGTCCTTCGGGGCGGCTTTTGCTTTTGCGAAACACCGTGAAACGTTTCAGTAACGTTTCAGAAACGTTTCTGTAACACCGTTGAAACATGCACGTAACGCCGTTGTAATATACCTTTTTTCAGGATATACAGAAATTTCCTTTTATGGCTATCAAATCAAAAAATAATGTTCTGATCTAAACAATATATTACAAAAGCATTACAGTAACATTATAAAAAAAACACAAAAAGCGGCAAACATTTCCTATAAAAACGGTAGTGAAACGTTTCAGTAACGTTTCAGTAACGTTACCGAAACGTTTCAGTAACGTTACCGAAACGTTTATGTAACAATTTTGTAACGGCCCCAGATACAGATACAGATACAGATACAGATACAGAGAAGTACTTCCCCCCCCCTATAGTCCCCCCCCCTCTAGCGAGTGGGGGGGGATGTGTGTGCGCTGGTGAAATCACGACCCAAAACTTTCATCGAAAAAAGAACACACTTGCGTTTATGTTGCACTAGATGTAATATTCCGATCGAAGACCACACCGAAATGGTGAAATGAAATGCAAGCAAAACGCAAAACCGGGAAACATCCGGGCGGACGGCCACAGAAACTCACCCAGCAGATCCAGGACACCATCGTCGCCGCCATCCGGCATGGTAACTACATCGAAACCGCCGCCGCCATGGCAGGAGTACACAAGGACACTTTCTACAACTGGCTCTATAAGGGGGCCAACGCCAAAGAAGGCGACAAGAAGAACCAACCGTACAAAAAGTTTTCCGACGCAGTACAGGAAGCCCTTGCCGCTTCCGAGGCGATGGCGGTCGCCGCGATCAACAAAGTCGGCGAACCGCACGACGTGGTAAAGATCCGAACCGTCCGCAAGCCGCTCTACGAAAACGGCAGGCCGGTTCTCGATGAGCAGAAACGCCAGGTTTACATCGAGGAGACCGTCACCGAGCATACCCGCGAAACCGATTGGCGCGCGTTGGCCTGGCGTTTGGAACGGCGCTTCCCCCGGCATTGGGGACGGCGTGAATTCCTGGAAGCCACCGTGACCGAAAAGCCCGTGGACGAGATGTCCGACGCGGAGATCGACGCGGAATTAACCGAAATCCTGGAAAAGGCTGAACTAACGAAATGATTCCCGCAGTAGCGTTGCCGCAAGGAATTACCCCACAAGGGCTGAGCAACCTCCCGCTCCCGCTGAAGCGCCGGGCACTGGAGTTGCTGCGCGCCAAGGCGACGCGCCGGGGTGACGCCTGCCGCTACTACTCTCCGCTCCCTAGCACCGCCGGATTCCACCGCACGACGAAGCGCTTCGCGATCATCTTCGGCGGGAACCGCTCAGGCAAGACCGAAAGCAACATGGCGAACGTCGCGCTGATCGCCAGGGGCCTGCATCCCTACTTCCGGGACCGAAAATTCAAGTTGATCTGGGTAGCGACCAACACGTTCGACATGGTCGCCAACGTGCTCTGGCAAGAAAAACTCCAGCGTTATATCCCGCCGTCCGAGATCGAGAAGATCGTCTGGCACAACAAGGCGCGCAACTGCCCCGGCGAGATCGTCGTCAAAGGCACCGGCACGAAAATCCGATTCAAAGCCTACGAGCAGGGCCGCGAGAAATTCCAAGCAGCCAGCGTGGACCTGATCGCCCTGGACGAGCAATGCGACCAGGCGATCTGGCAGGAGTGCCAGATGCGCGTCGCCGACAATCGCGGATATATCCGGCTTTCCTGCACGCCGATCATCTACCAGGACTGGCTTGAAGCCATCGCCAACAATCCGCCCGACGACTACTGGGTTGGCTACGCCAGCCTCAACGACAACCGCCAGTCACGCGGCGGCTACGTCCCCGACGAGGTGATTGACGGCCTGATCGCCGAGTGGCCCGAGTCGATCCGAATTACTCGCGTCGAGGGGCATTTCGCCGCGTTCGAGGGCGCGGTATTCCCGCAGTGGGACGCGCAAATCCACACCACCACGCCCCGCGATCTGCCCCGCGAATGGGAGCACTACGTCTTCGTAGACTTCGGGTATTCCAACCCCTTCTGCGCGCTGCTGGCGGCCCGTGACCCCGACAACTGCTGGTGGTTTATCGCCGAGCACTACAAGCCGCATATGCTTCTCCGCGATCATGCCGCCGTGCTGAAGGAGTGGCAACGGAAATTCAAGATCCAAGCCTTCATCGGCGACCATGACGCCCAGGACCGCGCCGAACTGGAATCCTTGGGAATCAGCGTGAAGCCCGCGCAAAAAGACGTGCTACGCTCGATCGAGGTGATGGGCGGAGCGTTGAACGTGCAGCCCAACGGGCGCACCGGCATCCAGGTGTTCAAGCCCATGGCGGGCGACTGGCGCGGCTGCCCAAATCTGATCCGCGAGATCCCGGCCTACCGCTGGGCACCGGCGAGCGCGACGCGCAACGCCCGTGAAGAGCCGATCAAACTGGACGATCACGCCGTGGACGCCGCGAGGATGGGGATTTACACGCTGCGCCGCGATATTCCGCGTGGAGCGCGGGGAGGTAGCCTAGCCTGATGCCCGTATCCGCCATGCCGACATTCATACCGCCCGCCGAGAAGAAGGAACTCATGAAGTTCCTTCGCTCCCGTCATCCGTATTGGGAGGCGAACCACAAAATGTGGACGCTCTACGGCTCGATCAAGCGGCGCGAGATCGACGAGCCGAACGTCCTGGTGCGCGGCGTCTTCGAGAGCGAGGCTGAATTCAAGAAGCGCATCGAGTTGTCGGCCTTCATCCCGGAGAGTTCCAACATCGTCGAGCGGGTGATGGGATTCATCGCCCGCCAGGATTGCGAACGTGACCTGAAGGGCCAGGAAGCGGCGCTGAAGCCTTTCATCGAGAAGGCGAACAAGCGCGGCCATGACTTGCGCCGCGTGACGCAATCGGCGCTTGACTTCGCGTTGTACCAGAGCGCCGCCTACCTGCTGATCGACGCCAAGCGGTTAGCGACGCCCGAGAAGATCGACTCCGTGCTCAAGCTCGAGCAGGCCCTGGGCGAACCCTACGCCGTCCACTACAAGCCCGAGCAGGTCGTCAACTGGGACATCGCCGAGGATGGTTCGCTGAACTGGATCCTGCTGCGAGAGGAAGTGCAGCGGCAAGACCCGTTCTCCAATCGTGAGAACCTCATCGTCTATCGCTTCTTCGAGCGCAACTTTTCGTGGGTATTCAAACTCTCCCCGAAGAAGGACGCCACCGCGCCCGTCAACGAGGAACAGAAAGAGAATCAGCTCGTCACGATCGACGAGAAAAAAGAGGACACGTTCGAGATCGTTACAGACGGCCCGCTCGGGCATCACGTTGGCATGGTGCCGCTCGTCCAGGTGATCCCCTTCCAGGGCGATTTCGAGGTTCCCATGCAGGGCGTTTCTTTTATCAAGACCGCCGCCCTGCTGGACATCCAGGCGTTCCGCGTGGAAAGCGATTTCCACTGGTCGATGTTCCTGCACCTGCATCCGCAACTCGTGATCAAGACCGCGACGGCGAAGAGCGTGCAGGCCATCACGACCAATAGCGCGATCATCCTCAATCCGGACGAGAACGAGGACGTGTTTTACGTCACGCCGCCGTCCGTGGTATTCGACCAGGCGCGGCAGACCATCCGCGAGGCCCGCGAGAACGCCTGGATCCAGACCGGACAGGACGCCGCGTCCCGCATAACCGAAGGCCGCATAACCGAGCAGAGTGGCGTCCACAAGCGGCTTTCGTTCGAGATGGCGGAAGCGCCGATCCTCAACCACCTCTCCGACGTGTTCGCCAAGGCGCAGGCCGATTGCCTGGAGATCGTCGCCCGCTACAAGAATCCGTCAGAGAATCCCGGCCCCGAGACCCGGATATTCACCGGCACGGTCACGCACCGGAAAAATTACGACTCGATCTGGGTGAACGATTTCATCGCCACGCTGAAAGAGGCGCTGCCGCTTATCCAGCACAGCCCAACGGCGGCGTCCAAGGCCATTCTGCGCGCTGCCCGCGCTCTGCTCGACAACCCGGATGATGACACCATCCAGCGCATCACGGACGAGCTGGAGGGCGCGAAGGAATATCTCGACGGTGGCGTCGAGGTGCTGATCACGTGGCTCGAACGGTTGAAACTGCTGGGCTATCCCAGCCCCGAGTTCATGAAGCAACTGTTCGCTGCCGTGGCCCGCAAACTGGTCAATGACGACGAGCAGAAAGCGATCCTGGAAGAGATCCTGACCGAGATCGAGGAAGGAACCGAAGAGTCCCTGGCGCAGCCGGACGCCTTTGACCGGCAGATCGAAAACGAGGAAACCGACGGCTCGGCGGGGCAGGAATAACGAGGGTTGCCCGCCCGCGTTCTCCGCCCTGCCGCGCCGACCAAATAATCGAAAGGGTGCACCCCGATGAAATGGTACGACCGCATTCTTTACGCTCCCGACGGTGACGGCGGGGGCGGCACCGGCGACGGCGCCGGAAAAACCAAAGCCGACGACAAGGGAATCTCCAAGGAAGTGGTGCAGGAAATGATCAACGCGGCCATGGTTGACACCACCAAGCGCATTCTCAAAAAGACCGACGCGCTGATCAAGGATAGCATCTCGACCATCACCGCCGATGATTCCCCGCTCATGCAAAAGCTTGCCACGCTCGAAAAATCCGTGAGTGGCAAGAAGGAAAGCGCGAAGAAGGACGCCAGCACCGCGACGGAAATCCCCGACGACGTGCAGGAAAAACTCGCCGCGCAACAGAAGCAAATCGAGAAAATGCAGGCCGCCTTGCAGAAGGCGGAGAACGAAAAGAAGGCCCGCGAGGAGCAGGACCGCGCCAACAAGCGGCGTGCTCATCTCAACGAATTCCTGGACAAGCAGGGATTCAAGACACGCGCCAAGGCGGTCGCCGCCCTTCACTGGTCTGACATCAAGTGGGAGGACGACGGCTCCGAACTCGGCAAGCCGGTGATCCGCAACAGCAAGGGCGAAGAGGTCTCCTATCAGGACTACATCGCCCAGGAATTCGTCAAGAGCGACGAGGGTAAGGACTTGCTCGCCGTCGATGTGGCGAAGACCGGCAGCGGCGCGGGCGAGCATGACACAGGTATTCCCGGCCTGATTATCAAATCGGGATCCATCCCCGATCCGTCCAAAATGACGGACGAGGAAATCGAGAAATCGTTTGCGGCGCTCGTGAAATAGCGCCCCAAATCGTGAGGTGATCCAAACATGTTGAAAACTACCGATACTGGCGTCAGCGGCCAGCAGTATTACGGCGCGTGGCTCTCGCTTAACGTGGCGAAGAATCATGTCCACCGTAATTTTGCCGAGCAAAAACCTATTGTCCCCAATAGCGGCAAGAAGGTCGTGATGCGCTACTACGACAATCTGCCTGTCGCGGATACTCCCCTCGTCGAGGGCGTGACGCCCACGGGCAGTGATCCCGTGCTCCATGAGGTCGAAATCGCTGTCGCTTCCTATGGCGATTACATCGACGTGTCCGACGAGGTCGGCCTGTTCGACCGCGACGGCAATGTCCTGGTCAACCCCAACTCGGCGCAGAACGTCGTGCTCGTCGGCGAGCAGGCGAACGACACGCTCGACACGCTGGCCCGCGATAAGATGTTCGCGGGCAGCAGCGTATTCTACGCGGGCGCGCCCAACGTGGACTCCCGCGACGGGATCGCCCTGACGAACAAGGTGAGCGTGGCCGATTTCCGCATGATCGTGCGCACGCTCATGCTCAACAAGGTGAAGCCCATCACCACTATGATCCAAGCGTCCGTGGGCCAGCAGACCAGCCCCCTGCCGCCCTCCTACATCGGCTTCGTGGGCGCGATGACCCTCCACGACCTGACCCAGCTGACCGGATGGATCGGCGTGCACAAGTACGCCAATCCCGGCGCGGCCTTGCCGGACGAAATCGGCGCGCTGACCGACCTGGACGGGCGGGCCATCCGCTTCATCTACTCCGAGAATGACAAGGTGTTCGCGGGCGCGGGCGCGAGCGGCATCGACGTGTACGCCACACTGGTGTTCGGGCGCGAGTTCTACGGCGAGACCAAGCTGTCGGGCCGCAACCTGATCAATTTCATCCCGAAGCCGTTCGGTAGCGCCGGAACCGAAGACCCTCTCAACCAGAAAGCCACGTTCGGTTGGAAAGTAGAAGCCTACGGCTGCGACATCCTGAAGCAGGTCGCCGGAATCCGCTACGAGCACGCCGTGAGCGAATAACCAGAAGGGAGCCGTAAGCAATGGACACGAAAGAGCCTTTCGTGAATGAAGACCCGGATACCGTGACCGAAGAGACCCCCGCAAAACCGGCGGAGCGCAAACCGCGTTCTCGCAGTAAGGCGGCCACAGCGTCCGCGCCGACGACTAACACTAAGTCCTTCGAGGAAGGTGTCGGCATCGTCCGGCATGGAAGTCTGATGTCCCTCAAGCAACTGCAAAACGATGTCAAGCGCAAACTGGACGCCCAGCCGAAATACATGCTGACGATCCCCGTGATCCCCGGAGCCTCAAAAAAGGCCAGTCCTTTTTTCGACATCCAGGTCAACGGGGTGACGTACCGGATCAAGCGTGGCGTCTCCGTCGAGGTGCCGAAGTCGATCTACGAGGCGTACATGCACACCGCCTCCAGCGCAATCAAAAAGTAATCTGCCCATCGGCAGGAGGAATCAATCATGCAGAAACAAGCCATCGGCGATCAGAACCTGCTCAACGCTCTGACGCCGCGCAAAGAAACTCTCACCGTTACCAACAATGTCGCCAAGCTGACGGTGCCCATCGGGGCGGTGCTGCACGTCGCCGCCACCAATGGATCCACCACCGGCCCGTTTACACCGATCTTTTCGGGAACCGTGGCGACCAAGCAAGCCTTGGTGGACCGCACGGCGAAGACGATCACGTTCTCCAACACGGACGCTGTCACCGAATGCTACGTCGAATACCTGGAAGGGTTCGAGTAATGCGTGTCGCCGCGTGGGACAACCCCAAGCATTCCCGTATTCACCTGCTCGACTCGCTGGCGCGTGGCGCGCAGGCGTGCGGCGCAGTGGTGGAGAGCCGCGACCTGTTCCGCGACGTCAATCACCGCGTGATCCGCCAATACGACGCGCATCTCGTGTATTCGCGGATGTACAACTTCGCTGACCGGGTGATCACCAAGTGCCGCCATCTCAACAAACCGGTGCTGGTGATCGACTCTGGCTACATCCGGCGGGGCGAGTACTTCGCCGTTGGCCTGGGCGGAATCAACGCGGAAGCGGATTTCAAGAACGCCAACTCGCCTGCCGACCGCTTCAACGCCCTGGGCGTGGAAATCAAGCCCTGGCGCGAGGGCGGCGAATACGTCCTACTCTGCGGGCAGCGGCAGATCGACATCACGCTGCCGTGTCCGCCCCCGCAGTGGGCGGCGGTGATGCGCGACGTGGTGCGCTCTGTGACCGGATTGCCGGTTCTGTACAGGCCATATCCGTCCGAACCGTCGGCATATGCCCGGATCGACGGCGCGTTGCCGTCACGTGGTTCGCTGGAGGATGACTTGGCGGGCGCGGCGCTGCTCGTGACGCACACGAGTAACGTGGTCGTGCAGGCGCTGCTCGAAGGCATCCCATGCGTGACGACGGGGCATGGCGTGGCGGACCGGGTAGTCTCGATCGGACTCAAATCCGAGCCGGAACCGACGAAATGGCCTGCCTGGGCGCGGGGCAAGGCGGCGCTCATCCGGCATGTGCTGGACGCGCCGCGTCACACGCTGCCCGATCGGGCGCCTTTCTTTCACGATTTGGCCTACGCGCAGTGGACGGAAGACGAGATGAAAAGCGGTATCCCCTTCCGGCGTCTCATGGGTATCGAGGAGCCAACGGAAGCGGAACCGATCACCGAAGAGCAATCTACCGCCGTCTCCCTCTATGGAGACGAAATCCTGGAGATGGCGGAAGAGGAATATGGTGACCGCCATGAAGTGCTTCTACCACGGCGCTGACTTGGACGGCCATTGCTCCGGGGCGCTCATCAAGCGGTTCTACGACCTCTGCGAGCTGATCCCGATCAACTACGGCGATAAGTTCCCGTGGGAGACGATCGGCGAGCAGGAAATGGTTTTCATGGTGGATTTCTCCCTCCAACCGTTCGAGGAGATGCTCCGCCTTGCCGACCGCGCCAACTTGATCTGGATAGACCACCACGAGACCGCCATCCAAGACTACCGGATGACCGGATGGTCGATCGAGGGCGTCCGTGAGAACGGCAAGGCGGCGTGCGAACTCGTCTGGGAATATCTCTTCAGCGGCGAGGAGATGCCCGACGCCGTGCGCCTGCTAGGCCGCTACGACGTATTGGATCTGGACTACTCGAACGACGTGATGCCGTTTCAGTACGGGATGCGGCGCTACGATACCGATCCCCGCCGCGCCCTGGCGCTGTGGACTGATCTGCTCTGCGGCGACCTCGTGCTCGTCGAGCGAATCATTCAGGAGGGGCAATCCATCCTGAGCCATGAGACCGCCAGCAACGCCAAATACGCCGGCGCTTTCGCGTTCGAGACTGAGTTCGAGGGCCTGAGCGCGATCGCCATGAACCGGGGGCAATGCGGCAGCCTGGCGTTCGAGAGCGTATTCGACCCGGACAGGCACGATTTGATGATCGGCTTTGTCCGGCACAAGGGCATGTGGACAGTGACGCTGTACAGCAGGGACGGCATTAACGTGGGCGAAATCGCCAAGAAATACGGCGGCGGTGGTCACGCCAACGCGGCGGGATTCCATTGCGAAAAACTCCCGTTCGCGATCTGAGGTGATGACATGGCAATCACGGTAGATACCACAATAGGCGGCGCGGATGCCAACTCCTACGTTACGGTGCAGGAATTTAAGGACTTCCTAGCGATCCGCTCCAACGTCCCCACGTCCATCTCCGGGGCGGCGGACGACACCCTGGCGAAATGGCTACTCCAGGCTTGCCGCGAGATTGATTTGCATGCCTTCAAGGGCACAAAATACGTGACGGACATCGACGCGGATGGCAATCCCAAGCAGGCGCTGGAGTTTCCACGGAATTACACCTACTCGACCAACGGTGGCTATATCCCCCAGAACGTGAAATACGCCCAGTGCGAGCAGGCGTTGGAGATCGCCCGGCTGGAAGCGTCCGGCCAGGACCGTGAGGACCGCGACGTTCTGCAATCATTCTCGCGCGGCGGCGTCTCGGTGACGTTCCGGGACCGAAGCACAGAACCGAAGAGCGCACTCGCCGAGAAGGCGAAATACTATCTACAGGTACATCTGGCGTCGTCCGCCGGGACTGTGAAATTGGCACGCTGACTACTCCCACATCGCATGGTGTTTTTTCTCCTTTCCTCCCTGGCCGTGGACGCCGCCTCCACGGCCACTTTTTTAGGTGAACGGCGATGGTGATCGAATCAGAACACGAATGGAAAATCTATAGGCAGAAATTGATCCTGGAGATCAAGGAAATACAGAAAAGCCTCCAAAAGGTCTTCGGCGAAGTAAAGATCAGCCTGAAGGGCAAAATCGTCAGCACGAACCTCTATATCAAGAGCGAACTAGAGGACTTCAAAAAGGAGGTGCTCAATGCCTATACGGACGCGGCGGCGCGGGCCACGGCGCTGGCCTCGACTCTTGTGGATACGTCTGTCAATCTAGCGGATCAGGCCAGCGAAGCGGTAGACAAGGCGGTGTTTGGCACGTCGATCAACGTGAAACTCGGCACCGGCGCGAAGGACGTGGCGAAGCGGCTCAAGGCGCGGCGCTACAAGGACGGATTCCGGCTCTCTGACAAAATCTGGCCTAGCGACAAAAAGGTCGTTAAGGATTTCTACGCGACCATCGAGAAGGGCATCCAGGGCGGGACGGAGTTCAACGGCGTCGTCGAGAAACTCGTTGAACTGAAAGTCGAGAAGGCGGCAGAGAAACTACCCAAGTATCTCGCGGAGTTGGACGCGGCGGCGAAGGCGGCGGCGCAGGGGCTGCCCAACGCGCACGCGAACTTCCAACGGATCGTCGGCGACGTGCGGCGGCAACTCGCCAAGCGCAAGGTGGCGGAATATATCCGGCCAACCCAGCAATCACTCGGCATCCTGGGGACGCGGCAGGCGACCGAGGCGCTGCTCGATCGCGTCGAGCGGGCCGTCAATAAAGGCTCGCAGTCCATGATCCAGGACGCGGTGGACAAATATCTCGTCAAGCGGGCCGAATACCATTCCACGCGGGCGGCGCGCACCATGGCGGCGCGGGCGTTCATGGAGGCGGGGCAGGCGGCGCGCAAAAAGAAGCCCTGGGTAATCGGCGAACGATACACACTCTCCGCGTCGCATCCCCGGCTGGACGAGTGCGACATCCGGGCGACGGTCGATCTCGGTATGGGTCCGGGCGTGTATCCCAAGGGACACGGGCCGTGGGATCACGTCAACGGGCTGTGCTACTACGTGGACGTGATCGACGAGAAGTATTTCGAGCGTGACAAGCCGCTCAAGCCCAAGTGGAAAAAGGGCTGGAAAGAGCAGATCGACAAGGTACGTCCTGGATCCCCGCTATCCGACTACGCGAACAAATTGGGGGCGCGGGAAAACGCCGGGCGTGTCGCCGAAGAGATCAAGAAAGCGGGACCGCATTTCCCGAAGGTGGACGTGAAACCGAAAGCGCCGAAACTCACGGCGAAGGAAGTAGAGGACTTATACAAGATCGAGGCGGAGAAGATGCAGCGGGAAGCGGAGAAGGCCGCCAAAGCCAAGGCGGTGAAGAAACCCAAACCGCCCGCGCCTAAAACATCCGCCACGAAACCGACGAAACCCCTGCAACCGCCAACGCCGGACACGATCCCCACACAGCAGCTACCGCCCGTGGACGAGGCGCTGAGCGCCCGTGAGCGCATCCCCATGGACACCATGAACCGGGCGCGGCAGGAGATCAAGGAGGAAGTCGAGAAGGCCCTGCTCGAACATCAGAAAAAGGCTATTGAGATAGAGAAGGCCGCGCAGAAAGCCCATGACGCCTACGTGCGCGAGAAGGCGTTGGAGAGAAAATTCTCGGGCCGGTTGAAAGCCATCCAGGAAGCCGCGACGCAGCAGGAAATGCGAATCATCGCCGACCTGGAGAAGCAACTCGCCGAGCAGCAGGCGAAACTCGCGGCGCTGGAGCAGGCGAAACTCAACCTTATGCCCAAGAGCAAGATCCCCAAGATCCCCGACCGCCTGGAGATCATGGATTCGTCCGGCCTGGAGCAGATAGGGCCACAGCGGGGCAGCAATCCGGGCGGCTTGTTCCAGGACAAGGCGACGGGCGAGAAGTGGTACGTCAAATACCCGCAGAGCGGCGAGCATGCCCGCAACGAGGCGCTGGCCGCGCATTTCTATAAACTCGCGAATGTGAAGGTTCCCGAAGTGAAATTGATACGCGGGCCAAACGGCAAACTCGGCGTGGCGTCCAAGATCATCGACGGCCTGGAGGAGAACGCGCAACTCCTCATGTCCGGCAAGGCGAAGGGCGTGATGGAGGGATTCGCGGCGGACGCCTGGCTCGCTAACTGGGACGTGATGGGCCTTACCTACGACAACATGCTCATCAAAGGCGGGAAATACGCCTACCGCGTGGACACGGGCGGCGCGCTGCTGTTCCGGGCGCAAGGAGCGCGCAAGGGCGCGGCGTTCGGGAACGTCGTCGAGGAGTGGACTACGTTCCGCACCGTGCAGTCGTACACGACCACGCCGGTATTTAGCCGAATCACGGAGAAGCAGTTGCTCACGTCGGCGAATCGCGTGCTGAAAATCTCCGACGACAGCATACGCAAACTGGTGAAACTCTACGGCCTGGACGACAGCCTGGCGGATACGCTGATCGCACGAAAGCGATTCATCCGGGCGGAAGTCGCTAAACTCAAGCGCAAGGGCGTAACGGCGCGCACGGTGGCGGCGGCCAAGACACCCGAGAAGACGCTGACGGCGGCGGAATGGTCGAAGGTCGAGGAGGCGCGGGGCAATGGCTACGCCGTGGCAATCGACAAGCAGGACATCGAAGACCAGCAGATCCTTTTCTGGCGCGAGAAAAAACCGAATGGGGAATGGATCGTCAACGGCACGTTCAAGGTACGGGACGAGGCGTTACGGAAACTGGAAAATTTGGTTCGGCTCGCGGATCAGAGCGGGCCTACGGTTGAGATCGACGAATTCTATGACAAACTCGTCGAGGCGGTGAAATCCGTCCGGCACCGAATCAACCAGGGGAATACCCAGGTATCGGCCTGGGAACCCTATGTCCGCGACCGCTACGACGCGGTGAAGAACCTTTTCCGTGGATTGGACGCGGCGAAGAAGCGCCACTACAAGCCGTGGATAGACGCTTTGGATGACGTTTTCAGTACCGATACGGCGGCGTGGCGCGGCCCGCAGGGATTAGTGAATGCGTTCATGCGTCCGGGGCGGGGCGGCGCTCCGGCAGGGCCGGTGAATTTCCAAAAGGTCGTCCGGGAATTGGAGGGCAAGAATCTGCGGCGCGGCTGGATCGAGCAAACCGGGCAACCCGGAATGCGCTACGGTTTCGATTATTTCTATGAGGCGAAACTCCAGGATGGAACCGTGATCCGATACTGGCCGGAGCGCAGTGAGATTAAATTTGCCCATCAGCGGCGCGTGCAGGTGATCAGCGTGAAAGACGGTGTGGAGGGTGCGGAATCTATCTTTCAGGCGCTGGAACAGGCGGGCATTGACGTGGCGCGGGCGACGGCGTTGGATCAGGAGGAACTCTATCTCAACCAGATCGCCTATGCGGCGCGTCCCCGGAAATACTCCGAGGTCGAGCAGATCCTCCAGGTTCCGGAGCAATCACGGCGCGTCGATATGCTAAAAAACTGGCTCAACCAGGAGTTGGGCGTCCCGGACATCACGCGATTACCGGACTATAATCCGGCTGGCGTGCACGAGGCATTCGGGCATGGACCGATCCGGCGCATCAGGCCCGACCTCACCGGCGCGGACTGGAAGGATTTTGTGAAGAATCATCGACTCTACCACCAGATGACGGGTCATGGCGGAACGGCTGACATATTCGACCGAATCCTGGAGTCCGGTGGGAAACTCGTTCCCACGACGGACAAGGTCAGGCGAGGCATCCTGCCCAGCGGGATGAGTCCCAGCCAGGATCTGGAGTCTGGCGGTGCGGACTATGTGTTCACACGGATAGTCACGAGCCGCAAGAACGATCACGGGCTATACTGGAAGACAGAGCACCTGAAGCGCCTCGACGCGATCACCTATGACGGCGACCGGTACGGACGGACGACCGGGGATACGGTACTCCGCAATCGTCGATCCACGATTCAGGAGTTCCGCGACGCGGCGCAGTCGTACAATAACGAGACGATCTTCAAGGGCGGGCTATCGCTTTTCGACGGATTGGAGAAGATCGTGGTATCTCCGAATGAGCGACAGGCGGTCATCGACGTATTCAAGCGGCACGGCTACGACACGTTCCCGGACGGGCGGCGCATAGAGGATATAGTGAAAACGAGATGAGCAACCTATTCGGCAAGCATGCGAATCCTCTCCTGGTGGAGACGGATTTCGGCGGCACGCGGTTCGCGGCGGAGATATTCCCCACGGTGAAAGGCGTGGTGTTCTTCGACATCGGATGGCACATGAATGATTCCGGCCATCCGTTCCATCTCATCGAGGGGAAAATCACGGGGGAAGGCCCGTGGCGCGTCGGAAAGACCGTGATCCGTGAAATCACGGAAGATGATCCATACGCCCTCTGGCAGGAGTGGTGGGACTGGCAGGCGGCGAGCAAGAAAAACTACCCTTCGCGTGAAGAGATCGAGGAGGTCGCCCGCGAGTTCGGCGCGTTGGTCTGATTTGCGCTTCCCGTTGCACAAATTTGCGCTATATATAGTAACGTTTCCCTAACATAGGCGTGTGTTCGGTTATCGGGTCTGATCTGTGCGTTTGCGAGATTGGACCCCTTTTTTTGCCCGCAAGGACGAAAAAAAAGTGAAAAAAAGTGAAAAAAGTACTTGACAACGGTTTCTGTTTGCCTATAATATGGGCAGAGGTTGAAAAAAACGGGCAAAAAGGAGAGAGACAAAAAAAAGTGAAAAAAAGTGAAAAAAGTACTTGACAACGGTTTCTGTTTGGCTATAATATGGGCAGAGGTTGAAAAAAACGGGCAAAAAGGAGAGAGACAATGGCTTACTACGCTGGCTGGAACAAGGGTGGCAACATGAATTATCGGCGGGGACGGGATCGCGGCGATCTGTACAACCCGGAAGACGCGGTGGGAAACGTCACCCTGAGCCGCGACAAGAACACGCTGAAGGTTGACTTCCCCTACCGGGCGTATCTGGTTGAGCAAGTCAAAAAGATGCGCGGCGCGAAATTCCACCCCAACGGGAAATACTGGACCGTTGAAAACCTCCCGCAGTACGTCCTTCGGCTGCACGAGTTGGGATTCAGCATGTCGGCTCATCTGCTGTCGAGCCGGGGCTGCGAATAGTTCGCCCTGCGCTTTAGCCACCCTACGGGGTGGCTCGACCGCTCGGCGAGCGGCAAAACGGGCGCCGGTCCCGCCAACCGGCAAAGGAGGAAGTATCATGACAAAGTATACCTACCGCTACACCGACACATGTGCATCGTACGACCTGCGGGACGGGGAGTCCTTCGATCGCTCCCTCACCGACGAGCAGTTGCGGGAGGCGATCCTGGCGGACTGCAAGGACTACGACACGAACGGCATGCAGATCACCCTCCGCGTCTACGAGATGGTCTGGGAGACCCAGGATCCGGACGATCCGGAGACCGCCGAGGATGACTGGGACGACGTGATCGCGCGCCCGAACGTCATCCTGCCAGGCCTGGACGTTTCCAGCGTGGATCACGTGCACGTGTTTGAGGTAGGCGATGCCGAGACCAGCGATCTGTGGGTCACCGTTATCGCCACCGACCGGGAATCGGCGGAAAAGTACGCCGAGAAGACGTATCCCGGCGAGGCATACGATGTGTGGGGTACGGACAGCCTCCCCGGCATGGGCAGCGCCGTCCCGATCGTGGATCGGGACGGCGACGTGATCGCCACCCGGTAGTTCTTCGACCGAGTCCCCGACCCTGGTCGGCGGACTCAGTCGCCCACCGGCTCGTTCGGTGGGTCATCACGGCCCACGGGCCGAAAACGAGGTGCGATCATGAATACAACGTATTACATCTACCACGGTTGGGAGGGGATGATCTCCTCCTATCCCCTTCCCTCCTATTGTTCGACCGCCGCTTCGG
>Ga0209508_1001494_pt1 | contig 18143 bp, 11 predicted proteins | sample AD_UKC129_MetaG_FD_184427 | JGI IMG/M metagenome (GOLD analysis project Ga0209508, IMG submission 184427) | Active sludge microbial communities of municipal wastewater-treating anaerobic digesters from Canada - AD_UKC129_MetaG (SPAdes) (version 2) | ecosystem: Engineered > Bioreactor > Anaerobic... | reverse complement strand
ACCAAATTTATTTCGTTAACATTATAGTGCTCTCTTTCTCTCCTAAATTGAAAGCTGGAGATTTTACTCTCCAGCTTTCTTAATTTACAAATATGCAATAAGCAATGTTTCTTTTATATAAATATTAATTATGGAATAAATTATGCTTAATATAATAAGTGATTTTTTTGTATTATATTCAGAATATTAGCAGTCACTTTAAATATGATATAATTATGAATAAAGGATTTAGTTATGAAAGCTAAGAAGCTGTTTTTATCGCTGATAGTTTTTTGTTTCATTTGCAGTTCTTTTTTATTCGCCAGTGAATCCAGAACTATCACTCTTTCCAATAATCCATCTACTACAAGACTTTTAAGTAATAACCAATATGGCTTTGAAGTAAAATTTGAAGTCGGAAAGTTAGATATCAAAGAAATATCTACAAAAGCAGGACTCTTTGATGAACTCTCTATAGAAGGTTATAATTTTACTCCCCGAATAGGAGAACCTCAATTGCCAATGGAGAGTAAATTTTTTGCTGTTCCCATAGGAGCAAGTGTTAATTTTGAGATTGTAGACCAAAAATTAGACATCTTAGATAAGACTCAGTCTCAGCTTCTACATCCTGTGATTCCTACTCAGCGTCCTATCTCTAAATCAGAAGACCCTTCTTTAGTTCCCTTTGAAATGAATGAAGTTCTTTATCATCAGGATACTTTAATAAAAAATGAGCTATTCCGCTTAGAAGAGATAGGATATATGCGAGGAGTTCGTCTGTTCCAGATGTTCTTTGAACCAATAAGTTATAATCCTGTAAAAGGAGAACTCCAGGTTACCAAAGAATTAACTGTTCGGATAACTTATCATAATCCTGATTTTGCTGCCACAGAAGAATTACTGGCTCGGACTGCTTCCTATGAATTTGATGAACTCTATGCTAAGACTCTTTTTAATTGGGAAAAAGACAATCGTTCCAGCATTGTGCGTTATCCTACTAAGATGTTGATTCTTTGTCCCGTTGGCTATACTTCCTACATCCAGAGTTTTATAGATTGGAAAATTCAACAAGGTTATGCGGTTACCGTTGCTACTGTAGGTTCAGGAGGAACTATAGCCAGTAATACTACCAGTGCTATTATATCTTATATGCAAAGTGTTTGGTCTTCGGCTACTGTCCAGAATCCTGCTCCTACTTATCTTTTGATTATTGGTGATGAATCCGGTACTATTAGTATTGTTACTAATACCGGTTCTACAAATACTCATCCAACTGACCTGAATTATGTTCGTTTACAAGGTTCGGATTATGTTCCAGAAATGTATTATGGAAGATTTTCTGTCTCCTCTACCACAGAACTTACCAATATTGTAAATAAAACTATCACCTTTGAAAAGACTCAGATGACAGATTTATCCTATCTTAGTAAAGTAGTTATGATTGCTGGAGCAGATGCCACTTATGGTCCTACTCATGGTAATGGAGCTATTAATTATGGAACACAATATTATTTTAATTCCAATAATGGTATAACTTCCAATACCTATCTCTATCCTGCCTCTCAATCAAGTGATGCACAAGTTCTTGCCAATGCTAATGAAGGAAGAGGTTATCTAAATTATACTGCGCATGGAAGTGAAACCAGTTGGGGAGATCCTACTTTCACTGTTAATGATGTAAATGCAATGACTAATATAGGAAAATTTAGTGTCTTTGTGGGAAATTGTTGCCTGACCAATAAATTTAATTATACTGGTGGACCTTGTTTTGGTGAAGCTATTATCCGAAAAGCAAACGCTGGTGGTGTAATCTATATTGGTGGTACAAACAACACTTATTGGAATGAAGACTACTGGTGGGCTGTTGGAGCAAAAGGAACAGCTAATGGTTCAGCTCCTGCCTATAATGCTAATACTCTGGGAGCTTATGATGCTATGTTTCACACTCATAATGAAGCTTTCACTGATTGGGCTCAAACCACAGGCGAAGTTATTTGGATGGGAAATATGGCTGTCTCTCAAGCTGCTAGTTCTTTCACTAACTACTACTGGGAAATCTATTCCATTATGGGTGACCCATCACTTATGCCCTATTTTGGAGAACCAGCAACAAATTCTGCTACCTTTAATAATCAGATTTTAATTGGGACTTCAACATATACTATTTCAGGTGCCGCGCCCTATTCCCGAATCGGTTTAACAATGAATGGTATAATCTATGGAACTGGTATTACCGATGCTTCTGGAAACTTAACCTTAAATATAACTCCATTTACTAACCCAGGAACAGCCACGCTGGTTATAACTGCTCAAAATAGAAGAACCGTTATTAATAACATTGATATAATAGCACCCTCAGTTCCCTGGATGACTGTTTCTTCTGTAGTTTATGATGATGAAAATAATGATATCCCAGAATACAATGAATCAGGATTCTTTGATGTAACTTTTTCTAATGTAGGTTCAGTTAATGCTACCAATGTGAGCTGTGTTTTGTCTTGTTCCACTGCTGGTATAACAATCACTCACGATACCATAACTATTCCTTTTTTAGCTGCTAATGCTTCTACTATCATAGATAATGCTTTTGCTTTAAGTATTGCCGATAACATTGCTAATGGCACTGAAGCTAATTTCACCATTACTATGACTATGAGTGGTTACACTCCTTGGACCTATGAATTTTTCCGAATCATCTCTGCTCCTGCACTGCAGTTTGGAGATATCACTATCTATGATCCCACAGGAAATAATAATGGTAGATTAGACCCAGGAGAAACGGTTACTATAGCTATCCATTTAAATAATAATGGAGGTTCTGTATCTCCTTCAGGAACGGCAACTATGTCCTGTTCTGATTCTGGCATAACTATAAATAACGGTAATGCAGCTTTTTCATCTATACCAGCTTCAGGTAATACCACTCTTTCTTTCAATCTAACTGCCAGTTCCAGTCTGACAATAGGGACTCTGATTACTTTGAATCTTAATGCCAGTGCTGGAGCTTATACAGCTAATAAACTTGAACCTATAACCTTAGGACTTATCTTAGAAGACTTTGAGACTGGAAACTTTAATGCTTTTGGCTGGACTATGGGAACCTATCCCTGGACTATTGATGCCAGCACTTATCACAGTGGTAACTATTCAGCTCGCAGTGGAGTTATAACGGACAATCAATCCAGCACTATGGAAATAATCAGGATATTTGATGCTGCAGGAACACTTTCTTTCTGGTATAAAGTTTCCTCAGAAGCCAACTATGATTTTCTTAAATTTTCAGTTGATGGAACCGTTCAGGGTAGTTGGTCAGGAACGGTAGATTGGACTCAAGCCAGTTTTACTATTACTGCTGGGCAGCACACTTTACAATGGGCATATACTAAAGATGTATCGGTAAGTAGTGGCTCTGATTGTGCCTGGATAGATGATATCATTTTCCCTGCTTCAATAACCTATACTCCTCCCTCTATTACCTATTCTCCTTCCAGTTTTACTCAGCAACTAAATCCTAATCAGAGCGCTACACAAAATTTAACTATAGGAAACACAGGGACAGGAACCCTGAACTTTACTGTTTCCAGACCTACAGGTTCCACTACGGTTCTGGATGAGAGTTTTGAAAATGGAGGCTCTATCCCTTCTGGCTGGACTCAGGAATATGTTAGTGGTTCTGTAGCCTGGACTTTTACCACTGGGGGATACAATGGACATCCAGCATCCGCCTATGATGGTACCTATAATGCCAGATTTTATTATGGCAGCACCTCATCTCGTACTACAAAATTAATTACACCATCTCTTAATCTTAGCGGAGCAGACAGTGCTACTTTAACCTTCTGGCACACCCAGGAAGCCTGGTATGGAGATCAAGACCAGCTTAAAGTTTACTATCGGACATCTGCCACAGGAAACTGGAATCTTATTACCAGTTATACAAATAGTATTGCCAATTGGACCCAGGAGACTATTTCTCTTCCCAACCTTTCTTCCACCTATTATATTGCTTTTGAAGGAATTTCGCATTATGGCTATGGTGTCTGCTTAGATAAGGTAGTAGTAACCAAAACCGCAACTGCCCCTATTCCTACCTGGCTAACAGTTTCAGGTGGAAATTCTTATAGTGGAAGTATCGCTTATAATGAACCAGCTCAAATTATTCCTATAGGTTTTAATTCTACAGGACTCAGTCTGGGTACTTATAACACAAACCTGACTATTAGTAGTAATGACCCGGTTAATTCTTCTATCACTATTCCTGTTACTCTAAATGTAACTTCTATCTCTATTCCAGTAATAGTAGTTAATCCCTTAGCTATTAATTTTGGCACTGTGGCAGTTAATAGTAGTGTTCAGGAACAGTTCTCTATTCAGAATACTGGGACTGCTTTGCTTTCTGGTGAAATTACTACTCCAGCAGGTTATAGTGTCATAGAAGCAACCTCAAAAGAAAAAGGTAATGTCTTAGCATCCAGACAGAATGAATATACACGCAATACCTTGAGCTATTCAATTAATCCAGGTTCCAGTAAAATCTATAATCTTATTTTTACTCCTGTATCAGCAACTACCTATTCGGGCAATGTAGTAATCACCAGCAACGATCCTAATAATCCTACTGTAAATATTGTAGTCACAGGTTCAGGATTTGTCCCAAATACACCTCCAACTATCAATCTTCCAGAAAGTTTCAGCTTTATGAAGAATGGAACTTTACAAGTAGACTTTTCTTCCTATATAAATGATGCAGATAACGACCCACTTCAGCTTAATTATAGTGGCAATACCTATATTCATATTCAGATGGAGAATTATCTGGTAACTTTTTCTGCACCAGTAAACTGGACAGGTTCTGAAACGATTACTTTCTCTGTTTCAGATAGTTCAGCAATTTCTTATGAACAGGTGGAAGTCATTGTTTATCCTTCTCCTATGCCCAATTGGAATGTGGTGGTTTATCCAAATAATTCAGCCACGGTTTATGGAATTGTCACCCTTGAAGAAGTGCCCTGTGAACTTAATGATTGGGTCGGTGCTTTTGTTGAAAATGAATGTAGAGGAATGGCTGAGGTGATTACTGCTAATGGAAATGCTTATGTGACCTTACTAGTGAATCTTGCATCCGATGGAGAAAATGTCAGTTTCAAAATCTTTGATTGTAGCACTGAGACTATTTATCCTGTACTGGAAACTTATAATCTTCATTTTGGAGAAGAACTTGGTCCTATTCCTCTTAACGGTGTCTACTTTATAGAACTTGCTCCCCCTGTAGTTTTCTTATCCCATTCTGCTGGTAGCTCTGTTCTGACTTGGAATGCCATTCCATATGCAACCCACTATAAAATCTATCGCTCCACTTTAAGCCCTTATGAAGGTTTTGAACTAATAGCTATAGTGTCTGGTTTGCAATATATAGATTCCGAAATGCAAAGTAAAGCCTTCTATTATGTAAAAGCAGTAAATAACCAGATTTCTAAAAAATGAAGGATACAATGAAACATATACTACCCCTAATCTTATTAATATTGATTTCTTTGCCTGTGTTGGCAAAAGATTGGACTGAATATTATTTTCAGTTTGAAATTCAGGATAAATCTGAACTGGAGTTCTTGACTGATATTATATCTATAGCCAAAGTTCAGGGCAATGTCGTCTGGGCATTTGCAAATGATGAAGAATGGCAAGCTTTTCAGCAGCTTAATTATCATCCTCAATTACTGCAAAAACCTGGTTATGGAATTGAGCAACCTATGCGTGATGTAGGAGACTCCTTTAGAGATTGGTATACCTATCCCACTTATGATGCTTATGTTGCACAAATGTATGCCTTTGCTTCAAATTATCCAAATCTCTGTCAGATTTATGACATTGGAACTACCATCAATGGACGCAAAATCCTTTTTGCTAAGATATCAGATAATGTTAGTTTACACGAAGCTGAACCCGAAGTGCAATATTCTGCAACTATTCATGGAGATGAAACCTGCGGTTATATGACAATGTTGCATTTGATAGATTATCTATTAAGTAATTATTCTAACAATCCTCGCATTCAAAATCTGATTAATAATCTGGAAATATGGATAAATCCTCTTGCCAATCCGGATGGCACTTATTATGGTGGAAATAATTCAGTTTCAGGAGCCCGGCGTTATAATGCAAATGGATATGACCTGAATCGTAGTTTTCCAGATCATTGGGGAACACCAAGTGCTCCTACTCAAGCGGAAACAACTATCTTTACTAATTTTGCCAATGCTCATCTTTTCGTGTTATCTGCCAATTTTCATGGTGGCTCTGAGGTAGTAAATTATCCCTGGGATGGAACCTATACACCACATATTGATGAAAATTGGTTTATAGATCTCAGTGCTGATTATGTAAATACTGCTCGTCAGGTCTATAGTAGTTATATGACCAGTCTTTATTCTACGGGTTACACCAATGGAGCTGATTGGTATGTGATTCATGGAGGACGGCAGGATTATTTTACCTACTTTCATCATTGTAGAGAGGTTACCATTGAGCTCTCCAATACTTATATAACTCCTGCTTCACAATTAGAAAATTACTGGAATTATAATTATAACTCTCTTTTGGGATATCTGGAAAATGCTCTTTATGGTCTGCAAGGAACTGTTAAGGATGTATATAGCAATCCTCTTGTTGCAACTATTACAATTCTCGGTTTGGACACAGATTATTCTACTGCCATTACTGATCCTGCTTGTGGAGATTATATCAGGATGCTTCTTCCTGGAACTTATAATGTCCAGATTAGTGTGGATGGATATGAGCCTCAAACTTTCAATAATATAGTTATAACTGAAGGTCAGAAAACCACACTCAATGCTGTTTTTGGAGTGGCTCCTCTCTCTCAAACTCTACAATTAAATGCTGGCTGGAATCTAATCAGCTTTAATATTCAGCCCAATAATCTGAATATAGAATCTATTCTAAGTCCTGTTATGGGAAATGTTATTCAGATTAAAAATCTTAAAGAAAGCTTCCATCCAGGAATGGATTCATATTATAATACCATTACTAATTTAGATATAACCTGCGGTTACTGGATAAAAATGAATTCTTCAACCAGTTTGTATTTAGAGGGGACACCTATTGATCCTTCTACTCATCCTATTAATCTGAAGACAGGATGGAATCTTGTTCCTTATTATCCGGAAAATATACTCTCAGTTATTAGTGCCTTGCAGTCTATTACCTCCTATTTACAAGAAGTAAAATATTTCAATCAAGTATATATTCCTGAAAGAATTAACAATAGTTTAACTCAGATGGAACCTGGTAAAGGATACTGGATTAGAGTTTTGCAGGATTGTAACTTAATTTATCCGGCTGCAAAGAATTAAGAATCTTTTGATTAAGATAGAGAATATCCTCTTGAATCTAAGTTTTCCAGGACTTCTGAGGGTATAGCTATTGCTCTTTTAAAGCTAAAGCTGTTCTGAGTCTCTGAACTAATCTCATAACCTTTTAAGAATTAATAAGTTTTCTTATAATCTTTAGTCCGATTTTGTTCGCAAGCTTCAGAAAAACATGGTAGATAAGGACATCAACCCTTTCCCCATTTTATAATAAGTTACTTAGGGGAAAGATAAAGATATCATCTCTTCTTTCAATAACCTTTTCCTAACGAGGAACAGAACCATTTTTATCAGAAAAAAGAATATAAAATAAAAGGGTAATTAACTTCATATTTATCAATAGGTTCTTAAGACCATCTTAGCTCTCCCTTAGCTCTTGCTTAGCTAAATTGCTAAGCGACAGCTAAATATAAGCCAAGAAAGACAATCCAATAAAAATTTAGGTTTACCTGATGAACTCTCCTCTTGCTGGTCTTATAAAAGCTAAACTTGAATTGACTTCTTAATCTCATAAAAGTAAACTAAACAAGAGAGCTATACTAAATTGATACTATTTATAAAGGTAAAATAGCAGACTGCTAAGTTAAAAAGACTTCAAAAAGGAATAATAATTAAAGGATTAAGCTAATTGTAAGAGTTTATGTAGCTGTAATTGTAAATGGGCGGGAACTCCATCTTTTAGCATCCATTGAGCGAGAGTTTCTGGAGCAAGACGACCAATCACAGGAGAAAAAAGTAAAATCCTATCCTCTAATTCATTATTTCGGATAAAATTTAGGGCAAACATATAGTCTTCATGCGAAGCAAGAACAAACTTTATTTCATCCACTGGCAGGAGAAAATTAAGGTTTTCCATTAAAAATGATTCACCAAAACCACTTCCAGGACACTTCACATCTACGATTTTCACTACATAATCAGGGACATTTTGCAGGGATTGAGTACCATTAGTCTCAAGTAAAATCCGATATTTTTCCTCATGCAAGACCTTCATCAGTTCAATTGTCCTTTTTTGTAAAAGAGGTTCACCTCCGGTGATTTCCACTAAAGAACAAGGATATTTACGAATCTCTTGCAGAATTTGTTCAAAAGACATTTCTTTTCCATTGCTCCATGCATAAGTTGTATCACACCAGGAACAACGGAGGTTACATCCGCTTAATCTAATAAAAATGCAGGGCAAACCATAATAGGTTGATTCACCCTGCAAACTATAGAAAATCTCACATATATTTAATGACATAGAATACCTCTCACTTTTCAAGAAAAAGAGACGCCACTTATTTCTGACGAATTTCTTTCACTTTTTTAGTGATTAAGGGAACTATCTCAAACAGGTCGCCTACTATTCCCAGGTCTGCTACTTTAAAGATAGGAGCATCTGGGTCCTTGTTAATGGCTATAATATAATCGGAAGAAGACATTCCTGCCAAATGCTGAATAGCACCAGAAATTCCAACAGCAATATAAATTTTTGGTTTAACGGTCTTTCCGGTTTGACCCACTTGATGAGAATAGGGAATCCATTCTGCATCCACAGCAGCACGCGAAGCTCCCACTGCCCCACCTAAAGCTTCAGCTAACTCTTCTAACAGGGCAAAGTTCTTAGCTTCTTTCAGACCTCTTCCACCTGAAACAATGATATTTGCCTCCGTAATATTAGCGAGAGTGGTCTTTTCTTTTTCAAAACCCAACCAGAAGCTCTTATCCTCTAAATCACTAAAATCTATCTGTTCTTTAATTATTTCACCTTTGCGTGAATCATCACGAGGTAAAGCATCCATAACCTTATGACGAACAGTTGCCATTTGGGGACGATGATTAGGAGTGATAATAGTAGCCATAATATTGCCACCAAAGGCAGGTCTGGTCTGAAGTAAGTTTCCAGTTTCGGGATCAATTTCCAAACCAGTACAGTCTGCTGTTAAACCTGTATGCAATTGTACTGCTACTCTCGGGATGAAAGACCTTCCGGTAACAGTTGCTCCAGCCAGAATGATAGCTGGTTTATGTTTACGAGCAAGTTCAGTTAAAGCTCGTGCATAATTGAGATCAAGAAAATGTTCCAGTGCTGGATTATCAACAGCTATCACCTGATCTGCCCCAAAAGCAAAAAGCTCCGGATACAGGTTTTCCAGATTTGACCCCAGAAGCACAGCAGTGATAGCAGAATTCATCTGTTCAGCCAGTTCTTTTCCTTTCCCTAAAAGCTCAAATACCACAGGTGCAATAACTCCATCTCTCTGTTCAGCAAAGACCCAGACACCCTTATATTGTTCCTTATCAATTTGTTCTGCTGCTTGTTTTCGGATAAGGATAGCCTCAAAAGGACAAGTCTCCACACATGCTCCACAAAGTGTGCATTTATCTTCATCTATAACAGCAAGTTTTGCCTGTATGCTGATTGCACCATAAGCACAGGCTCTGGTACAGAGTCCACAACCTATACATTTCTGATCAATAATTTCAATCATCGGAAAACTCCCTGATAACCAAGATTTGAATCTTAAACTTCACTATTAAACTCATATATTTGCGAGCAATATAGCTTTATAAGGGCTATAATTTTTAATCAGTAGAATTGAGTCAAGGAAAGTCTAACATTATTTCTGAAAAAAAATACTTGCCTAAAAATGATATTTACATTTATAAGGGAAAAAATAGAAATCTCCCAGAGAGCAAAAAGGAGTGTAAATGAAATTAAAAACATTTCCAGGAGGTGTTCATCCTCCGGATAACAAGCAATACACTTCTGCTGTCCCGATTGAGGAGTTCCCCCTTCCTCAAAAAGTGGTAATACCTATGTCTCAACATGTGGGAGCTCCATCCGTCCCACTGGTTAAAGTTGGTGAAGAAGTTAAAACCGGGCAAAAAATAGCGGAAGCTAATGCTTATGTTTCTATCCCTCAACATTCCTCAATAAGTGGGAAGGTAACCAAAATTGATACCTTCCTTCATCCTTTAGGAGCAATGAGTTTAGCCATTGAGATTACTGGTGATGGTTCAGATAGCTGGATAGAGCTTGTGGATGAGCCAGATTTTATGAACTTGCCTGTGGAAGAAATGAAAAATCGTATCAAAGAAGCAGGAATTTGTGGTATGGGCGGTGCTGGTTTTCCAACTATCGTTAAACTCTCACCACCTGAAAACAAACCTATAGACACGGTTATTCTTAATGGAGTGGAATGTGAACCTTATCTCACAGCAGACCATAGATTGATGCTGGAACAATCTGAAGGGATAATCAAGGGATTAAAAATAATTATGAAAATCCTGAATGCTCAACACGGAATGATTGGCATTGAATCCAATAAACCAGATGCTATTGCTCTAATGAACAAGCTCTTAGCCAACGAAAAAAATCTTAGTGTTGTCCCTTTGAAATTGAAATACCCACAAGGTGCAGAAAAGCAATTAATCTATGCTGCCACAAAACGTATAGTTCCAGCTGGAGGTTTACCTCTGGATGTAGGAATAGTAGTACAAAATGTTGGAACAGCCTTTGCCATTTATGAAGCTGTTCGTTTCAAGAAACCCTTAGTAGAAAGAATTATAACTGTTACCGGAAGTGTAGTAAATAATCCTAAGAACCTTAAAGCTCGTATAGGAACCCTATTCTCTGATTTAGTAACCTATTGTGGTGGAACTAAATCAGAGATTGGAAAAGTGATTTCTGGTGGTCCTATGATGGGTTATGCTTTACCTTCTCTGGATGCCCCTATGGCAAAAGGCACTTCTGGTTTGATTTTATTCAGTGAAAAAGAAGCCAGGACCATTGAAGAACGCAATTGTATCCATTGTGCTCATTGTGTTGATGTGTGCCCGATGAATCTTGTCCCCAGTCTTATTGCTCAAGGAGTTAAGGGTGGAGACTTGACACTTGCTGTTAAAGCAGGTCTTCAAGATTGTATAAAATGTGGTAGTTGTGCTTATGTATGTCCAGCTCATATACGAATAGTACAATGGGTAGATACAGGAAAATTGCGTTATGCAGAAGAACAACGACAAGCTAAATGAAGAAAGGATTGAATTATGAAAGATAAATTTATTGTTTCACCTGCTCCACATATACATGATTCTACCAGTATTCCCAGAGCTATGTGGAATGTAGTTATAGCCTTACTTCCAGCTTTAGCTTTCTCTATTTATTACTGGGGTTGGCGAACTCTTTTTCTTACTGCCTTGGGAGTTCTTACAGCAGTTCTAACCGAAGCTTTAATCCAAAAATTCCGAAAAGTCCCAGTTACTGTTTATGATGGTTCAGCTGTGGTCACGGGAATGCTTCTTACCTATAATATTTCAGCTGGTTCGCCCTGGTGGTTACCTGTTATAGGTTCAATTTTTGCCATCGCTATAGGTAAACAGGTATTTGGTGGTCTGGGTAATAATGCTGTCAATCCAGCGCTTTTAGGAAGAGCTTTTCTGCTGGCTTCCTGGCCTTCTTTGATGACAGGTAATTGCTGGAAACCAACTATGGCTCACAATTTATCTGCTTCTTCCATTAATGGAATCAGCAATTTAAGTGCCATCAGCGATAGTCTTGCCACTATTTCTCCTAAAGCCTACAATTTGGTTACCGGTGCTACACCTTTAAAGGTGATGCAGACCTTAAGGGATACTACTTTTATCAATACCTTAACCAGTGATCCAGCCACTAATATTGACCTCGGAACCAAGATATTTAATGGGCTCATAGATATGGGAACATTAAAATCTATGTTCTGGGGTAATATTGGAGGATGTATTGGTGAAGTATCTGTTTTTGCTTTGCTTATTGGTGCTATCTATTTGCTCTGGAAAAATATAATTGAATGGCGGATTCCTTTCTTCTATCTACTTACTGTAGCTGTATTGACTTTCCTTTTTGGTGGAATTCCTGGTTTACCTGAAACGCAATATTCACTTAGTATCCCCATTTTCCATCTCTTTGCAGGAGGTTTAATCTTAGGAGCATTTTTTATGGCAACGGACTATACCACAAGCCCGTTGACCAAGAATGGACGTATTTTTTACGCTATAGGATGTGGTGCATTAACTGTTATTATCCGTTTAATTGGTGGTTATCCTGAAGGGGTCTCCTATTCCATTCTATTTATGAATGTAATGACTCCTTTAATTGATAAATTAACAATGCCAAAACCATTTGGGAAGGTGAAAAAATGAAACTTTTCCTCAGACTCGGATTAACCTTATTAGGATTTTGCGTTGTAGCCACAGCGCTTTTAGCCTATGTGAACTCAATGACAAAACCTTTGATTGATGAGCATCAAAAAACTGCAGCAGAACAAACAATGTCCAGGTTGATTCCTAAAGCAGTATTTGAACCCATCACTATCCACACTGGAAAGGATTCCTTAGTTTACTATATTGCTAAGGATGAAAAGACGGGTGAAATCAAAGGCTACACTTTTACCGCTGCTAAACCTGGATACTCCAGTATGGTCAAGACTATGGCAGCAATTGATACCAATTTCAAAATAATAAATATCCAGGTTATAGAACAATCTGAAACTCCAGGTTTGGGCGCTAATTGCACTAAACCAGAATTTTCCGCCAAATTTCCCGGCTTATCACCAGATGATTTAATCCTGGCTAAAGATGGAGGAAAATTTGTTGGTATAACGGGAGCAACTATCACTACCCGTGCAGTTACAAATTCCCTTCGTGAAGCTATAAAACTTATACAAAAAGATGTAGAATCCAGAACTACCACTTCCTCTGAGGAGGTACAAAAATGAGCTTTATGAAAGAACTTACTAAGGGTATCGTAAAAGAGAATCCTACTTTTGTAATTGTCCTGGGAATGTGTCCTACTCTGGCAACTACCACTTCTGTGAATAATGCAATAGGTATGGGATTGGCAGCTACTTTTGTGTTGATATGCTCCAATATTATGATTTCCTTAATCAGAAAGATTACTCCAGATAAAATCCGTATACCTGTATATGTAATCGTAATCGCTGCATTTGTCTCCATTGTAGATATGGTTATGGCTGCATATCTACCCGATTTGCATAAAGCTCTTGGATTATTTATCCCCTTGATAGTGGTGAATTGTATTATTATGGGAAGAGCAGAAGCTTTTGCCAGCAAGAACAGTGTTATGGACTCTATGGCTGATGGAATTGGTATGGGATTAGGATTCACTTTAGCCCTGACATTAATGTCTACCTTTCGTGAAATCTTGGGAAGCGGAACCTGGGCAGGAATGAAAGTGATGCCTGCTATCTATGATCCTATGCTTATTGCAATCCTTACGCCTGGAGCCTTTATTACGCTTGGGCTCTTAATGGCTGCTATCAATATGTTAAAGGAGAAATTTCTATGAATACGCTCAGTCAAATCTTAGTCCTGGCAATTAGTGCAATTTTTATACAGAACTTCGTTCTTTCCAGATTCCTGGGATTATGCCCTTATCTTGGAGTTTCCACCAAAATGGATTCTGCCTTTGGTATGGGTATGGCAGTAATATTTGTGATGACTATGGCTTCAGCTTTCTGCAGCCTCATCTATAAATATCTTCTAGTCCCTTACAATTTAACTTATCTAAGCACCCTAGCTTTTATTCTAACTATAGCTGCTCTCGTTCAGTTTGTAGAAATGTTTATATTGAAAAATGCCCCCTCACTTTATAAAGCTCTTGGAGTATATTTACCACTAATCACGACCAACTGTGCTGTTCTGGGAGTTGCTATTCTCAATATTACCCCCTTACCTGATGGTTCAACCTACAATTTCTTATTTGCTACTTTAAATGGCTTCTTTTCTGGTGTGGGATTTACTTTTGTGTTACTGGTTATGGCAGCAATTAGAGAGAGATTAGCACTGGTTGATCTGCCCAAAAGTATGCATGGCTTTGCCCATGGTATGATTTTAGCAGGAACTATGGCACTTGCTTTTTCCGGCTTTGTTGGGCTAAAAATCTGAGGAGTAAAGTATGAATCTTTCTTTGTTGTTACCAATACTTGCTCCTTCTTTAGCCAGTGATATTGGAGTTCCCGTGCTCATTATTGGAGCAATGGGTTTAGCCTTTGGTCTATTACTGGCTTTTGCTTCTAAGGTCTTTGCAGTTAATCGTGACCCTCGCGTGGAAGAAATCATTTCTGTTCTTCCTGGTGCTAATTGTGGAGGTTGTGGGAAAGCAGGATGTGCTGGTTATGCCGAAGCAATTGTTTTACAAGGCGCACCAGTTAATCTTTGCACTCCGGGTGGTCCAAAAGTAGCTCAAGAGATAGCTAAAATAATGGGAACTGAGGCAGAAGCAGTGGTTAAAAAAATAGCAGTTATTCATTGCTCTACGGGTGGAAAGGATAACACTAAATGGAAATATGACTATAGAGGCATAGAAACCTGTCTTTCTGCTGTTAATATTGCAGGTGGCCCAAATTCCTGTTCCTGGGGTTGTGTTGGATTCAATGACTGTTTAAATGCATGTAAATTTGATGCAATCTCTGTGGATGAATCGGGAATGAGAATTATAGATATTGAAAAGTGCACTGGCTGTGCTGCCTGTGTTAAAGCTTGTCCGCGTAAGCTGATAGATTTGATATCTATTCAGCAAAATGTGTTCATTAAATGTTCCTCTAAAGACAAAGGACCTTTGGCGAGACAGGTTTGTGGGACAAATCAACCCTGTATTGGTTGTGGAATCTGTGTAAAGAAATGTCCACAGCAAGCTATAACTATGGCAAATAATCTTGCTTCTATAGACTATTCTAAGTGTACAGATTGTGGAGTTTGTGCCGCAGTTTGTCCCACCAATGCTATTTTAGATACACTAAGGGGCACACGGAAGAAATCAGAAATAGACGCTGAACTCTGTGACGGATGTCATATTTGTGTACCGGTATGTGCAGTTGGCGCTATCAAAGGTGAAGAAAATCAGAAACATAACATAGATCAGGATAAGTGCATTGGTTGTGGAGTATGCATTACCGTCTGTCCTAAAAATGCCATCAAAACAAAAGAATAATTCCTCTCCTCTCATTAATAAATATAAGGCAGGAAAACAGTTCCTGCCTTTCTTATGTTATCCTGTAAATGGGCTGCAAAGAATTTTAGAATTGACATAAACTATAACACAAAAAAAGTTAGATATAATATACTTTTAATTGCAAATGGAGAGATAATGTCCTATATTCCCAATACTGATGCGGAACGCAATCAAATGCTGGAAAAGATTGGTGTGCATTCCTTTGAAGAGCTGATTCAAGTTATCCCGAAAAAATTTCGCTTGCAGGAATTGCTTAATCTTTCTCCTCCTCTGTCAGAACTTGAATTGACTCAATTAGTTAATACCTTAGCCAGCAAGAATATTGATACTCAAAAATTTATCTCTTTCCTGGGGGCAGGAGTTTATGACCATTTTATTCCTGCTGCAGTTGATACTATCGTTTCACGACCAGAATTTTATACTGCCTATACTCCTTATCAAGCTGAAGTAAGCCAGGGCACTTTACAATATATTTATGAATATCAAACCCTTATCTGTGAACTTACCGGAATGGGTATCTCCAATGCTTCTATGTATGATGGAGCAACCGCTGTTGCAGAAGCTATTTTGATGGCAGTTCGTAAGAATCATCTTAAAAAAGCCATTATCTCTTCAGCTATTCATCCGGAATTTATCAAGGTTATTCAATCTTATACTGAAGGAATCGGTTTAGAGCTGGTATTCTGTGATATAAAATATGGAAGGACAGATATTGCTAATCTTGCAGATAAAATGGATGAAAATGTGAGTTCTGTGGTGATTCAAACTCCAAATTTCCTGGGAAATATAGAAGCAATGAACGAGCTGGAAAAAGTGGTTCATAGCAATCCAAAGACTCTTTTTATAGCTTCTGTAGATCCTGTCTCTTTAGGGATATTAAAACCTCCTTCCAGTTACCATGCTGATATTGTGACCGGTGAAGGCCAGGCTCTGGGAAATAATATGTATATGGGTGGACCCCTATTTGGATTTTTTGCCACACACAAAGATATGGCTCGTCTAATGCCAGGAAGAATTGTTGGTGCAACTGTGGATGTTGAAGGGAAAAGAGCCTACACTCTAACTTTACAAGCGCGGGAACAACATATAAGAAGAGAAAAAGCCACCTCTAATATCTGTTCCAATGAATCTCTTTGCACTTTAGCTGCAACTGTCTATCTAAGTCTTTTGGGAAAAGATGGTCTTATTGAAGTAGCCACTCAATCTACCCAGAAGGCTCATTTTTTAGCTAATGAAATCGCTTCTATCCCTGGTTTTTCACTCTGTTATCCAGAGACTCCTTTCTTCAAAGAATTTGCTATTCACTGTCCTGTTTCAGCACAGAGAGTTATTCAGGATATGTTAAATAAACATATCTTTGCAGGAGTAGATTTGAAGTCCTATGGATATGAAGAAAACACCTTGCTTATTGCAGTAACAGAAAAGAGGACTCGGGCAGAACTGGAGAACTACGCAACTGCTCTAAGGGAGATGAATTATGAGTAAGACTATATTTGAACTTAGTGTGCCTGGACGCAAAGGTATAACACTTCCTCCAAGAGACCCGGATATTCCTCTTAATGAAATTATCCCACAAGAACTTTTAAGAGAAAAACCAGCTCGCATTCCTGAACTAAGTGAAATTGATGTTATGCGACATTTTATCCCTCTATCGCAAAAGAACCATTGCATTGAGAAAGGTCTTTATCCCCTGGGAAGTTGCACTATGAAATACAATCCAAAATTGCATGAGTCCTTAGTGCGATATCCTTCTTTCCAAAATCTTCATCCACTACAACCTGAATCAACTTTGCAGGGAACCTTACAGATTTTATATGAACTACAAAATGATTTAGCAGAAATTTCTGGTCTGGATAAGGTCAGTCTACAACCTGCAGCTGGAGCTCAAGGAGAATTTACTGGAATAAGAATCATTTTTGCCTATCATCGTGCTAAAGGAAATACGCATAAAAATAAAATTATTATTCCCGATTCAGCACATGGAACTAATCCAGCCAGTTGTGCTTTAGTTGGTTATGAAGTGGTAGAATTAAAATCAGATTCCAGAGGACGCTGTGACCTTGCTCACCTGAAAAGTATTGTGAATGAAAATACTGCTGGCTTTATGCTTACTAATCCAAATACTCTGGGCTTATTTGAGGACCAGATTGAAGAAATTGCTTCTATCATACACAGTGTTGATGGTTTAATGTATTTAGATGGAGCAAATCTCAATGCCTTAATGGGTCTGGTTAAACCAGGAGAAATTGGATTTGATTTAATGCATTTTAACTTGCATAAAACCTTTGCCACTCCTCATGGAGGAGGAGGACCTGGTTCTGGTCCAGTCGGAGTTATAGCTAAATTAGCTCCTTTCTTACCTGTTCCCTTAATTGGTAAGAATGAGGATGGATACTTTTTTGATTATTCTCATAAACAAAGTTCTATCGGCAAGGTGCATACTTTCTATGGAAATGTAGCTGTGATGTTACGAGCCTATTTCTATATAAGAACTCTGGGTGCAGAAGGACTTCGTCAAGTGGCAGAAAATGCCATTATCAATGCTAACTATCTGATGGCTTTAATTAAAGATTATTATCACATTCAATATCCCGATTATTGTATGCATGAATTTGTAGCTGATTCTACTTGGCAAAAAAAGGAATATGGTGTAAGCACCCTGGATATTGCAAAGAGATTGCTGGATAAAGGTTTTCATGCTCCAACAGTCTATTTTCCGTTGATTGTGCCAGAAGCTATGATGATTGAACCTACAGAAACGGAAAGTAAGGATTCTCTGGATGCTT
>Ga0209508_1001492_pt1 | contig 18173 bp, 19 predicted proteins | sample AD_UKC129_MetaG_FD_184427 | JGI IMG/M metagenome (GOLD analysis project Ga0209508, IMG submission 184427) | Active sludge microbial communities of municipal wastewater-treating anaerobic digesters from Canada - AD_UKC129_MetaG (SPAdes) (version 2) | ecosystem: Engineered > Bioreactor > Anaerobic... | reverse complement strand
GCATATCGTGCCGGACATCAGCAGGTGATAATCAATCACAGTAAATTAACAGAAGCAATAGTTAAGATTCTCGCCGAAGAAAATTTTGTGAATAGCGTTCAGGTTCTGGATAAAGACCCCGAACAAAAGATAAATTATAAGCGTATACTGATTAATCTTCGCTATACTAATGATGGAAAACCTGTCTTACAAGGTCTGGAACGAGTATCCAAACCAGGAAGAAGAGTTTATGTTCGTGCCAATAACCTTCCTCGCGTATACAATAATACAGGTTGTGCTATTATATCTACTTCTCAAGGAGTTATGGTAGATAGAGATGCACGCATAAAACGCGTTGGTGGCGAATATATCTGTAAGGTGTGGTAGGAGGTTGTTATGTCACGCATAGGAAGAGCCCCTATTAAATTTGACCAGGATACTCACATAGAAGTAAAAGATAACATTGTATCTGTGAAAGGAAAACTGGGTGAATTGCAATATAAACTTATGCCTGGAATTACCGTAGAAATTTCAGATGGAGTTTTACAGGTAAAAAGAAGTAATGATAGCAAGGACCAGAAAGCTTTGCATGGATTAACTCGAGCGCTATTGCAGAATATGGTAAAGGGCGTTAGTGAAGGATATCAAAAGAATTTGCAAGTGATTGGAACCGGCTATTCAGCAGAAAGAATAGGTCCCTGGCTAAAATTGAGTCTGGGCTATTCTCATGATATTATTATGGAAGTTCCAGAAGGATTAACTGTGGAAACTGAAGCTGTGCCTCGTTCCAAGACCTCACGAACTGATTTACAAAGCATAATTAGAGTTAAAGGAATAGATAAACAATTGGTTGGAGAATTTGCTGCTGAAATCCGTGCTTGTCGTCCCCCAGAAAATTATAAAGGAAAAGGTATTCGGTATGAAAATGAATCTGTCATTATCAAAGCTGGTAAAGCTGGGACGAAGTAGATGAGGAGTGAAAAATGATTAAATCCAGTACCAAAATCAAAGTAGAACATCGCAATCGCCGTAGAGCTGCTATCCGCAAGAAATTGCGTGGAACAGCAGAGCGTCCACGTCTGGTTGTGTTCCGTAGTCTAAAACATATCTATGCTCAGATTGTAGATGATACTGCAGGTAAGACTCTGGTTACTGCTTCCACAAGAGGTAAGGATATTCAGATACCTGCTGGTTTGAAGAAGACGGAACAAAGCTTTCTCGTTGGTCAAAAACTGGGTGAAAAAGCCCTCGCTGCTGGAATTACGAAAGTAGCTTTTGACCGAGCAGGATACAAATATCACGGTCGGGTTAAAGCACTGGCAGATGGTGCCCGAAAAGCCGGACTTGACTTCTAAAAGGGAGGAATAGTGAATTACGAATATAATCAAGCAGAAGAACAAAAACTGTTTGAAACTGTTATAGACACTAAAAGAGTAGCAAAAGTAGTCAAAGGTGGAAGAAACTTTAGTTTCACTGCTATTGTTGTTGTAGGAGACCGTGCAGGTAATGTGGGAGTGGGAAATGGAAAAGCCAATGAAATTTCCGATGCCATTCGCAAAGCCAAGGAAAGAGCTCAAAAAAATATGTTTAAAGTCCCCATTATAAAAGGGACTATCCCCCACGAAATTATCGCTCGTTTTGGAGCAAGTAAGGTGATGATGAAGCCAGCTTCTGAAGGAACTGGAATCATTGCTGGGGGAACTGCTCGTGCTATCTTTGAAGCAGCTGGGATTCAAAACATACTTTGTAAATCTTTGGGCTCAAACACTCCTTGTAATGTGGTCAAAGCTACTGTTCTCGGTCTTAAATCTATGCGAACCCTTTCTGATGTAGCTAAGCTTCGTGGTAAAACCGTGGCTGAGATCACCGGTCAGGAGGCGAAATGAAGATTAAAGTTACTCAAGTTAGAAGCACTATTAACCGACCAGAAAAGCAGAAACTGGTTATTAAATCCTTAGGTTTAGGACGTCCTGGTAGAAGTAGAATCCATGATGATAATCCCTGCATTAGAGGGATGATTAATAAGGTTTCTCACCTGGTCAAAGTTGAAGAATTAAAGGAAGAATAATATGCTTACTCTTTCCAATCTTGAAAAACCTCAAGGCAAAAAAGCCAAAAAACGTTTGGGTAAAGGACAGGGTTCGGGAACTGGTCATCAAGCTGGTCGTGGTAATAAAGGACATAAAGCACGCACCGGTGGAAAAATCCCTGCCTATTTTGAAGGTGGTCAAATGCCTATAAACCGTCGTCTTCCTAAACGTGGGTTCAAAAATGTCTTTCATAAGAATTATCGCGTCCTTAATCTTTCTAAACTTCAGGATATAGAAGAGACTAATTTTGATATTACCAAGCTGGAAATGTTGGGGTTAATTCCCGTTAAAGGGAAAAAAGGTAAATACCCCGTTAAGGTTCTGGCTTCCACTACTGAGGAATTCACCAAGACCGTTCATATTAGAGCTAATGCCTTCTCCAAAAAGGCTAAACAACTCATAGAAGCGAACGGCGGTAAGGCGGAGGTAATCTAACTTGTTTAAGACTCTTGCGAATGTCTTTCGGATTCCCGATCTGCGAAAGAAAATCTTAATCACACTCTTAATCCTAACCCTTTATAGATTGGGAAGTTTTATCCCCATCCCAGGGGTTAGTGGAACTGAATTAAAATCTTTCTTTGCTCGACAGACCGGTAGCATTTTTGACCTGCTTAATCTCTTTGTGGGGGGAAATTTTGAACGAGCTTCCATTTTTGCTCTCGGAATTATGCCCTACATCACAGCTTCTATCGTGATTCAGCTCTTAGGAAGTATTGTCCCCTATTTTGAAAAGCTGAGAAAAGAAGGAGCAGATGGACAAAAGAAACTGAATCAGATTACTCGCTATTGTACCGTTGCTTTAGCTGCTTTCAATGCTATCACAGTTACTGTTGGACTGGTTAATATGCAAGGTGCAACTGGTCCGGTGGTTCCTCAACCAAACTTTCTATTCCATCTAACTGGAGTTATAACTCTGGTTACAGGAACAATGATTGTTATGTGGTTGGGCGAGCAAATCACGGAATATGGTATCGGAAATGGAATCTCCCTAATCATCTTTGCTGGAATCATTGCCCGTTATCCAGAAGGTTTTATCAATCTCTTCAGAACCAGATTTAATAGCGTATCAGGAGTTATAACTTCGCTTCTGGCAATAGCAGTAATGATTTTAGCTACAGCAGCCATCATATTCGTTACCGAAGCAGTGCGTAAGATTCCAGTTCAGTATGCCAAAAGAATTGTTGGAAGAAAGGTTTATGGTGGTCAAAGCACCTATATCCCTTTGCGGGTTAATACAGCAGGAGTTATTCCTATCATCTTTGCTCAGTCCATTTTAATGTTTCCCGCTACTCTTATCACCCTCTTTCAAGGTGGAGAAGCGGAAGTCGGTTCTTTCTGGTATAATATGCGTATCTGGTTTTCACCAGGTCACTGGGTTTATACTATCCTCTATGTGGGACTGATTATTTTCTTTGCCTATTTCTATACAGCTATCGTTCTTAATCCTACGGAAATGGCAGAAAATATGATTAAATATGGTGGTCATATTCCCGGAAAGAAACCAGGTAAAAAAACAGCAGAATATATATCCTCAGTTCTTACTCGTATAACTTTACCTGGAGCAGTTTTCTTTGCTTTGATAGCCTTGTTACCTGAAATTATGACCAATGTGTTCAAGCTACCTTTCTATTTTGGAGGTACAGGATTAATTATTGTAGTTGGAGTTGCTCTGGATACCCTGAAGCAGATAGAATCTCATCTAATTATGCGTCACTATGATGGCTTTATGAAAAGAGGAAAACTTAGAGGTCGCGCCAGCTAATTATGATAATATGTAAATCTCCTGCTGAAATAGAAAAAATCCGTAGCAGTTGCCGGATTCTTGGGGAACTGTTGGATATACTGGCAGAAAATATAAAGCCTGGTGTGAGCACCTATGATCTTGATGCCTTTGCATATGATTTTATTACTAAAAATAGTGCAAAACCTGCTTTCAAAGGTTATCAGGTTCCGGGTTTAAGCCCTTTTCCCTCTACATTGTGTACATCCCTTAATGAAGTTATTGTGCATGGTTTCCCTTCTAAGAATGTAATTCTTAAAGAAGGAGACATTATTAGCATTGATGTAGGAGCTATCAAGGATGGATACTACAGTGATGCAGCCCGAACCTATGCCGTAGGAACTATTTCCCCAGATGCTCAAAGATTAATGGAAGTTACCCTTAATGCACTTTATAAAGGAATAGAAGCTGCGATTCCAGGAAATAGAGTAGGAGATATATCAAATGCAATTGGTACCTATGTTGCCTCTATGGGTTATTATGTGGCAGATGATTTGACCGGGCATGGTGTTGGACGTTATCTTCATGAAGAGCCTCAGATCCCAAATGCTGGTAGTGCTGGACATGGACCTCGTCTTCAACCAGGTATGACTTTAGCCATAGAACCTATGGTCAATATCGGCACCAATAGAGTAAAAGAGAATGGCTGGGAATTTTCTGTGGCAGATGGAACTTTATCTGCACATTTTGAACATACTATCTTAATCACCGATAGTCAACCTGAGATATTAACCGTTGCTAAAGGAGAGAGAGTATGAGTAAAACAGGTGTTATAGAAGTGGAAGGTATCGTCACCGAAGCACTTCCTAATACAACCTTTAAAGTGCAGCTGGAGAATGGGCACACTATTCTGGCTCATAGCTCTGGCAAAATGCGGATGCACTATATCCGTATCCTTCCAGGAGATAAAGTTAAAGTGGAACTTTCTCCCTATGATTTAACTCGTGGTAGGATAACTTATCGCTATAAATAAAAATTGCAGGAAACGACTGCACTCTTGCAAGGAGATATAATGAAAGTAAGATCATCAGTTAAAAAACTCTGTAAAGATTGTAGAATTATTAAACGTAACGGTGTAATCCGGGTTATCTGCAGCTCTAACCCTAAACACAAACAAAGACAGGGTTAAGGAGGAGTAATTTGGCACATATTGCAGGAATAGAACTACCCAAAAACAAACGTTTATTCATTGGCTTAACCTATATCTATGGCATAGGACGTTCCCGTGCGATAGAAATTTGCAAAAAAGCCAATATTGACGAAATGAAAAAAGTAGAAGATCTAACCCCGGAAGAGGAAAAACTGATTCGCGATATTGTCCAAAATGAATATGTCGTGGAAGGTGCTCTACGCACTCAGGTTGCTATGAATATTAAGCGCCTGATGGAAATTGGATGTTATCGTGGGTTAAGACATAAACGGGGACTGCCCGTTCGTGGACAGCGTACACATACCAATGCCAGAACCCGTAAAGGTCCTCGTCCTGGCGGAATTAGAAAGAAGAAATAGGAGAGAACTGAACTATGCCTAAAAAAACCAGACCAAAGAAAAAACGCACTCGCCTTTCCTTTGATGAAGGTCTAATCTACATTCATTCCAGCTTCAACAACACGATAGTAACTTTAACTGACCGAAGCGGAAATGTGCTTGCCTGGTCAAGTGGAGGAAAAATCGGCTATAAAGGCTCTCGTAAAGCAACTCCATTTGCTGCTCAAATGGCTGCTTCTGAAGTTGCTAAAGCTGCCCAAGATATGGGTATTTCCCGCGTTGGACTCATCGTGAAAGGACCTGGTAGTGGTAGAGAATCTGCTCTGCGCGCTGTAAATGCCGCTGGAATGAAAGTAACAATGATAAAGGACGCAACACCCATTCCTCATAATGGATGTCGTCCACCAAAAGCCAGAAGGATTTAAAAGAGGAAATTATGGCAAAATATACTGGACCTAAAGCCAAGTTATGTCGTAGATTTGGTGAAAATATCTATGGACCTCAAAAATACGACAAGATTCTAAGTAAACGTAAGTTCCCTCCTGGTCAGCATGGAAGTAGTATGCATCGTAAACCCAGTGATTATTCTTTACATCTAAATGAAAAACAAAAACTTAGATATACTTATTGCCTACTGGAAAGACAGTTCAGAAGATACTTCCAGATTGCAGATAAAATGCAAGGTATCACGGGCGATAATTTGTTAAAATTGCTGGAAAGAAGATTGGACAATACTGTCTATCGTATGGGTTTTGCTACCACCAGGATGCAGGCTCGACAATTTGTTAATCATGGACATTTTATGGTTAATGGAAAAAAAGTAGATATCCCTTCCTATCTACTTAAGCCAGGAGATATTATAGAAGTCCGTCCCAAAAGCAGGGGTATAAAACCTTTAGTGGAAGCCTGGAACAATTCAGAGGCAAGTTCACCCTACCCCTGGTTAACTGTTGATAAAGAAAATATGCGCGGTCAATTTGTTAATATCCCCAATATAGAGGATATTCCTACCACAGTTGATATGCGTTTGGTGGTTGAATACTACTCCAAATAATGGCTTTACAAGCGAGGAGTTTATATTATGTTATATCTTGAACCTTTACAAATGCCCGAAAATGTGGATTACGAAAAACAAACCTATTCTCCTACTTTCGGACACTTTGAAATTGGACCGCTGGAACCTGGTTTTGGCACAACCTTAGGAAATTCGCTTCGTCGTATACTCCTATCTTCCATTCAGGGCTCAGCTGTTCGTTTTGTTAGAATAGAAGGTTTACATCACGAGTTTACTCCGATTCCCGGAACTAATTCGGATTATATAGACCTTATTTTGCGGTTGAAACAATTGGTCATCTATTGCACTTCTATTGATGAAGTTACGGTTACTCTTGAACATAAAGGTAAAGGAATTATTACCGCAGCTAAAATTCAGGAACACCCAAATGTAAAAATTATCAATAAAGACCTCTATTTGCTGGAAGTAACTGAAGATGTTGATTTTAAAATGGATTTAATCATTGGAAATGGACGTGGTTATGTTCCCGCAGACCGCCAAAATACAGAAGGTAAACCTCTGGGATTTATCCCTATTGATTCCATCTATTCCCCCGTTCTGAAAGTGAATTTTTCCGTGGCTCATCAGCGAGTTAAAGAAAGAATGAACTACGACAAACTGCTTATAGATATCTACACCAATGGTGCTATAGAGCCAAGCATTGCCCTATTTCTTTCTGCTAAACTGCTGCGTGATATGGCAGGAAAGATTTGCTTATTTGAAACGGAACCTCAATACATACGTGATGTCTATATTGACCCGGAATTGGAAGAAAAGGAACGTATCCTATCTTTGCCTGTCAAAGAAATTGAACTTTCCGTCCGTGCGGCAAATTGTCTGGAAGCAGCAAATATTAAGACCATCGGAGAACTGGTTTCTAAAACTGAACAGGAAATGTTAAAATATCGTAACTTCGGCAAAAAGTCCCTGGAAGAAATCGTCCAAAAATTAAAGAAATATGACCTCCATCTCGGAATGGATGTTGAAGGAATTTATCGTCAAATTAGGGAAGCTCGCAGTCGCGGTATTAAGACAGAAGAAACTGCTCCCACTAAAGAAGAACAGGAAGAAAAATCTGTTACTCCACCTCGTAAACCTGTTCCTACTACTAAAAAGAAGGTGAAAAATGCGACATAGAGTTGAAGGTAGAAAATTTGGTAGAGAAACTGACCAACGCCGTCTTATGATGAATAATCTTGTCAAGTCTATGATAGAACATGGACAGATTACTACCACTCTGGCTAAAGCCAAAGAAATGCGTAGATATGTTGAACGTGTAGTCACTTATGGAAAAAATGATACCGTACATTCCCGTCGTCTTGCTTATAAAGTGCTGGGAGACCGAACTCTGGTAAAAAAACTATTCACTGAAATTGCTCCGGCATTCCAGGATAGAAATGGAGGTTATACCCGCATTATTAAAGCCGGTTATCGCAGAGGAGATTCTGCTCCTATGGCTGTTATCCAATTTGTTGAACCCTCTACAATTACTCCTAAAAAAGAGCATATTAAAGCGAAAGACCTGAATAAATAAGCAAGCCTCTCATAAATATTAAAATGGACTACCCGATAAGGTAGTCCATTTTTTTATTCTTCTGAAAAAAGAACTTATTTAACCTACTTTCCTCAGATTCCTAAAGTCCCATCTTTTAAAATCTCCAATTCCATAAATATCAACTGGTTAAATCCCTCTTTTTACTTTTCTATCACTTCTTGATTTATCTCCAGCTTATGTCCAACTTATGTCCAGCTCATGTCCAGCTCATGTCCGAAATGGGACATAAGCTCAAGATTAACTGGGGATGGTTTGCACTTTTTTTGTTAGGATTAAGGTCTTGAAGGAGACTCAATGTATCTTGACCAAAAGGTTATAGAAAATTTATCCTCTTATAATGAGCAAAATAAAAAACGATGGTCTTATGGTTCAAGTTTAGAGACAAAGAGAACCCAAACTGCAACACTTTTACTGTATGAATTGTTGCCATCACAGTCTATGTAGCAAAGAAAGAAGATTCTTTATTCTAATTGAATAGGATTAATAATAATGCCAGGTTATTCCCTGCGCCTTACCATAAAATTCTTATTCACTCTATTAATGTAAATTATCGCTATCTAACCCGCTACCTGGATAACATTTCCTAAGTAATAACAATAATCCATTGGAAAACCCTAATAAACAACCAAATAGAAAATTAACGAATCTAAATAACTTCAAATCTTTGGAATCGTTAAATTCTTTTACTCAAATCTGGTTCGCGGATTACTTTAATAGAAAAAAGACTAAAAAAAATGAATACTCTTAAGAAAATATTTTTATTTCCCTTGACAAAAAATGAAAAGAGTTTTAAATATAATTTAATAAAATTAGGGGATAGAATGATGAAAAAGATAATTTTATTTTTGATGATGGTGTCATTTATATTGCCTTTCAGTGCAGTATACTTTAAAATTGGGGATTACTATACACCTGGTAATGCAAATTATGTTGCTATGTCTGACAATATTGTTTATGTAGCAGCTAACTAAGGGGGTTTACAGATTATAGATGTTTCAAATCCTCAGAATCCAGCTCTTGTGGGCTCTTATGATACGCCTGGTGAAGCACTCTCCGTTACCGTTTCTAATAATATTGCCTATGTAGCAGATAAGGAATCTGGTTTACAGATTATAGATGTTTCTAATCCACAGAATCCAATTCTGCTTGGCTCTTATGATACACCTGGTTATGCATTATCTGTTTTTGTTTCTAATAATATTGCCTATGTAACAGATGACTATGCGGGTTTACTGATTATAGATGTTTCCAATCCTCAAAATCCAGCTTTTTTGGGCTCTTATGATACACCCGATTGGGCAGAATCTGTTACTGTTTCAAATAATATTGCCTATGTGGCAGCATGGGATGCAGGTTTACAGATTATAGATGTTTCCAATCCTCAGAACCCAGCTCTTTTGGGCTCTTATAATACACCCGGTTCTGCATACTCTGTTTTTGTTTCTATTAATATTGCCTATGTGGCAGCATGGGATGCAGGTTTACAGATTATAGATGTTTCCAATCCTCAGAATCCAGTACTTCTTGGATCTTATGCTACGCCTAGTTATGCACTTTCTATTACTGTTTCAAATAATATTGCCTATGTAGCAGATTATTGGGCAGGTTTACAGATTATAGATGTTTCCAATCCTCAAAATCCAGCTCTTTTGGGCTCGTATGATACACCTGGTACTGCATTATCTGTTTTTGTTTCAAATAATATTGCCTATGTGGCAGATGTGAGTTCTGGATTACAGATTATAGATTTTCTATACGCACATGGTTATTATCATCGATTTCCAGATGCAGCAGCATGGGATGCAGGTTTGCAGATTATAGATGTTTCCAATCCTCAAAATCCAGCTCTTTTAGGCTCTTATGATACGCCTAGTTATGCATACTCTGTTTTTGTTTCTAATAATATTGCCTATGTGGCAGCATGGGATGCAGGTTTACAGATTATTGATGTTTCCAATCCTCAGAATCCATTTATTTTAGGCTCTTATCATACACCTTATTATGCATACTCTGTTTTCGTTTCAAATAATATTGCCTATGTAGCAGATTTTGGGGCAGGTTGTTTACAGATTATAGATGTTTCCAATCCTCAGAACCCAATACTACTTGGCTCTTATAATACTTCTGATGTAGCATGTTCTGTTACTATTTCAAATAATATTGCCTATGTAACAAATTATTGGGCAGGTTTACAGATTATTGATGTTTCCAATCCTCAAAATCCAGCTCTTTTAGGCTCCTATGATACGCCTGGTGAAGCAAAATATGTTACTGTTTCAAATAATATTGCCTATGTAGCAGATTATTGGGCAGGTTTACAGATTATTGATGTTTCCAATCCTCAAAATCCAGCTCTTTTAGGCTCGTATGATACACCTGGGGCAACATATTTTGTTACAGTTTCAAATAATATTGCCTATGTAGCAGATTATTGGGCAGGTTTACATATTATAGATGTTTCTTATCCTGCTGCTCCAGTATTATTAAATACTATACTTCCTCATCCAACCAGTAATATTAACAAAGGCATTATCTCCAATAATCTATTAATAATTTCAGATAATACCTGGAATGAATTATTTTTTTATGATATTAGTAATCCAGCTTCTCCTGAATTTGTTTGTAGATATAGCTGGAATCTTACTACAGATGATATGGTAATAGAAGATGGATATTTGTATACTTGTAATATACTTTATGGTTTAAATATTCTGGATTTGAATCAGGTAATGGAGGCAGAAGATTCTATTCAGTTACCTTCTATTACCTTTAATTTAAAAAATTATCCTAATCCTTTTAATCCTGAAACTACTATTTCTTTTGAGTTATCAAAACCTGGAAATGTAGTCCTCAATATTTACAACCTCAAAGGAGAGCTGGTAAAGAGACTTATCAACAATCAAATGAGCAATGGTAAACATAGTATAGTTTGGGATGGTAAGGATAATAATGGTACAATCTGTTCTTCAGGAGTTTACTTTTATAAAATAGAAAGTAATGGTAGAGTTGAGGTTAAAAAGATGTTACTTTTAAAGTAATATTTCCGTTTAGTATTAGCGAATCACATAAACCCCGGTAATTGCTGGGGTTTTTTTGCCTTGCAGTTCCTCTATCTCTATAAATAACTTTAATCCGAATTCATTTGTAGGCAGAGACATTTATGGAAGTCATCTGCGAATGAATCATCAATTATAGAGCTTTCAACATCAACTAAACCGGTCTTGTCCATCTTAATCACCTAAATGGTCTATCCTAACTTTAATACTTTATTTTTCTCTGCCTGAGCTTCCATTGGCTGTTCCATACCATCTTCCCTTAGCAGTAGGATCTGGCTGCCTGATTAAACCATCTCTTCCAGCGTTGCTTGCCCTTTGCGATTCTTGTTTTTTGTCATTTTGATCTTCCTCTCGGTTACCTGACTGATGATTTATGGATTCTAAATAGAACCCGTCGCAACCTTGGTCAACCCCTTTCAAAACAATATGATAAGAAATACATAAATACCGAATAATATCAGATTAGAAACTTGTAAGCATAAGTGATAAGCATATTGAAAACTTCATTTGCAGAAATTGTGATACTCGCCTTCCACCGTTTCAGACGATTTGCAGAATTAAGTGATACTCTATAATATTAGTGTAATAAATAAAACCACACTTAGTCAATTTTCCCTTGACATCAGAACTACTATTTGATGACTGTCAAACAAGTTATAATTGAAAGAAGAGGCATTAATGAAAGAAGGTTTCCTGACCCGTAATGATTTTCATTCAATTTTCTTCTCTGATTTAGCAGAGAGAGGAAATGAAGATATAAAGACATTATTTCTCAGGCATTTAGAATATTCTATGGTCAAGGATATCACCAATGTCCAACCCTGGGACATTTATTTTGCCCTGAGTCTTAGTTTAAGAGACAAATTAATCCAGCGCTGGTTAAGAACTCAATATGAATACCGAAAACAGGATGTTAAGAAAGTATATTATCTCTCTATGGAATACCTTATTGGTAGATTATTAGTCAATACCCTTATCAATCTCGGTGAATATGAAAATAGTTATGATATGCTTAAAGAATTTGGTTATAAACTGGAAGATATAGCTGAATTAGAACCAGATATGGGCTTAGGTAATGGAGGGTTAGGTAGATTAGCTGCCTGTTTTATGGATTCTCTTGCCACACAAGCCTATCCTGCTTATGGCTATGGTATCCGTTACGAATTTGGCATTTTCAAACAAAGTATCATTCAAGGTTATCAAGTTGAAGAGGCAGACCGCTGGTTAAAGAAAGGATGTCCCTGGGAAATTCAGAGACCAGAACTAACCTATAGAGTACGATTTGGCGGAGAAGTTGTCACAGAAACTCTTCCTGATGGCAAAATTTTATACTATTGGTTAAATACTGATGATGTTATGGCAGTTGCCTGGGACATTCCTATCCCTGGCTATAAGGTTGATAATGTGAATAATTTAAGACTCTGGCAAGCTACTGCCACGGACGAATTTGACCTGGAATATTTTAATAATGGTGATTATGTCCGAGCGGTAGAAAAGAAAAATATCTCCGAAAATATATCTAAGGTCCTCTACCCTAACGATAATATTCATCTCGGAAAAGTCCTGCGTCTACAGCAAGAATACTTCTTTGTAAGTGCTACCCTGCAGGATATTTTTGCTGCATGGAAACAAGACCACGATAACTTTACTGATTTACCTGAAAAGGTGGCTATTCAGTTAAATGATACTCATCCCGCTTTAGTAATCCCAGAAATGATGCGTATCTTGATAGATGAAGAACAACTGGATTTTGAAACCGCCTGGGATATAACTCGTCAATGCTGTAGCTATACTAATCACACTATTCTTCCTGAAGCTTTAGAAAAATGGAGTGTAAAACTTTTTGAAGAGTTGCTGCCCCGTCATCTGATGCTTATCTATCAGATAAATGAGCATATTATGAATCAAGTTATTCAGCTTTATCCTGGTAATATTGATAAAATGCGAAATTTAAGCATCATTGAAGAAGGTCCAGAAAAGAAAATTAGAATGGCACAACTCTGTTTACATGGCACTCATACCGTAAATGGTGTGGCAGAATTGCATACACGTATCCTGAAAGAACGCATTTTCCCCGATTTCTATGAAATGTACCCCGAACGCTTTCAAAATAAGACCAATGGCATCACTCCCCGTTTATGGCTTCGCACCTGTAACCCTCAACTTGCCAGTTTAATCACTGAACATATTGGTGAAAGCTGGGTTGCAAACTTGGATTACATCCGCGGTATTGAACAATATGCTAAAGACCAGGAATTTTTAGATGAATTCTTAGAAATCAAGGAAATAAATAAAAGAGCACTCACTCGTCATATTTTTAAAACTACTGGCATACGAGTGCGTCAGGATAGTATTTTTTCTTCTCAGATAAAACGAATCCATGAATACAAGCGACAGCTACTCAATGCATTAGGTGCAATAGCACTTTATTTTCGCATAAAAGATAATCCACAACTTGAATTTACTCCGCGCACCTTTATCTTTGCTGGAAAAGCCGCTCCAGGTTATTATCTGGCAAAACTTATCATCAAATTTATCAATAATATAGGAATAGTCATCAATAAAGACCCTGTAGTAGCAGACCGTTTGAAAATCGTTTTCTTACCCAATTATTCCGTATCTTTAGCTGAAAAAATTATACCCGCTTCCGATGTTTCAGTTCAGATTTCCACTGCAGGATATGAAGCCAGTGGGACAGGAAATATGAAATTTGCTCTCAATGGAGCACTTACTTTGGGAACTTTAGATGGAGCAAATATAGAAATGGCAGAAGAGATTGGAATGGAAAATATGTTCATCTTTGGTATGAATGCCCAGGAAGTTACAGAATTGAAACAGAGAGGCTATAATCCTCGTGAATATTATAATAATGACCCTGAACTGCGAAGAGTTGTAGATGCTATTGCCACTGATATGTTTTCTCCCAAAGAAAAAGGAATATTTTTACCTATAGTGAGCTCTCTTCTGGATATGGGAGATGTTTATTGTATAATGGCAGATTTTAAACCTTTTTTAGATGCTCAGTTAAGAATTGATCAGCTATGGCAGGATCGTTATGCCTGGGCAGAAAAAGCTATAATCAATATTGCTCGCATGGGAAAATTTTCTTCCGACCGTGCGATTAAAGAATATGCTAACGATATCTGGCATATCAAACCGGTACAGCTGGACCTTCCCTGATTTGTTAAGTTTAATCTTTTAAAATGCGTTATATCAGGTGGTTACAGTTTCTTCTAATTACAGGATTGAGCTATACTTTATTTACTGGTCTGCTCTATGCTGAAATCGTTATCAATGAAGTATGTTATGACCCCAAAGGTGCAGATTCTGGTTATGAATGGATAGAACTCTATAATAATGGGGATAGCGATATAAACTTGCAAGGTGCAAAAATACTATGTGGTGGAAGAACTTTTCAACAGGTCTATGAATTGCCTTCCTTTATCCTGCGTGCACATCGTTTTCTTCTCATAGGTGAATCTCAGGTTCTTCAAGCACAGTTAACTACTACTCTGGGATTTCAAAATGGAGGGTCTGAAACGGATGGTATTCGTTATGTAAGTCCCGATGGAACTTATACTGATACTCTGCTTTATGATTCTCCCAACACCAATAATTTACCTGATGATACTGGTGCTCCAGGAACTTCTTTTGCTCCCGATGTCCCTGAAGGATATTCACTGGCAAGAATAATTGACGGTCTGGACACAAATGATTGCGAACTTGATTTTATCTCTGAAAGCCAACCCACTCCAGGTCTGCCCAATCATCGTTATATTGATTATGCCCTAATCTCACCTGAAGTCTTTTTATCAGATTCTTTCTGGCATTATCAAGTAGCAGTTAAAAATCTTTCTTCCTTTACCACCAATGTCAGTGCCAACCTAAATATCTTTCTGGATGAGAGTTCTATTGCTGAATATGATGTTCCTATAATTGCACCTGGTGATTCCTTATTATATGCAGGTTTAATACCTGTGGAAGATGAATCTAACCATATGGTAAAGTTTATCTTACATCTTATTGATGACCCTGATTTAACCAATAATCAATGCTCCTTCTGGCTATGGGAAAGTGAGCCTCAACCTCCAGTTATCAATGAAATTATGTATAATCCGCTAACTGGTTTACAAGAATGGGTGGAAATCTATGCAATTGATTCTGCTCCCGGTGATTACATTCTGAAAGACCAGGCAGAAAATCAATGTTTATTTTCCCTTCCTTCCTCTTCAGGTTATTTTATCCTCTGTCCCAATTCTGATAGCTTTATCTCTCAATATCCCAATTGTCCTTCTTCAGCTATACTACAATCAAGTGGATGGACCTCTCTTAATAATGATGGGGATTCTCTCTATCTCTTTGATGAAGAACAGAATCTTCTTGATCAGATGTCCTATATTGGAGATAATACTCATAAGGGAATCTCCCTGGAACGCTATTTAACGGCTACTCAGGAAACTAACTGGCGTTATTGTCTGAATGAAACAGGTTCCACTCCGGGATTACCTAATAGTCAGAATCCTCCCTTTCCTCAATTTACTGGTACCTTACATATTTCTGGCAGTCCTTGCAATCCTCAAAAGGGTGAAAACATAAATATTTATTACAAACTTAATTCCACTCAAAGCTATGTGGTTTGCTATGTTTACGACCGTCAAGGAAGAAAAGTCCGTGTTTTGGCTGATAATTTAAAGGTTACTTCTGAGGGAAATTTAAGCTGGGATGGAAAAGATGCTTCGGGAAAATATCTTCCTCGCGGTCTTTACATCATCTCCTGGAAATCTAAAGCTCAGGATGGAGGAAAGATTTTAAATCGTCAATTCTCAGTCGTATTATATCATTAAGAGGTGATTTATGGTTGGAATAGTAAGAACTTACACCACACTTGGTATTGATGGATTTCAACTTACAGTTGAATGTGATGCCTCAGGAGAAAGCTTCGGTGTAAATATAGTAGGGATGGCATCCAACGCTGTTAAGGAAAGTAAAGACCGTATCTTTGCTGCTGTTAATAATTCTGGATTTAAAACTCCTGTAAGACGTTTCACCATCAATCTTGCACCTGCTGATATTAAAAAGGATAGCGCTGCTCTGGATTTGCCCATTGCTATTGCCATCCTGCAAAGCATAAAACAGATTCCAGAAGAGTATCTAACTAAAACCGCTTTAATTGGAGAACTTTCCCTGGATGGTAACTTAAGACCAGTTAATGGAGTACTGCCAATAGCTTTAGCGGCAAAAAAAGATGGAATGGACGCCCTGGTACTGCCTTATGAAAATGCCGATGAAGCTGCCATCATTGATGGATTAAATGTTATCCCTGTCACTTCCCTGAGAGAAACAGTTCAATATCTGCGAGGAGAGATAGATATTGCCCCCGCTTCTGTGGATAGAGATAAAATCTTCTCTGTTCTGAATGATTTTAAGATAGATATGAGCGATGTTAAAGGTCAATATCAGGTGAAAAGAGCTCTGGAAGTTGCTGCTGCGGGAGGTCATAACCTATTGATGATTGGACCCCCTGGAAGCGGGAAAACTATGCTGGCTCGTCGTGTTCCTACTATTCTTCCTGAACTTTCTTTAGATGAAGCTCTGGAAGCTACTAAAATCCATTCTGTTGCCGGTTATTCTAAATATTTCCGCAATGGTATACTAACCACCCGTCCTTTTCGGGCGCCACATCATACTATCAGTGATATAGCATTGATTGGAGGAGGTGCTTTCCCTCGTCCAGGTGAAGTTTCTCTGGCTCATAGAGGTGTCCTGTTTCTGGATGAATTACCAGAATTCAAAAGAGGTGTTCTGGAAGTGCTTCGTCAACCTCTGGAAGATGGAATCGTTACTATTTCCCGTGCTGCTTCAAGTCTCACTTTCCCAGCTGAATTTATGCTCATAGCTTCTATGAATCCCTGTCCCTGTGGATATTTTGGCGCTAATATTCCCAATCATATTTGCAACTGTGATTTTGGCGCTATTCAAAGGTATCGCAGTAAAATCTCCGGTCCTCTTCTTGACCGTATTGACATTCATGTGGAAGTCCCAACGGTTAGCTACGCTGAGCTTTCTTCGCTCCCATCTGGTGATACTTCTACAGAAATCCGAAATAGGGTTAATAAAGCTCGGGATATCCAACGCCAACGCTATGCTCAAGAAGGAATCTTCTGCAATGCTCAAATGAGCTCTAAATTACTTCGTAAATACTGTAAACTTGACCTTCAAAGCCAGGCTCTTATGCAAAATGCTATTGACCATTTAGGTTATTCCGCTCGCGTTTTTGACCGTATCCTAAAAGTTGCTCGTACCATAGCTGACCTGGAAGAACAAGAAAATATCACCAGCGACCATATCTCTGAAGCTATCCAATACCGCACTCTGGATAGAAAATACTGGAGTTGATTCAATAAAATTATAAAAATTTAATTCCCCAATAAAGATAATTCTTCTTGACAAATAGAAATAACTTTTTACCATACTAACAATGAATAACAGCAAGTTGAATTTCGTTCCAATACTTATGTAAAGCAAAGCTTTTTTGGATGGAAATATAAGAAATTAGCGAAATTTGAAAACCTAAGAGTAAAAAGAATCGGTGGTAGAAGGATGGAGTGCCAATGCAGACGCTATTCCTCAAAATTGCGAAAAATATAAGGTACAAGTGGATATGATTGAATCTGATTATAAAGTTTTTATGAAACAATCAAACCGATTAATAAGGGGGATTCAAACAAGTTATCAAATATCAACAATAGAGAGGATCAGGTAATATTACGCAATAGGATAAATCGCAATATGTTATCAACTGTACTTGAACTGACTAACGGATGCTGTTTTGACTGGTTACACTGTTAGTTGGATAAAACAACATAAATTATCAAGATTATGCTCGTGTAGTATGGGTTCTTGATGAGCTTAACGAATGTGGATGCTACTGTATACTATTAACTGAGGGAGAGCCGTTGATTCATCCAGACTTTGTTAAAATACACAAGTCTGCGCCAGAGATTGGAATAAAGGTCAATCTCTACACAAATGGGTATTTTCTTAGTGATGATATTGTTGATATGTTTAAAAAGTATACTCCGTCAATGCTGGACATTACTCTATACGGACTTGATAAAGAATCTTATAAAGCTTTCACTAAAATATCTGACTCCCTTGATTATGCTTCAAA
>Ga0209508_1001488_pt1 | contig 18212 bp, 19 predicted proteins | sample AD_UKC129_MetaG_FD_184427 | JGI IMG/M metagenome (GOLD analysis project Ga0209508, IMG submission 184427) | Active sludge microbial communities of municipal wastewater-treating anaerobic digesters from Canada - AD_UKC129_MetaG (SPAdes) (version 2) | ecosystem: Engineered > Bioreactor > Anaerobic... | reverse complement strand
GTCCCAGTTGTATTTCATCGCCGAGGCCCCGAGCGGCAACGGGTATTTGCGTGCTTCGATAGTGTCTGGCTTTATGTGCACGACAAGCTCGTTTATCCCCCTCAGCAGCGAAAGCGGCCCAATCTCGTGCGGGATCAGCGCGTTCGCGGTACTGCCGACCAGCTCGCCGTTGAGATAGATGTCGGCAAAATTGTCTAGCCCCTCAAAAACAAGCCATGCGGGGTCAGAACCGCTATACTCAAACTTGCGGCAGTAGAATGCGTGCAGGCACTCAAGCTCCTGCAGAAGCAGTATATTTTCGCCGAAAAACGGGTCGGGTATGACGCCGCCGCGCTCAAGGTCAAGCGCGATATTGCCCGGCGCTTTAGCACAACTCAGGCTGCCCTGTTGCGGGAGAATCCGTTTCTAGTCCTTCTCGGTCCCCGCCCGGGACTGCGGATCTGTATTCCCGTCGTTCCATCATGCCCCAGCAGCAACCTATATACCGTTAGGTTCGGGGATACACTTCCCCGGATTGCCCAGCGTTTTAACACTACAGTCCGGGAGATCCTCCAGGCCAACCCTGGCCTAGACCCCGATCGTTTGGTACCTGGGCAACAGATTTGTATTCCTGCCCAGCGTCCTCCCGCCTGCTCTGGAACAGTATATACAGTAATGGCTGGCGATACATTGTTCACCATTGCCCTCCGGTTTGGCACAACAGTCGATGCCATCCTGCAAGCCAACCCGGGGCTGGACCCCCTCCGGCTTTTTGTGGGCCAACAGATTTGCATTCCGGCAGCACCGCCCCCGGTCTGTCCAGGTTTCATCTATACAGTAGTGGCAGGGGACACACTAAACCAGATCGCCTTCCGTTTTAACACCACTGTCCAAGCCATCCTGAGGGCTAATCCCGGTTTAGATCCTAATTTCATCGTTATCGGCCAGCGCATCTGTATTCCCACCACTCCACCGGGGCCAACCCCGCCCTGCATCGGCTTTATTTACACAGTTACAGCCGGTGATACCCTCTTTGCCATTGCTTCCCGGTTTAACGTCACCGTAGAAGCCATTCTCCGAGTCAATCCGGGGCTGGATCCGAACTTTATCCAAATCGACCAGCAAATCTGCATTCCAAGGTGAGTATAGCCATTACAGCAAAAGCGGGATTGATATCGCTCAATCCCGCTTTTGCTGTCAACTGGTCACTGATGTTTTTATGAGTAAATGCATGAAACTAATTACCCCATGGAAACTTTTCCGTGCCCAATCATGGCGCAAAATTGTCGTTCCTTAGTCGCCCGCATGCTTAATTATATCATCCAATGTAACATCGGGATGATGGTAACGCCTCCGCCTGGCGGTAGCCTTTCCATACTGGATAGATTCTTTAGGACACCATTGCAAACAGGCTAAACACTGTTCACAGGCTCCAAGCCAAACCGGCCTGCCCCCCGAAATTTCCACGTTCTTAACCGGGCAGATCCTTGCACATGCTCCACAACCATTGCATTTTTCATCGACATAAAAATCCTTGTCCAACTTCGGGATATGTGGCGCCCCGGCACGATAAACCAGGTGGGAAAAGAACAAGTTAACTAAGAAACTACTGTTTTCCCGGATTCCTTGCCGCCTGTTTTTAACAGCATCAGCAATCTCCTCTACCCTACTTCTCCAACGGGCAAAGAGTCTCTCCTGCTTTTCGGGGGCAATTGCGCCGTACATGGGGGTATAATTCCCGGGCATATGAACAGCATAACCGGCAGCCAGCCTCCCGCCGCAAGATTCGATGACCTTTGCCAAAAAGTTAATCGTAGCTCCTGGCATTCCACCGTAGGTGGTAATGGCAAAGACATATTTATCTTGGAGGTTAGCCAGCTTTTTGATAAACCTTTCGACAATCAGGGGCATACCCCATATATAGACGGGAAAAACCACTCCGATTACCTCTGCATCGGTCCTAACCAGCTCCTGTTGAATAACAGAAGGAATGGAAATCAATTCACCCTCAAGAGACTTGGCTATATCCCTCGCCACCGCTAAAGAATTGCCGGTACCAGTAAAGTAATAGACCGCCGCCTTCATTGTTTATACCCCCTTGTAGCATTTAATACCGCCAGCAGTGTGACCCCAACATCCGCAAAGACCGCTTCCCAAATACTGGCTATACCCAGTGAACCCAAGAGAATAAAGAAGATTTTTACCCCCAGCGCCAGGCAGATATTCTGCCGAACAATCGAACGGGTCCGTTTAGCAATCGCCAAAGCCTCCGCCAACTTGGCTGGGGAATCATCCATCAGAACCACATCAGCCGCTTCCATGGCCGCATCACGACCCAGCCCGCCCATGGCCACGCCCACATCCGCCCGGGTAATCACCGGTGCGTCATTCACCCCGTCCCCGACAAAGGCCAGTTTACCCGGGCCCTCGACCGACCCGTTCGTCAACATGGTTTCCACCCTGGCCACTTTATCCTCGGGAAGCAACTCGGCGTAGTAGCCATCCAAACCCAGCTCCTCCGCCACCTGCCGGGCCACGCTCTCCTCATCGCCGGTCAGCATAACAATCCGGGCCACTCCCAAAGCACGCAGGCTTTTTATGACTTCGGCCGCCCCGTCCTTCAACTCATCGGAGATGACGATATACCCCGCATACGTTCCATTAATCGCCAGATAAACAGCGGTCCCTTCCACATTACAGTCTTCATGGGGAATATTCTCCCTATGCATGAGCCGGTCATTCCCGGTCAGGACATTCTGTCCTCCCACCACAGCACTGATACCATGGGCCGGAATTTCCCGGTACTCCGTCACCTCGTCCGGGGGGATCTCCCGACCGTAGGCCGCGCGGATGGAAAGGGCGATGGGGTGGTTGGAGTAGATCTCCGCACCAGCTGCCAGAGCCAACAGTTTCTCAGCGCTATAACCGTTTTTAGGCACAACCTTAGTCACCCGAAAAATACCCTTGGTCAAGGTGCCGGTCTTGTCAAAAACCACCGTCTCCAATTGCGTCAAGGCATCAAGGTAATTAGCGCCCTTCACCAGAACACCCCGCCGGGAGGCCATACCGATACCACCAAAATAGCTCAAAGGGATGGAAATCATCAAGGCGCAGGGGCAGGAAATGACCAACAATACCAGCGCCCGGTAGAACCATTGGGAAAAGGTTGCCCCAGGCAGAAAGAGCGGCGGCAAAAGGGCAATGGCCGCAGCGATGCCCACAACAATGGGCGTATAATAATGGGCAAATACGGTGATAAATTGTTCCACCGGCGCCTTCCGCTCCCCGGCCTTCTCCACCAGATGTAAGATCCGTGCCACCGACGACTCGCTAAACGGCTTGGTTACTCTGACTGTCAATAAGCCATGGCCATTGATCATGCCTGCCAAAACGGTCTCCCCGACCCGTACCGTTCTGGGTACCGCTTCCCCAGTCAAAGCAGAGGTATCAACGGTGGAAACTCCTTCAATCACTTCCCCGTCCAAGGGCACCTTTTCGCCGGGTTTGACCAAAATCACCTCACCGACGGCCACTTCCTCAGGTTTAAGTCTTTTAACGCCACTTGCCGCTTTTAAGTTGGCATAATCTGGTTGAATATCCAATAGTGCAGTAATGGACCGCCGGGAACGGCGGATGGCTTTATCCTGGAAGTAGAGACCTACTGCGTAAAAGAGCATCACTCCCACAGCCTCGGTGAGTTGATGAATGGCGATGGCGCCAAAGGTAGCCACGGTCATTAAAAAGTTTTCGTCAAACAGTTGCCCCCGGGCAATCTTCTTAAAGGCGGCGGCAACCACGGGCCAACCCACCAGAAGGTAAGCAGGGATTAAAACAGCATATTCCAACCAGGAAGATGGAGTATTATGCAGGAACTCATGATAAAGAAGGCCAATCAAAAACAAGACTCCCGCCAGCAGCAACCGATGGCGTTGACCCTTCCCCGTCATGGCTTTCTCCTTTGCGGGTGGTTGTTCATTTTGAACCCGCAAAAACACATCCGGCTCCACTCGAGCAACCACTTGCCTGGCTTCTTCCAGATGCCGCTCGGGAATATCCACGGTTTTCGTGGCGAAATTAACACTGACATGCTCCAGGCCCTCTACCTTCTGCAAGGCTTGCTCGATCTTGGCGGCACAGTTTGCACAGTCTAAACCCTCTAAAGTACAACGCACGGCAATCCTTCTTTCTTGGATAATATCTCGACAACCGTTACCTTTCTTCGGCGAAATGGGCTTGGGCTTCACGGATAAGATTTAGTATATGCTCGTCATCCAAGGTGTAATAGACCATCTTCCCCTCGCGGGAAGACTTCACCAACCGCATGGCCTTTAACAAGCGCAGGTGGTGGGAAACTGCCGGCAATGTCAGTTCCAACACCGCAGCAATATCACAAACACAAAGGCGCTGCTCGGACAGGAGGTAAAGGATCTTGGCCCTTGTTTCGTCTCCAAGTACTTTGAACAACTCCGACAGGCCACTTACTTCCAAGGCCTTCTCCCGCAGGGTTTCCAGGTCAAGGTTGGCGGGACAATTATCATCACAAAGATCCCTGTTTTCCCTGGTTTCTTTTTGTGACAAGTCCATCGCCTCACTTTATCAATTAAATAATTGCTTAATTGTTATATTATAACTTTTGGCCGCTCCTGTCAACGAAGTATTAAGCAGATGGCCCAACATTAACCATCAAATGGTCCTTAGCTTCACTTAATACTCTTCGCTTTAACACTCAGAATAAAAAAACCGCCATGGTTTGCCATGACGGCTTTTTTGCGGGCGCAACCTTACTTTTTAGTCGTACCATAGAACATTTCCAAGGTCCCCAGGGTTAAGTTCTCTCCTTCACCCCGTAACCATCTTTCCCACGTTTGTTCATTATGTTGGCCATTGGGGTCTCTTCATAGTAATAGAGTTCATCATCGGTATAACCCTTGGCTTCAAAAAGAGCTTTGATCCTTCGCGCTTGGTTAAGATTGTAGACTTCTCCCGCTCCTGCCGCTATGTAAACCTTATGGAACCTGGCATGTTCGTTATTTTTTATCATACCATAAATATCCGAATACGGAGCATAAATCGAATAGATTCCAAGCAGGCCAAAGGTTTCCGGATGATGGTGAGCCGCATATAAAGTTGTAGCAGCACCGGCGGAGGCACCCATTAATCCAGTATATTCCCGGTCCGGAAGCGTCCGGTAGGTTTTGTCAATATGGTTTTTAATTGACATTAGCAGCTTTGTATATGACTTGGCTTGATCAGTTACAAACTCAGTCAATCTATCCGTCTCAGCATTATCAATCCCAACTGCAATGATTTTCTGTATCTTACCTTGTTCTATCAGATACTCGATGTTATCATCAAGGTTCCATTCCCAAATAAAACACCTTTCAGGAAAAAAGAGATTCTGTCCATCATGCATATAAAGTACAGGATAGCGTTGATTTTTTGAATTGTTATAGCCAGGGGGCAAATAAACATCAAAACGCCTTTCTATAGCAGCAGATGAAAATTTAAAAGCAGTAATTGTCCCGCCACCCGGTGTATTTATTGGCGCGCCAATGGGTGTCACAGTATAATCCTTGATATGTGATTCATTGTTACCACTAATTTCGCCGCTGCAACCAAACATAGTAATTAGAAAAAATGCCGCTAATAAACCTAAAAAACAATTGTTCAGATTAAACTCCCCCTTCCTTTTGCCAAAATTTTAATTCTACCATTTATGGTTTTTCCCTCCTCTTTAATCACTGATTTTTCACAAAAATTAACCGGTTTTTACCGGTTTAAATATATTTATTATGCAATTTTTACGGCATCATGACCGGATAGTACCTATTGAGCCACTCTAATTCTTGCCGTTCTTCGTTGGGTTGGTACCATCCTTGATCAAAGAGGTGATGCAGACGTTGAAAATAGGTTTCATACATCCGCCCAACCCGCTCCAGGGAATAGTTTTTCTCCGCCCACACCCGGCAGTTCTCCGGCTTAATCCGGTAAATATTCTTCACTGCCCAGCAAAACTCTTCGAAAGTCCGGCAACGGAAACCCGTTACACCGTGCAAAACGGTTTCGGGAAATGCCCCCCAATCGCTGGTAATTACTGGTGTCCCGCAGAGTTGGGCCTCCACGTTTACCCCACCGAAGGGTTCCAAATAAAAAGTGGGCATCAAAACAGCTTTGGCGCCACCCAGTAACCTGGAGCGTTCCTCCGGACCCACCGCCGGATGATATTCAATATGCTTTTCAGCGCCCAATGCCAACCGTTCCCTGGGGTTATCCAACGAACCCTGCCCCACAACCACCAGTTTATTCCCGGTTGCCTTGGCCACATCCGAGGCCACTTGTACGCCCTTTCGCCAGATTATCCTGCCCAAATAGAGTAAATAGTCCTGCTTCTCCCTTTGATAGATAAAATCAGCGGGATCATAATAGTTAGGAATCACCGCATCATACCAAACACCGTCATCCTGGTTTAGCAAGCCATAAATATAATGCATCCAGGCATAGGACTCAAAAACACGATGGGCAGCAAAGACACCCGTATAGCCGATACCCGGCTCCACCGTCAACAAACCCACGGCTTGGGCAATGGGCTGCTGGTAGTTACCCATGGGGCATAACAAAATATCCTGCTCCTGCTTACGTTCAAGAATTGCTTCTATGGCATTGCGGTTAAAGGTTTGGTGAGCTAGATCCCTGGGGTCGTGTTTAAAAAATTCCCGCGATTTGTCGTAATTGCCGTATGTGCGCAGGAGAACCTCCTCCGTTGAGACTTGCACCATTTCATCACAGTTAACTTTGGACCCTTCAACGCCATAAAAATAAACGGTGTGTCCGTAGCTTTTCAACATCTTCGCCAGTTTAACCACCTTTTGCGTATAGGCGCAAGCGGAGTTGGTTTTATTCGTGGCTAAATGGGCAAGCCCCAACAGATGAAAACGCAGTTGCTTCATCTTCTTACCCCTTCTCCTTTGTAAAGATCATTATGTGTTCATTTATATGCCCGGCCAACCGTGACGTGCTTTACAACAAGGAGGAATTGCGGCCGGCTTCCCGGTCCACAATTCCTCAGGGCACACGAAGTTTATTACATCCTATTAAATCCGCGGGACTTCAGGAATCTTAGGACAGCCGGATTATGCTGATGGCTGCATTTACCTGGTCCTCGGCACCACCAATCTCAGTTTGTAAGGACACGGGGTTAAAGGAGGTATGATTCCGCAGATTAAGGGTGGCAGGCGCCTGAACTGTGACAATCACCCTACCGATGTTATTGACGTTAGCTGCACCTACACTGTAAATTGTGCCTGGGATCAGGGTATCATTTAAGAACAGGGCAAACTGATTGACCCGATCAGCCTGAACGGAGAAGGTTATTTCATAGGTGCCGCTTTCATTAATGACAATGTCAGCGCTGCCGGGGTTATGCGCAATACCGCCAACAATCAGCCCATTGTTGCTAAATGGCACATCACCATCCAAGGGGATGGATTCTACTTCACCGATGTTATAGATATATGCGAATGTCGCGGGGAAGCCAGGACCTGTCGGCCCGGTGGCCCCAGTAGCACCCTGCGGGCCCTGTGGACCAGTGGCACCAGTGGCGCCTGTGGCACCGGTAGCTCCTACCTCTCCGGCCGGTCCGGTGGCTCCCGTTGGACCCGTAGCCCCAGTGGCACCAGTGGCGCCTGTGGCACCGGTAGCTCCTACCTCTCCGGCCGGTCCGGTGGCTCCCGTTGGACCCGTAGCCCCAGTAGCACCCTGCGGGCCCTGCGGACCAGTGGCACCAGTGGCGCCTGTGGCACCGGTAGCTCCTACCTCTCCGGCCGGTCCGGTGGCTCCCGTTGGACCCGTAGCCCCAGTAGCACCCTGCGGGTCCTGTGGACCAGTGGCACCAGTGGCGCCTGTGGCACCGGTAGCTCCTGTTGGGCCGGTCGGACCTGTGGGGCCAGTTGGGCCAGTCGGGCCTACCGCTCCGATGGGCAAGCGAAGGATGATCTGTTGAATACGATTGATTAACAACAATAAGGGCACGATAATATTACAATGATCCGGGCAGCTCAACAAACGTGCCACAAGTTTATCAAAGATCACACCCAATACGTTTAGGACACAAAGAAAATTCCTCTTTTGTAAACAATCCCTGGCCAATTCAACATCATTTAGCAGTACTTTTTTAAAATCACCATCCAGTTTGGACTCGAGGATTGCATCCCGAAGTTTGACCAATAATGCATCAAGCTCTTGAAGACTGGGCAGAACAGAATCCACAATCCCACCTCCTCCAAGGTGATGCATCTTACGAAAACTCGGCTAAAATTGCGAACCTGCGAAAAACCTTTTTCCACTTCATGAAAAAAACGTTCTATTTGCCATGAGTTAGGCACTCTTGGCCCCCATATATTAACATCCTGTATTAAAAAAGCCGGGGATTAACCCCGGATTACTATCCTATATCATTAATACTTAACACAAGCAGTACTAACTGAATTTATCCGTGGAATTTGCTTCAAATCAGTAACAACATCCAGTTGAGTCCATTCCGCCGCTTTCACCAGGATCTGCCCGACAATTTTCTGTCGCAGACAACCCGGGATACACTGTCGGGCTGGCGTCAAACTGTAACTGATATCAATGTCCAGGAGATGGTTCTGCACCTCTGTAAAAGGGGTTGGTTTGAAACCGGGCATTTCCACCAATAATGTGAAGGGAATATCCTCTTCCAAATAACGGACCCGGTTTTTCGGGTCGACGTAGAAGACTTCTTTACGAACAGTTCCTTGTTTTATTATTTTATCTTTGAACAGGTGGTCCTTGGCCTCAAGCAGATGGGCTTTGATCCGGTCGATTTTAATGGCATTAATACACGTGGAATTCGCCAATACGAATTGGCCCACAGCTTCACCAACCACTTTCAGCACTTTAATCCGTTTTTTCTCCGTAAATATCTCCTGACCGGTACATGAAAGTGAACATTCAGCCTCCATTTGTTATTCCTCCTTAGGGTCTCCCCCCTAGTATCTTATTGTTCGCATCCGCTGAAGCAACCTGCGGATGGAATAAAACCATCACTAATCCAGAAGTTCCTGTAAGAGCCTAACTCCGTCGGCATACTTCCCGCAAAGCAAAGTGTATAAAGGGAAATAATAATGCCCGCCACAACCTTTTCTTATTAATTCGGCATTGGCGACAGCCGATAAATATAATAACAGCTTGATATAAAGGGGGTGTTCAATAATTATATCTACGCAACATGCTAAAAAGGAGGAGTACAATGAGTAAAGAACTTGATGAAAAACTGCTCAAGACATTAAAAGAATTCTGCGAATATACATACAACCGTCCCGTAGAATTTGACGTCCAGACACTGGGAGAAAAAGTCGCCTGTAACATCTTTGAACTCTCCCATTCATTAAATAATCTCCAACGTGAAGGCCTCATCCGGATTCACATCGGCCGCAAAGGTGAACTGAACAAGGTGGAACTCCTGCCGCAAAAGACCGACCGATAATATTGGCATAACATAGGCATTAAACCATAATGCTTTATATTACAACAGACCCGCTTCTTCTCCATCGTGAAGCGGGTCTGTTTATGTTATGCCAGAAAAAAGTTAACCCGGACAAAGGGGTATGTTCTTTCTGTACACAGTCGACTGCACAAGAGCAATCAATTGTTTTTCGGCATTCGTCACCCGGACTGTATAAGTAGCCAACTTGGGATCGAAGGATTCCTCAATCGCCTCGGCCAGCAAGGTGCCGGTGGAGACCGCCCGGAAATAAGAAATAGTTGCGCTTATAGTTACCGCCACCATTCCATGGGAGTTTGCCGCTGCAGCCAACGCATAATCGGCAAGGGTGAAAATCGCTCCGCCTTGCATTATACCCAACCCGTTAAGGTGCTTTTCTCCCACTTCTAACCGGACAACCGCCCGTCCCGGCTCCACCTCCACCAATTCAATTCCCACCGTATCTATGGCGAACCGGTCTTTAGCCAGGATCTGTTTAACTTGTTCCATGTCCTTATCCATCTTCCCCCAGCCTCCCAAAAGCAGCCTTATTGACAAGTTTACCATATTTGCCCTTCCTTCTTCAAGCTTAGCTAAAGCATCATTCCATGGAAACCTGCAGTAAGTCGACACTCAGGCCTTCCAACGTCTCGGAACGGGCGGTATCGTTTTCTTTGAAAACCCGGTAATCTTGGAGTTCCCCATTAAAAAGGAATAAATTCTGCATAAACAAAGGGCAATCCCGCCGCAATCGGTTTGCCCTTTGTCCTGCTTTTACCAAATAATATTTCCGGCACTGCCGGAAGTCACTTTTTCAATTCTTTTATCTTCTGTTCCAGTTTCCGAATGTTCGATTCATGCTTAGGCGGACAGGCGCTTCCAAAGAAAGCTACTCCGGGCTTTTTGTTGTTCAAACAAAACCCTCCCGTGTTTTTCTTTAGTTATCTCCGGGAGGTTTCATAATTATTCATTCCTTTGCGAATTGAAGTATAGTGATGTTTTCCTCATTATCACTAAAATCATCTTCAGGATTTGCTACCGTCCTAACCAGAGAAAGGAAGAACATGGTGATCCCATGAACTTCCAGACCGGAAAGCTCGTAGTCACCTTTGGGTTTAATCACAATAGCCGTATCATAACGACTGTCCGCCAAGCGGTGCAAACTGAGACCAATGTTATTGACGATGCCGCTTTGGTGGTCGTTCCCATCATCGGTCGCCCGCAAGATGGCCTGAAGATCACCGTCAAGCCCGGCCAGGCCTTGAACTGTCAAAGGCAGAACATAAATGGAAAATGAAGCATGCCTGATTCCGGAATAGACCTTTATCAACAGATCTTCCACTGTTTGCCTTAAGACCTCCGGCTGTTGATCCTCTGGCGCCTTCAGTTTCCAGGAAAGTTGCCGGGCATAAAACCAGACAAATTCCCGGAGCATCTCATCGACAAAGTTCATCCGCTCCACCAATGCCACAGCGCTATTGCTTGCTTCAGCCAATATTGTGTCTTCCGCCTGAAGACTATTATTAATCTCGATGCCAAAGAGCTTTAGGTTAACTTGCCGGATTCTATTGGGGTTAAACAAGGCATAACCAATGGAGAACAGCCAAAACCCTATGACCGAATTTACCAGAACAGAGAGGGCAAACATCAACGGGGCACCCAGTGTAATCCGCCATTTGTCGGTGTGAACCAGCATACCGTCGCCATTTAAGTAGGGCAAGGATACCAGGACAGACCAAACGAGCAAAAAGAAGCTATAAAGATCCGTTAGGATCAAGGACCACTTGCCAGATTTGACCCTGCGGAGCATGGTAGCTCCAATGACCACAGCTGTAGCAACCCCGATACCAATGGGCCAAACAGCCGGAAGTTTCATCCAGCCCCCACCTTTATTGCTCCATGATTTTATCCATTATTACATCATATGGACCAGCCCCCGGATTTAGAATAAAAATATATAAAGCCTCTCCTAACAGGAAAGGCTTTATTATACTGTTTCGAATATCTTCATATTAAAAGGAAATTTTCTTAGATGAACTTCCTTGTATTTTCAAAGTTATGTTTTGGGGACAGTAATTTTTTTCTTGTCTAATCTGATAAGATATATTTCAATCTCGTTATTTGTAAATATCTCTCCGATGCCCTACATCAATTATTCATACAATCAAATCTGTCTCTAGAATTTCATAGACAATCCTATAGTCACCAACCCTTGTCCTATAAACATTTGTATAACCAGTTAGTTTCTTTGTGTCGCCACCTCTAGGAGTAACCTGTAAATATGCAAGTTTCTGGTCAATATACGGGTTTTTATCGTCGGTGGCAATTTTTCATATTTTTTAGCGGCCTTTTTACTAAACTTTACAATATAACTCATATCTATCAAGTTTCCTTCCTTAATCCTTTACCTTTTTCCCAAATATAAAAACCCTCATTCGCCAGTTTCATCATGGTTATTTCCCTCTTATCCTCAAGATCTTCTTTTTTCTCCTCAAGTTCTTCTTTTTTCATAGTCAACAAATCAGCCTCCTATTTTTCGTTCTGTTCTTTATGAAATTCTTCTACTGCTTCACGATCCAAAATATCTTCCGTTTCTTCCACTTTTTCTTGTAAAAAGTCATAAAGATACTTAGGAATTATAACCGCTATTAATTCTCCGTTCTCATCAATTATTCCAATATCTTCACTGACAGGGTTTTCCTCAAGAACTAAGTTTAATAGTTTGCCCCCTATGTCATTCAAGTCAATTGTCCTCATAACACATCCCTTTTCCAACGATTATTGATTATAATTATATTATATAACTAGTATAGTATGTATACAAGAATTAATTTATAATTTTTTAATTTTGCTCGTAATCAAAAGCCCACCGTAGTGGTGGGTTTTCTAAGTTCATCTTTCTACAAGTCTTTCCAAAAACAACCTTCACCTTTTCGTGTCTAACGTTCCATCACCCCACTTACAGGTAAAGATACCCAGGGCCAATCCGTAAATCAAATGAAATAAAAGGAAGAACAACACCTGCCCAGAGATTACTTCGCGAAGCTTAATAATGGGAAGGGCACGAATCCAACCAAAGGAGAAAAGCCACATAAAAGCGCCAAAAACCAAACCCTTTAATATAAAAAATTGTTTGCCCGTATATTCAAGGAAGTAGACATATATACAACCCCAGATGGCGCCATATATGTAGTCCACAGTAAAACTGATTACTGCTCCTAAAAAGTATGGTTCAAAACATAATGGTCAGCAAATAAACTCCCCGCATAATGGGCAAGGGGATGACTGATAATTTTCAGCTTCCACAGGGGAATCTGTAGGAGATCCATTGCCAGAGTGGCCAAAAGCCCGATCAGTGTGCCAAACAGGATCTTATCCTTAACCATTTTAGACCTCATAATTTGGAATAATTGTACATAGACATTATTCCCCATCAAGGTCCAACTAATTCAAGAATGCCATACACCAGGGTTTAGGCCTTCTACCTCCACTTATTCCGTGATCTTTGCTGGTTTCTCTTCACCTTCCTGCTGATTATTTCCATTTTGACCTGGCCCTTCCTGGCCTTGTTCACCTGGATTTTGCAGATAATATTTGCGTTTGGCCTTCATTTCGTCTTCATAGACTTCATTAACCCCATTTTCCCCTTGATTGTTTTCGCCAGTACCACTACTGCTGGTTTGAACTTCGGTGCTCTTCCCGGAGATATGGGGAGTGGAATCAGCTCCCAAATCGGTATTCAATGACTGATTAACAGTAATAGCATTTCCCTTATTTTCCCACTTGTTAATAATCACCTGTCCTAAAGACGGATTATCCCAACGGTCAAAGATCTTGGTGAGATTTCTAACTTTGCCATTAAGTTGACTCGTGGTCGGTTCGCCCCAAAATCCCCCGTCCGCCACAAGATCTGCAGACCCAATCAGTAATATTTCATAATTTGTATTCCCCGTCACCTGATTCCCCTGACCCAACACCGTTCGCTCCCGGTTTTCAATTTGCAGACCAACGCTATTGCCGCTAATCAGGCAAGTCGCCACCTTCTGACAATCAGTCTGTTCCAAACGAAGCCCGATTCCATTGTCTGTTATCCTGTTGGCGTTAGCTGTCAAATTGCATTCAACGGCATAAATACCATGGGTTCCGTTGTTAACAATGATACTATTAATAATACTCAACTCGGATTTCCGGCTGAAGATCCCATCTTGATTGGCCAGCACCTGACTTCTCTCCATTGATAACGTAGCTTCTTCAGCGTACAGAGCACGATTGCTATTATTCTCAATAACAGATTCAACAATCTGGAGATTTCCTTTTGAAACCATAATGCCGGTGCGATTATACTCCAGATTGGCTTTTTTTAGCTTTACATTTCTGTTAGGTGCAACAGATATTCCGTTTTCGCTGCAAGATGTGATTGTAATATCCTCAAGGCTCAAATTATCAGCATCAACAGTCAAACCGACCGTGGCATTCTCAATTAGACAATTCTTGATGGTTACATTATCACTGGAAATTCTCAGCCCATACCAACCACCGGCATAACCCTTTTTGCTTGTGGTAAACACAATTGAACCCGGCCAACGGCCGTCCGCGTCAAGGGTGCCTCCCTTTTCCACCACCAGTTCAATTCGTTGCTGGTCCACTCCGCCCATTTCTGCATCGAAAAAAGGTTGGAAAAATAGTTTGGTACCCGGTCTGATGGTAAGTTTCCCATTAGAGCCGATAATAATATCCCCGGTTATAGTAACCTCGCCTTCCCAAACTGCTTCGCCTTCAATGCGCCCGGAACTTAAGATGGACAAATCTATACCGCCGGACTTACCCGTAGCCACCTCAGTCCAGGTAATCCTAACATCCCCCCCGGTCAAAGCCATGACCAAACCTCCCTCATCAACTGTGGCCACAGCCGGATCCGAGGTTTTCCAAACAAAGTCCCCGTCTTTGGTCAAGATAATATCGCCTTCGGCACTCCGCGGTACAGCATATAGTTTTAGCGAACTCCCGACAAAAATGGCAGTTCGTTCAGCAGCTACCTCCATCTTATCGATTGCGCCGGCAGTAGTGAAACTGATGTAAATATTGGAACGGTCTCTTGCTTTTACCCAGGTCCGAGCGCCCAAATCAATTTCACCATGCCCATTCGTCTCCGAGCAGGCAATAACAGTAAAGACTAATTCGCCGGCGGGTAAATTATTGATGATCGTATTTGTTGCACCTCCACCCACCGGACGGTCAACTGCGGTAATTGCCAGCAGCTCATTCCTCGTCCTTACTTCAAGGCGGACACTCGCAATCTTGGGCGCAGCGGGGTCCGACTGCTCCGGCCATTTGATGGTGACAATCGCCAAAGCCCTACCCAGGGTGGTTTTCCCTGTCGCTCCGGCAGTTACACTTCCCCCCAGGAGGATGAGTAATAATATAAGACTGATTTTTAATGCGCCCTTCATCACCAGTCTCCTCCTTGGCATAATTTACGAGGCTCTGTCCCAGGCTTGTTTGTTTACCTACTATTAACATATTACCACAACAAGACGGTTCGAGAAAGAACGGAGGTATATTAATACCTCCGTTCTTAAGAAAATATCCTATATTTTTGCCAAGGAATTATAGGCCGTCCACAGAATAGACAGCATATCCGCGGGGCGGAGCCCAAACCTCAACGTTACCGTTGCCGTCGCAATATTTGTTCTGCGGTTGATAATTCTGGCCGTTTACAGCGGAAGAGAAGGCATATGCTTTAAGGTTCTTGTTTTTCAAGTAGGAGTTGCTGGTCTTGACCCATGCGCCCTTCCAGCTGCTGGGTGAGTCATTGATGACCACAATATAGCCGGGCTGAGAAGAAGAATAACCCTTGGCGCCATAGATAATGACATCGCCATCATTACTCTTGAGGATCTCAATGTTCGGACTACCTTTTGCCAGTTTCTCACGGCACCAGACCAGCTGGCGGATGCCATTGCCCCACTGCCGGGTACCGGCGCCGCCGCCGTCTTTCAAGCCGTAATCAAAATAGTCTTTCCAGAAGATGCAAGGATAGCCTTGGTAGGTAATGATGAAGGCATAGGCCATCATTTTGTCCCGATAGATCTCATCGGTATCATGGTTGGCAACGAAGGTGACCGCTCTCGTCGGCCATTTTGCCGCAAAGGACTTGCTGTGATCAAAGACATTCGGCAAGTAACCGCCGCCACCGGAATTGTTGCAAATGTCCCTTAAGGTATAGTAAAGAGCGAAGTCAAAGGCAGAAGCCCCAGTGGCATTACACCAGTTGTTCAAGGTGTTGGTATTGGCATCCCACAATTCACCAACACTGAAAGGATTGCCGGTTGCTGCCCGCATATCCTTAACAACCCAACTATGAATACCTTTAACGTAGTCAAAGCGCCAACTGTCAAAACCGGCATTGGAAGAACTCTTAAGCCAATTCATCCAGGTTTTCATATCGTTATATGCTTTTCCTGCGCTGTAGCAAACATCCGGGAATCCGGCAAAGTCACCGGGGTCTCCGCCACAATAGGAGTTGGGATGGAATGAATCCCAGTTCCATGTGCACTTGCCGCTTTTTACACCTGTAAAATTGGTCCAGGTATAGGAGTTTGTCCTGGGGTTCCATTCACTGGCACCACCGGACCGGTGATTCAACACGATGTCCGCCATACAAGAAACACCATAACTTTTATATGTAGAAATCGCAGATTTTAATTCAGCTTGAGAACCAAACCGGGTTTCCGTGGTCCCATGTTGGTTATATTGCCCCAGGTCATAATAGTCCGCAGGATCATAACCCATGGAATAGCCGCCACCTTGGCCTTTGGACGGCGGCGGGAACCAGATCCGGTCAATGCCGTATCCATCAACCATGTAGCGCAACTCATAAGCTTTGGACTTCATCGTGTTATACCATTTTCCTCCCGCAGGAACATCCCAGTAGAAGCCCTGCATCATCACACCGGCAAGGGCTGCCGTACTGGTAAACATTGAGACCAGAAAAACCACCAGCACAACCAAACTTAGTTTTTTACAGTTACGCAAAAAAACCCTCCCTTTTTATTTTTTTAACCGAAGCCACACATTTGTGACTCCGAGATAATTAAAGTCTGGCTTGAAAACATCGTTATGTAAATTTGTTAGACTTCGTCTATTTACAGCTCTTGAAATAGTTCTTAAGGTTAATTGATTAAGTGCCGTTTGTTAAAACTATGTTACTATCACGGAGAAAATGCCAGTTAAACACCGGTTAGTTGTTTAACCTGCTTTTGGTTAATTTAACCAAAAAACCAAAAAAATAAGCATGGTACCTATTTCATCCTTGCTCGTCGCGGCCCTTAACTAATCCGTTACTTTTCTTTAGCTTAATTTTAACATAACACATGTCGAAGATCAACATAAAATTTCTCCAATAACACCGGTTAATTTTCGGAAATTTCAGTAATAATAGCAGTTAAAACCTGGTTTACATTTTTCGACAAACACACATTAAATATATCAGCTACACGTTCATTGAACCAATTTTCCCCTTAGGCATAAGGCCTGTTTCCCGTAGCCAAAAGCAGAAGCAAACGCTTAAATTGCCCCTCTGCCCCTTCACACCCTCCCCAGTTCTTTCATGCTCACGTACCCCTTTTCTCCGGTAATAATATGGTCAATCAGGTTGATGCCCAATATTTCTCCAGAGCGCTTTAAGCGGTTGGTGATCCGGATATCCTCGGGGCTAGGCGTGGGGTCACCAGAAGGATGATTATGAAAAGCAATAATCGAACGGGCATTATTCAGCAGTGCCGCTTTAAAAACTTCCCGGGGCTCAACAATGACCGTGTCAAGGGAGCCGACGGCAATCACGTGCAGACCGAGGATTTTGTTTTTAGCATTGAGGGTTATGATGCCAAACTTCTCCACAGGCTCGCGTTGTAAGTTAAGGATCGCCTGAATGGTCTTATAACAAGCCAGGGGACAGGTCAGACGGCATTTTTCAAGCTTGTGAAAGCGACTAGTGACTCTTACCAGTTTTAAAGTGTAGATATTAATTGACGTCAACGGCATTTGTCCCATTCCCACCTTATTTCCAGTTATTATGAATACCACTTTCCTGCCGCTAATTATATAAAACTATTGGGATTGTTCAAATGTAGTTTATGACAAATAGTATCATTGTTTTTCATTCAATGTACAAACTGTCATTTTTATAGTCAATTTTTTGTTTGCAACCTACTGAAAATGAAACTTTCACCCCAATAAAAAAGGATGTTCGTTCACCGAACATCCCTTCCTTCAATCATCAACACACCAAGGTTATCCTCTTATCCCAACCGGTAGTGCTTCCTGACCCTTTCGTGGACTGTCCAAACACAATCCAGTCCCGCGGGGAAGGTTACCAGGTCACCAGGGCCGAAGTTCACTGTCTCATCAGCCGTCTTAACGGTTACCTTACCCTCCAAAATATAGCAAACCTCTTTTTCATCATAGTGCCAGTCAAAGGTGGAAGGAGCGCACTCCCAGACCGGCCAGGTTTTGACCTGCAGCTCTTTTAGTTTTTCTTCGCTGGGTTTTTCAATCCGGATCATGGATCACACCTCCGATTGCTTTATCGATTCAATATATTAACAGATCATATCCTAGAAATAAAGTATCTCATGGAAAGAAGAACCCCCATAAACAGAGGGAAAACCTGCCATGATGGAGAATAATTATATAATGTACCCATGATTTAAGACAAAAAATTCGAAAATCT
>Ga0209508_1001480_pt1 | contig 18252 bp, 20 predicted proteins | sample AD_UKC129_MetaG_FD_184427 | JGI IMG/M metagenome (GOLD analysis project Ga0209508, IMG submission 184427) | Active sludge microbial communities of municipal wastewater-treating anaerobic digesters from Canada - AD_UKC129_MetaG (SPAdes) (version 2) | ecosystem: Engineered > Bioreactor > Anaerobic... | reverse complement strand
TTAGCAAAAACTCTCAAAATTGGCTCTCATTTTTTCACAATATGATTATACCACACAATGGCTTGAGTAAATGTGAATTAAACGATGGACAAAATTGATGTGGAAGAACTTTTTAAAAGTGCGAAAAATGGAAAATCAGAAATTGTGTATTCATGCGTGTTTTGGAAGATGCAAAAACAGTTGAAAGTCATATGGAAAGTGGTATTATACAAAATAAGAAGATTATCTTCAAGGTGGGATAAACTATATGAATGGCTATTTTTGATGTATTTGCATATGGTATGGTTTGGTATGAGATGAAGGTTGAGGCTGTGAAGAATATGCTTAAAGAACGAATTTGGGAGGGGATATTGTGAGGCTTTTCAAGATCGACGAAGATGTGCGTGAACTTCTAAGATATTCAAGAAAGTATACAAAGTATCAGAAAACGATATTTTCCCTCTCACCTTTCTTGCTTTTTTTAATCGCCACGATTGATCCCTTTCTTGTCAGATATTTATTTGATAACATCATCACAAAACTCAACTTCAGTAAGCTTCCCTTGTTTGTACTCATCTTCTTCATTGCCAAAGCTGCTGAAAAAGGAATATCTGTTGTTGTGAACTATAATTTTCTGAAATGTGCAAATGTCATAACTTACATCGAGCAAAATAACCTCTTGAAAAAGATATCGAGATTGCCTATCAAAAAATTGAAGGACAATGCAGCTGGAACATTCCTTTCAAGAGCAACATCAGATGTTCCTCAACTTGCAGAAGCTATTAATACTGTGATTCCAGGTATCGTTGTCAATCTTGTCTTGTTAGTCATGATAGGTGCCGTATTGTTGTATTTTAGCTGGCAACTTGCGATAATAGTGTTCTTAACTGTTCCACTGTATACCCTTTCTGTCAATAGTTTCAACAAGGCTTTGAAGAACTCTTCCACTCAGGAACGTGAGAGGAATGGTGAGATCATCGAAGATCTAAGAGAAGATATCGAAGGTGCAGCCACAGTGAAGAAGTTTGTTAAGGAAGACTATCTAACAGCTAAGTTCGAGCGTAAGGCAAACGAATGGCTGAAGGTGAAGAACAAGTATAGCCTTATCATGCAGGTAATAGACGACTTCTTGACGTTCGTGAGAGGGATATCGCCGATCATCGTGTTGAGTTACGGTGGTTTCCTTGTTATGAAAGGCACGATAACGTTGGGAACGCTCATCGGATTCTACAATTTTATGAACTGGATATACGATCCTGTGAGAGTGATAAGTCGTTTTTCCGTTTCCTTGAGGACATCAGTGCCGGTGTACAAGAGGATAAAAGAGATTTACGATATGGAAGAAGAGGCGGATGGAAATACGGAGATAAATAATGTTGAAGAAGTGAGGTATGAGGATGTGTATTTCTCATACGACCATACACCGATATTGAAAGATATCTCGTTTGAGATAAAGAACAGGCAGAAGTTGGCGATAGTGGGGATGAGCGGTTCAGGGAAGAGCACGTTGGTATCGTTACTGCCGAGGTATTATGAGCCAGAGAGAGGAAGTATACGCATAAACGATGTTGAGATAAGGAACGCAATGGTTGGAAGTCTGAGGAAGAGAGTGATAGTGGTACAGCAGAACGATTTTATATTCAACACGAGCATAAGGGAGAACATAACACTTGGTGATGAATTCAGTGAGGAAGAATTTGAACGAGCGGTGAAGGCGGCATGTGTTGATGAATTTGCAGAGAGCTTGGATGAGAAATATGAGACGGTGGTAGGAGCGAATGGCTCACATCTATCTGATGGGCAGAGGCAGAGGATAGCGATAGCGAGAGCAGTGATAAGGAAGCCAGAGTTATTGGTGTTGGATGAATCGACATCCGGGGTGGATTCGAAGACGGAAGAGCGGATATTTGAAAAGTTAAGTGAGGTATGTCCAACGCTGATAATAATCTCGCACAGGTTATCGACGATAGGGAAGGCGGATGAAATAATAGTGATGGAAGAAGGGCAGATAGTTGAGAGAGGGACACACGAAGAATTGGTGAACAAAGACTCGGCATACAAGAGGATAATACGCTCACAGATATTTGAAAAATAATACAAGAAAAGATGAAAAAGCAAGGTTTTTGACTACTCTACGTAGAGAAATCAAACAAAAAACTCCCTGTTTCTGGGGAGTTTTTAGCTAACAATATCTTTAGGCTAATATGCGTATTTTTGCTTACAAATACTTCTTCTTTCATCTTAGCTGGCGAGGAGACTCCAACTTCTGCAAGTTGGAGAGGAATCGCCAACCCTTCTTTCTTATTAGATACTAGCAAAACAAAGAAATATGTGATATAATTATACCAACAAATACCTTTGGCGCACACTTGTGCGGATAAGTAAACTGATGAGCCTGTTGGCTCTACAGTGTAGAGGTTGTTTAGACCAGCCTGAGAGAATAAGGGTCGTTTGACCAAACTTCTCTCAAAATCCCCTACCTCTATAGGTGGCGGGATGGTTTAACATCGAGGTAAGTCAGGCTAAAGCCTGTCGGTCACATTGACAATGTTATAGCAGGTTTAATGGTAATAGCACTACTCCTACCCTTCAGAGCATGGGACTTGTAGAGCATTCCAAGGTGACTATGTATTCTGCTATAACTAATCATTAGCAAAAACTAAGTTTGCATTTCTACAAGTCCCCACCTCTATAGGCTGTGGGTAGTTGACTATTTCTTGACAATCTTCTGCGCAGTCTCTGCAACCTTCTCAGCGCTTTCTTTAATTCTTTCAGTTGTCCTGTTGACTGCCCTAACGAGTAAGAAGACGAGAAACGCAACTATGAGAAAATCCAACGTGGCGGAAAGGACTTTTCCCCAGTATATACCTCTCCATGCAATTTCTTCTATTGACCCAAGATGAAGGCTTGTAAGCACTGGTTGAAATATCGCAGGCATGAGTAAATCGTTTACTATGGATGTGACGAGTTGGTTCAACTTGCCACCTATTATGATGGCAACTGCCAATCCTATGACGTTGTACTGCTTTAGAAAGTCAGAAAATTCTTTAAATACTTTGTTCATAATCTGCGAGCGTGGTAAAGATTTACGCTCTTTCCTCCCTTCTGAATTGGGTTTTGATTAGAATTTCAATTTTTATTCTTTCGATGGTTCTTTGCCCTCGCCGTTGAGCGCCAATTCCAAGGTTTTCCAAGGGAGTAAGAAACATTTTACACGCATTGGGTAGTTTTTCACATCGTAAAAATTAATGATCGGACCCAGCAGCTCATCGTTGAAATCTTTTCCAAGCATCATGTTTTCAACGTTTTTGAGCATTTCCAATGCTTCTTCTTTTGTCTTGCCTATGAGTTGTTCTATCATTGCATTCGTCGATGCTTGACTTATCGCGCAACCGTGTCCCTCAAATTTGACGTCCGATATCTTGTCACCATCGAAGAGGAAGTACAACGTCACTTCATCACCACACGAAAGGTTCTTTCCCTCTTCTATTCTGTGTGCATTTTCTATCTTACCATGAAACTTTTTCAATTTTGAATAGTCCATTATAAACTCTGAGTATATCATCCAAACCACCTCTTTATGTATTTAAGTCCTTCTACTAAGATATCTATATCTTCTTTCCTATTGTAGAAATATACACTTGCTCGTACGGTCGAGTTTGGAAAATCAATGTGAGAGCCTCTTGCCAAGACACTCATGAGAGGTTGAGCACAGTGATGGCCACTGCGCGTTGCAACACCAAAATCTTCATCGAGTACTTGCGATACATCGTGTGGATGCACACCATCCACATTGAAAGAAACGAGTGATTGATGTGTTTCATCCTTCGGGCCGTATATTTCAACAAAGTCAATCTTCGATAATTCTTCCAATAGATACTTCGATAATTCTTCAACGTGTTTTTGAATATTTCCAAGGCCCAAATTTTCAAGGTAATCTATCGTATAGCCAAGCGCAACTGCACCGCCTATATCTTGAGTACCTGCTTCAAATTTGTATGGTAGTACGTTGAAGGTGACATCTTCAAATGTCACCTTGTCGATCATCTCACCACCGTACAAAAATGGCTCTAACTTTTCAAGCAATGCCCTCTTACCATAAAGAGCTCCGATACCTGTTGGAGCAATCATCTTGTGGCCGGAGAATACAAGAAAATCAATATCTAATGCCTTTACATCAATCTGCTTGTGTGGAATTAGTTGAGCACCATCGATTATCAATATGGCATCTTTGAACGTCTCTCTGATGACATCGATAGGCATTGTCTGTCCTGTGACATTCGATTGACCGGTTATGGACACAACCTTTGGACTATTTACGCGAGATTTTGCAGCCAATATTGAATCCGGTGTTATTGTACCTGTAACATCTGCTTCTATGTATTCAACTTTGAAGCCAAAGAATCTCGATAGTCTCAACCATGGCACCAAATTGGCATGATGTTCAACTTGCGATATGAGTACAGTATCACCTTTTTGCAATATGTCACTTCTCACAAGTGAGTTGACGAGTGCGTTGATACCCATCGTAGTTCCAGAGGTAAATATGACCTCTTCACTTTGTGCGTTTATAAATCTTGCCACTTTATCGCGAGCCGCTTCGTATTCACTTGTTGCCTCGCTTGCCAAAGTATGGACAGCACGGTGGATGTTGGAATAGTGATTTAAATAGAAATCCGTCATCTTTGAGATGACGGTGCTACTTTTCAGTGTGCTTGCCGCATTATCTAAATAAACAAGTCTTTTTCCATTGACCTCTCTATTCAAAACTGGGAAATCTTCAATTATACGACAAAACGCTTCATCCGACCACTCTGTTGAGTGCATCTTCGACAACTCCTTTTAGATTGTAGGCAGCTAATTCATCCTTCAACATCTCGAAAATACCCTTTACTATGACGTTCTGAGCTTCCTTTTCAGGGATACCTCTTGTCATTAAATAGAATACCATATTTTCATCGACTGGTGAACTACTTGCAGCATGTGATGCAATCACATCGTTTTCATCGACCATTAAACTTGGTACTGCCTCAACCTTTGCAGCATCTGAAATAAGCGTTGCATGGTTACTTTGATGTGCTTCCACTTCTTTTGCACCACTGAGTATATCCATGATACCTCTGAATACAACCTTTGATTTATCCGCTAAAACACCTTTTGAATCGACGTTACCATAACTTTTTTGCTTGTAAAATCTCATGAAATAGAGGATGTCGACCACGTTGTCTTTGTTAGCAAGATAGTATGGTCTCACATCTGCTTGGATGTCCTCACCATTCAGCTTCATACCAAAATAGCCTGCATTTATTTTACCACCAAAATAGAAATCTTTTACCTTTATCTTCGAGTGATCTAATGCATGTATGAATACATTTGATGAAAGGAAATTGCTCACATTTTGTTCTTGCTCTTCAGGTTCTTTACCTATATAAAGGTTGTATAAATTCAACGCTGCATCTTGTCTGACAAGTATTCTCAGATTTCCTATGAAAAATGGCCTTTCAACGTATCTTACCAAGTTCAACGTACCCCTTCTGACATCTATCAGCATGTTGTCGTACTGACTGAATTCATCTACAATAAGTGTTGTATCTTCTTCCACAACGATGTAATTGCCACTTGAGGAAAAGATGTCAACCATAAGTACAAATTTTCGATCTGTACCCTCAAAATCGAGTGAGTCGAGTAAACTTAAACCTTCCTCATCTATCGATTCGAGTGCTTTGTAACTCTCCACTCTTGGTAAATCTATCGACTTTAACCCAGAGCGTCTCCATAGTGGGAATTTGTAAGTTAAATATTCTGACAAACGTTTTATTCTCCATTCGTCAAGTAAATTATTTCCACTTGGTTTGAAATCATCCGTTGAGTAATCTATTGCATCTATCGTCCTTCTATCGGGCACTATCGCCCTCAAATTGCCATGCTCAAGTCTCATCGTCTTTTCGATGTTGCTTACACTCACATCAATCACCACCAATTCTCAATTTAGCGCAATCTCGAGATAAAATCAAAAACTAAAAAATCAACCGATCGAAGATTCTATTTCCATATCGACGAGCCTGTTGAGCTCTATCGCATATTCAAAAGGCAGTTCTTGGACAACAGGTTGTATAAATCCTTTGACTATTAATCCCTTTGCCTCCAACTCGCTCAATCCTCTACTCATTAGGTAGAATATCTGTTCATCTTTTATACGTCCAATCTTTGCTTCATGGCCTACATCTGAATTGGCGTTGAGTACTTCAATGATTGGCACGGTGTCACTCTTACTCTTGTTATCGATCATGAGACCGGTACAACTTACACTTGCCTTTGAATTCTCTGCCTTTTCTCCGATCTTTAAGAGTCCACGATAGAATGACCATCCACCGCCTATGCTTATACTTCTCGCATCCACAGTGGATCTTGTGTTCTTGCCTATGTGAATTACCTTTGACCCTGTATCTATATGTTGCCCTGGCCCTGCAAACGAGATCGATATATTGTCAGATACAGAATTGTCGCCTTTGAGTATTGTTGCGGGATAGACCATCGTCTTGTAACTTCCAAAAGACCCAGATACCCAAGTCATTACTGCATCTTCTTCGGCTATTGCGCGTTTGATTTCGAGATTGAACATATTCTTACTCCAGTTTTGCATCGTAAGGTACTTCAGTTTTGCACCCTTGTTGACGTAGACCTCAACTGTACCCACATGTAAATTAACGACATCGTACTTAGGAGCAGTGCAACCTTCTATGTAGGTTACCTCGCTACCCTCATCTGCGATGATCACAGTATGTTCGAATTGTCCACCGCCAGGATTACCAAACAAGAAGTAAGATTGCAACGGTAAAGGTACCTTCACGCCCTTCGGTACGTAAAGGAATGTACCACCACTCCACAGTGCACCGTGTAGAGCGGCATACTTGTTATCCGTTGGTGGAACGAGTTTCATGAAATACTGCTTCAAGAGATCTGGATATTCTTTCACAGCCGTCTCTATATCGATGAATATGATACCGAGCTTTTTCAATTCTTCCTTTATATTTTTGTATATCATTTCAGAATCGAATTGTGCACCAACACCAGCCAAATACTTTCTCTCCGCCTCTGGTATACCAAGCTTATCGAATGCGACCTTGATTTCCTGTGGTACTTCTTCCCAATTATTCGTCTTTTTCGCATTAGGTTTCACATATGGTACAATCTTCGATAAATTCAATTCATCTCGTTCAACACCCCAATTTGGTTCATGCCATTTCTCAAATATTTCAAATGACTTGATTCTATGCTCAGTCATCCAAGCAGGTTCATTCTTCGCGGCTGAAATTTCGTATATCAATTCCTTATTTAAACCTGCAGGTAACTTCATCTCAGGTTTCACGTCAACTTTTAGCTCGAATTCCTCTTTCTTTTTTAGTTCGTACAACAGTTCATTCAATTCCACAACAATCACCTACTCTCACTTTGAAGAATCTTTTGAGAGATCTGAAACGCCGTTCTCGCCATTTACTATCGCATATCCAGTTTCCTCAACTTCGTATGCCAAATTCTTATCACCAGTCATTGCTACCTTTCCACTAACGTACACGTGCACTTTATCGACATCGAGATAATTCAAAATCCTCGCATAGTGTGTGATTATAAGCAATGAAGTGCCTTCTTTCTTAATCTCGTTGATCTGAGATGCAACGATCCTCAATGCGTCGACATCAAGTCCAGAATCTATCTCATCCAAAATCAACAATTTTGGTCTTAAGAACCTTGCTTGTAGTATCTCACCCTTCTTTCGCTCGCCACCGGAAAAGCCTAAGTTCACGAACCTTTCAAGGAATTCATGTGGCAAAACAACATCATCGACCAATTTCTTCATCTCTTTATCGAGTTGGAAGAATGTCTTATCCTCGCCGTGTAGCTTTCTATATGCTGTAAGTAGCAACTGATCAAGCTTAACCCCTTCTATTTCGTACGGATTTTGGAACGTCATCATTATACCTTTTTGTGCCCTCTCGTCCGTTCTCAAATTGAGTATAGACTCACCTTCAAATAGAATATCACCTGAAACAACTGTGTATCTCGGATTTCCCATTATCACGTTCGCAAGTGTTGATTTACCAGAACCATTTGGTCCCATTATCACATGTACCTCGCCTGGAGCAATTGCCAAGTCTACGCCCTTTAATATCATCTTTTCCGCTTCTTCTTCGTTTTCAGACAACTTTGCGTACAAATCCTTTACTTCTAACAACATGTACCTCGCCTCCTATATCTACTCTAATCATTCTTTCTAATTATTCCTTCTATTCAGTTATTCTTGAAGCATATTTTGTGTTAGTCATACCTAATTGTATTATAACATACTATTAGAGAATGTGAATACCAAAAGTGATTTTTGAATCAACACTTTAGGACTTTAGTTTGGACGTAAATGTGCTATAATAAAGAATAAAGAGTACAAAACATCAAAGTTGTGCATTTACGGAACTGTGGATTACCACAAATTACAATGCGAAATTGCTTGGAACTCAGTTGAAACTCAGGATGGGAGGGGTTGTACATGGCAAAGAACTCTAAACTAACGACGGCTATTTTGGTACTTATCCCAGTTGCGGTAGGCATAAACTATGCAGGTAAGCTTTTTGCAGAGGCTTTAAAGCTTCCTCTTTGGCTTGATTCCATCGGGACAATGCTTTCAGCTATGCTTGCAGGGCCGATAATAGGAGCTATAAGTGGCGCAATAAACAACATAATTTATGGCTTGACAGCAAGTCCTGTTTCGTTCCTTTACGCCCTCACAAGTATAGGCATAGGTGTTTCGGTAGGCTTGCTTGCAAAGGCAAAGATGTTCGACAATGCCTTTAGGACTCTCTTGAGTGGTCTGATAGTTGCACTCGTTGCTACTGTAATATCTGTTCCAATCAACGTGGTCTTTTGGGGGGGGCAAACTGGTAACGTGTGGGGCGATGCACTCTTTGCATTCTTACAATCTAAGAACGTAGGCGTTTGGGTCTCTTCATTTTTCGATGAAATCGTAGTAGACCTTGTTGACAAAGTATTATGCGTGTTCATCACATTCGGTATATTCAAGGCACTTCCAAAGACATTGATATATACATTCAAAGGAGAAGAGTAGTCTTGTGAAAGTTCTAAGCCTATATGTTGAAAGAGATACATTCATACACAAGCTTGAACCAGTAACGAAATTGTTGTATGCGCTCGTTTCAATCGTTATAACATTCCTGTTCCCATCGATAACGGTGGGAGCAGTTTTTGTTGTAATTTCACTATTTTTAGCGATCTCGGCAAAAGTGTTTAAAAGAATGATACTCTTGCTAAATGTGGTGCTGATCATCTTACTATCCATCGTGATAATCCAGGGCCTTTTCTACAGCAAAAACGCTACGCCCGTGTTTAAGCTATGGGGACTCACGTTCTACAAAGAAGGTCTGCTTTATTCTTTATTGCTTATTGTACGTGTTGTGGATATGATAATTTCTTTTGGTGTTCTGATACTCACCACACGTCCTTCTGATCTTGTTGATGACTTGGTACAGAAAGGTCTATCACCGAGATTTGGATATGTCTTGGCATCTGTGCTCCAAATTATACCCCAGATGCTCTCGACCACTTCTACGATAACGGATGCGCAAAGGTCTCGTGGCCTTGAAACGGAAGGTAATCTTTTACAGAGGTTCAGCGCATTTTTTGCACTTCTTGGTCCGCTCGTACTCAATTCACTTGTTGAAGCGAGAGAGCGAGCAATGGCAATTGAGATAAGGGGATTCGGTGTGGAAGGTAAGAGAACGTTCGTTAGGGAAATTCCGGAAACTAAGGCAGATAGGTGGATCAAGGTAGCACTTTACGTAGTTTTTACAGTGGCAGTTGTTTGGAGGATAGTTCTATGGATAATGTGAGTACTCTAAGTGCTAAAATCAGTATCGAACATCTAACCTACAGATACCCATTTGCAAAAAATAGAAGTCTTGAAGATATAACACTTTCAATAGATGCTGGACAATCGATTGGTATCATTGGAAGGAATGGTGCTGGCAAGTCTACGCTCTGTTATACACTCAGCGGACTGATACCAAGGTTTTTTCATGGAAAGATAGAGGGTAGCATAAAGATCGATGGAGAAGATGTACCAACGATGTCAGTTGAAAAGTTGATACGCAAAGTGGGATTAGTCCTCCAAAACCCGTTTTCTCAGATAAGTGGTGCAAAGATGACTGTATACGAAGAAGTGGCATTTGGATTAGAGAACCTTGGCATCGAAAAGGACGAGATGCACGAGAGGATAGATACAGTGCTGAAACAATTTGATTTGTACAAGAAGAAGGATGAAAACCCATTTGAGCTCTCCGGTGGACAGCTTCAAAGATTGGCAATTGCAAGTGTGCTGGCACTTCAGCCTGAAATCTTAATTTTGGACGAGCCTACTTCACAGCTTGACCCACGTGGTACGACGGAAGTATTTGAGGCGATAAGTCAATTAAAGACACTTGGTATAACTGTGATCATAGTGGAACATAAATTTGAAAAACTTGTCGAATATGTTGATAAAATTGCACTATTAAACGATGGAAAGCTTGTGGAATACGATACGGCGGAGAAGATTTTCTCGATGCCACAGATAGAAGATTACGGTGTTGGTCAACCGATATACACTGCACTTTGCAAGCGAATGGGACTTAAAAAGCCGAATGGATACTATCCGGTTTCGTTCAATGAGACCGTGACTTTGTTGAACGGACTAAAAATGTACGAATAGGAGAACGCAAAAATGAGTGATGCAGTTATCAAGGTTGATGGACTTTGGTTTGCTTACAAAGATAATGAGTATGTACTGCAAGATATAAACATACAATTCGACGATAGACCTACCGCCATAGTAGGGCAAAATGGTGCAGGAAAGACGACGTTCGTGAAAGTGCTCAAAGGACTTCTCAAGCCTTCAAAGGGTGATGTGTGGATATCAGGCACAAACACAAAAGAAACAACAGTTGCTCAACTTTCAAAAATAATAGGACTTGTCTTTCAAAATCCCTCGGACCAGATGTTCAAAAGTAAGGTTATAGACGAAGTCATGTTCGGGCCACAGAACATTTGGAAAGACAAAAAGGACAAGAATTTTGTATACGAGCAATCGATCAAGGCACTAAAGATCGTAGAGTTGGACAACAAACTTGAGGAGCATCCATACGATTTGACCCTTTCTGAACGAAAGTTGCTATGCCTTGCCTCCGTAATTGCAATGGACCCGAAGATAGTAATATTGGATGAACCTACGATTGCGCAAGATAGATTCTCGACAAAGAAGATCGCAGGGATAATAGAAGAACTTGTAAAGGATGGGAAAGTAGTGCTCACGATAACTCACGATATGGATTTTGTTGCTGAGAATTTTGAAAGGACGGTCATCTTCTATCAAGGCCAAGTACTCGATGATGGACCAACAGAGAAAGTACTGAGTAACGAAGAAAACGTTGCAACTGCTCACCTTGAATTACCAAATCTCGTAAGACTTGCTAAAGCATTAGATTTTAAGACAACTCCCCTAACGATAGACGATTTTGTCGAGGAATTCTCAACATACAAAAAGGCCGGAGATTAACCCCGGCCTTTTGTCAATTTTACTGCTTTTATGATAATTTCTTATTTTATTATCTCTTCCCAAGCCTTATTGTACAAGTCTATATCCTTACCTATGTAGTCTATGATCTCACAATTGGCTAAATCTTCCACCTCATATATATTCTCAACCGTCTTGTACTCTTGTGCCCCATTTACAGGCGATGGAATCATGAGAAAATCCGAAATCTGCGCTGAAATATCAGGTCTAAGGATGAAATCTATGAATTTGTATGCTAAGTCTTTGTCCTTCGCATCCTTCAGTATCACCATATTGTCTATCCACAACGTGCCACCTTCCTTTGGTACGAAGAACTCAAAATTCTGTCTATCTCCCTCTGGTATAAGTTGGAACACATTTTCAGGATAGCCGTGCACTGCCCAGAATTCTCCATTCACAATACCTTGTGCATAAGTTGTTGCATCGAATTTGAGTATATTCTCTTTCCATTTCAAAATCACCTGTTTTGCCTTCTCTATCTCATCAGGATTTGTCGTGTTTACAGAACAACCAAGATACTTCAGAGCTGCACCAAAGACCTCACGCATGTCGTCGAGTAGTGTTATTCGGTCTTTTAAATCAGACCTTTCGTATATATTCCAAGATTTCTCAAATTCTTTTAGGTATTTTTTGTTCACGATGATACCTGTCGTTCCCATCATAAAGGGAACGGAATAGTCATTACCTGGATCATACGTTATCTTCGAAAGTACAACTGCATTTATTTTTTCGAAATTTGGTATCTTAGACATATCCAGTTTTTCAAGCAATCCTACATCTATCATCATCTTCACATGGTCTCCAGAAGGAAAGACTATATCGTATCCAGAACCACCTGATTTTATTTTTGCGAACATCTCCTCATTTGATGCATAGGTATCATACACAACTTTGCAATTGTACTCATTTTCAAATGCATCAATTACTTCTTGTGGTATATAGTCTGCCCAGTTGTAAATATTAAGAGTGTTGTTACTATGATCGCATCCCGAAAGGACGAATAAAGCCAATATAACTATTACCAAAACCGCATAGATAAACCGTCTTAGAAATTTTTCCATCTCTCAAACCTCCCCCTTTCGATAGTATACAGGAAATTATATCATAGATTCGTATGTTTATCTTGCAGTGATGATTTCACTACCTTTAAGAATTCTTGTCATTATTAACATGAATTTCGGAGTTATCCAGTTTGTTAAATTGTGGTACAATAAAGGTACTAAATAGTATATGTTAATTTTAGATAATATCATGTACTCAAATTGAAGGGAACGCCGGTGAAAATCCGGGACTGCCCAGCAACCGTAAGCGGGTACGAACGCCACATAATGCCACTAGCAATGGCTGGGAAGGCGTGGTTAGTAGAGTGATCCGTAAGTCGGGAGACCTGGTTTGAGTATATATTTTCCCAAAAGCTTGGGCTTTATGGGAAATTTTGTTTTTGTTATTTTCAAAATTCGGATCTTTACTAGGAGGGGATTGCATTGTCTACGGAAGAATTGTTGAAGGAACAGATTGTAGAACGCCTAAACAACTTAACAAAGCCGTTGGGGAGCCTTGGATACCTTGAAGAGATAGCTTTAAAAGTCGGGATTATTCAAGGAAAGGTCGTGCCAGAACTTTTCAATGACAAGAGAGTGTATGTTTTTACATCTGATCATGGAGTTACCAGAAATGGAGTTTCGGCATATCCAAAGGAAGTGACATATCAAATGGTACTCAATTTTTTGAATGAGGGTGCCGGAATTAATGTTCTTTCAAGGCATGTGGGTGCTAAAGTTTACGTTGTTGATTCAGGTGTCGATGCAGATTTTAATATCCAAGATGAGAGACTAATCAATGCAAAAATAGGTTATGGTACAAATGATTTTACATTGGATGCTGCTATGACGATACAACAGGCAGAAAGATGCATAGAAGTTGGGAGAGATATAGCAAGAAACGCGATAAGTCAGGGTGCTGACTTGCTAGCGGTAGGTGATATGGGTATAGGGAATACGACAGTAGCTTCTGCCGTTGCTGTAGCTTTAGGATTCGATATTGAGAGTATTCTTGACATAGGTACTCCTATCGACGAAAGTGTCTTGAAAACTAAAAAAGCGGTAATTGAAAAGGGTATAGAAAGGAACAAGCCAAATCCAAATGATGCCTTGGATGTTCTTCATAAAGTGGGGGGATTCTGTATTGGTCAGATGGCAGGATACATACTCGAAGCTGTTGATAACAAAATTCCAGTTGTAGTGGATGGATTTCCTACTACTGCTGGTTTGTTGTTGGCTTGGAAAATGAATTCAGATGTACCAAAATATGTCCTTGCTGGTCATAAATCTGGTGTAAAAGGGCACAAAGTGTTACTCGATGCAATGGGGTTAAGACCTATTCTTGATCTTAATATGAGATTGGGCGAAGGAACAGGAGCGGTATTGTCGATCCCAATTATAGAAGCAGCAGTCAAAATATTAAGAGAAATGGCAACTTTTGATAGTGCAAATGTTTCAAAGGGAAGCGACGTGATGAAATGATTACACTTATAACAGGCGGTGTAAAATCTGGGAAGAGTTCTTTTGCATTGAGATACATTCATTCAAAAAAATATGATAAACGTGCATTTATAGCCACAGGTGAACCATTTGATGAGGAAATGCGATTAAGGATAGAGAGACATAAAGCTGAACGCGGCAATTTGTTCGATACTTTTGAAGAACCGATAGAGGTATCAAGTGTTATTAAAGAGCTAGACGGTAAGTACGATGTGATTTTGTTTGAATGTCTCACCACTTACCTAGGAAATCTTTACTATTACAGCGAAACTCGTTCGATCGATGTAGAAGAATATGTAAACAATTTGTTGAATACTATCAGAGAGAGATCTTCTGATATTGTTATTGTTACCAACGAAGTAGGTTGGTCACTAGTGCCTGAAAATGAACTTGGAAGAATGTATGTCGAAATGCTTGGAAAGTTGAATTCAACAATCGCTCACTATTCTCAAGAGGTGTATCTAACGATAAGCGGACTTGAGGTGCGTATAAAATGAATATTGATATCAATACCTCAAGACAATTGATAGGTACAACATCATGGCTTGTTCCAGGTACGTACTACGAAAATGCAAGACTTGTTGCCCAGACAATCGATTTTGTGGAATTGCTTATCTATAGTTGGGATGATGAAATTATTCGTCTGGTAGATTCTGAGATAGAGAAACTTTCCTTTCTAACAGATAAATTCAATCTAATATACACAATCCATCTTCCAACAAACGATATACAGAGCGCTCTGGATGCTTATAAGTACTTTTCAAAGTCAAAGATTAAAATTGCTAATTATGTACTCCACCCACTAGATGGGATTGAGAGACTTTTGTCTATCGATGATGGATTCATATCAGTAGAGAACTTAAAGGAAAAGTTGATATCGTATAAGAAGATGACTTTCGACATAGGTCACCACACTTTGGGGATTAATTTTCCTCAGAATTTGATTCCGAATGTTAATGAGATCCATATGATGGGTGTGATAAATGGTGAGGATCATATTGAACTAAATGAGGCAACAATGCAAGAGTTGTTGCGAATATTCCATAACAGAATAGATGATGTGAGATTTATCTGCATTGAGGTTTTTGATATGGAACAGATGTTAAATTCTATCAAACTTTTCAACCAATTTATGGAAAAAAGAAGGTTGATCAGATGAATCAAGACCAAAACACAAGCACCTCCGTGATTAAGAGTGTTTTCACAGATTTGTTCCTTTCGTTTTCGTTTATATCAAGACTTCCAATAAGACTTCCAAAGATAAATGATTTCGACGATAGGATAAAAAGGATACCTTCATATTTCTCACTTGTAGGATACATGCCAGGTGCTATATACTATTTAACAGCTCTATATGAATACAGTTTGTTGTCTAAAATTCTTGGCTTAGCTGTAGGTTTTTATCTATTTGATTTATTCCATTTTGATGGACTATTGGATATGTTCGATGGCTTTTTGAACCAATCTTCGAAAGAACGTAGACTTGAAATAATGTCGAAGGGTAACGTTGGACCATTTGCTGTTTTCTATGGTATGCTGTACGTTCTCGCTTTCTATAGTTTGCTTTCGTATTCGCATCCTATCGATTTTTTCTTCTCTGCCATTTTCGGAAGGCAAACAATGGTTTTTGTTCTGGCATTTTCAAAACCGGCAAAGGATAAAGGACTTGGTGCACTTTTCTTTCCATTTAAGATGATTAATGTACCGATTTCCCTGCTTTTCACTTTACCGTTGTTATGTTTCTCTGTACCGAAGTTCATCGTCTCGCTCATCTCTTCTTTGATTGTAGCCATTATTGTATCATGGGTTTCGAGACGAAAAATAGGTGGTGTCACAGGTGATGTGATAGGAGGAAGCTGCCTCATTTCCCAAATCTTTACTCTATTTGCGTTGTTTTACATCTTGAAATAGTTATTACATCAGAGTGGGTGATATATTTTGCAAATTCCAACGTTTGATCGAATCATTGTTCTAGCTTTTGCCTTGCTGGTTGATTTAATATTTGGTGAATATCCATCACTAATACATCCAGTTGTATACATGGGTTTCGTGGGAAAGTTCTTTGATAAAAAATTTAATCAAAGATCAAAATCTAAGGTGATGAAGTTTGCTTTGGGTTCGTTAGCTGAGATTATTGAAATATTTTCTTGGTTGTTAGTAACTCTGTTTATCTACCGTCTTATAAAGTTTAATTGGATACTAAAATGTCTTTTCGAAGTATTCTTATTGAAAGCTATGTTTTCTATTAGGGGTCTTTATGAACACGTCAATAAATGTTGTACTGAGGATGAAAATGAACTCAGGCATGCTGTTTCGATGATTGTGAGTAGAGATACTTCGTCACTTGACAAAGCGCATCTTTATTCTGCTGCAATCGAGAGTTTGTCTGAAAATACGTCCGATAGCATCACTGGACCATTATTATATTATGTGCTTTTCGGTCTACCAGGTGCGATGATTTATAGAATTGTTAACACGTACGATGCACTATTCGGTTATAGGAATGAGAGGTATGAATGGTTTGGAAAATTCCCGGCTAGATTTGATGACGTACTAAATCTTTTACCGGCAAGGCTTACAGCAATAGTTATCTCATTTTTTGATTTTTCCAAAAGTTGGGAATATATCAAAAAGTATGGGAGGATAAAGATAAATGCGACATATCCAATGAGTGCATTTGCCGGTGTCTTAAATGTTGGGTTTGAAAAGATCGGATATTACAAATTCGGCGGAAAATTGCCAGATGTTAAAGATGTAAAGAGGGCTTTGTCTCTCTATATTAAAGCGGTGAGTTTCATGATCATTTTGCTCTTCTCACTGTTATTAATTGTAATATTATTATTAAACTGAGGGTGATAGCTATTGAATGCGAATGAGAAGGTATTTCACGGTGGTATCAGGAGGGAAGACTATCTTGATTTCTCAATATCGATCAGCCCGATAAGGCCACCATTTTTTGATGATTTATTCTCTGAAAGTGCGATTAAATATGTTCAGAAGTATAGTTACGTAGAATGGCTCGAGGAAGAATTTAGAAAGGTGTTTGGAGAAGACACTGATATACTTGCAGGAGCAACAGAAGCATTTCAAATTTGTGGATTTGTACTGATGAAAGATGCAGAAGTTGTAGTTCCATTACCAAACTACGGAGAATATCAACGAGTTGCAAAATTCGCATCTCATAATGTCCATTTTGTTAACATACTTGATTTGGAAGCTAAGACTCTGGATTATTATAAACTCGTTGAGTATATTGCTAGATTGCGGAAGAATACAAACAGGAAGATAGTCACGATATTTGGTAATCCAAACAATCCAACAGGCATATATACCGACGTGTTTCCATATGTTCAGATGCTTGAAAAGCTCGATGTATTAACCATTTTGGATGAAGCTTTCATCATTAATCGGCGAGGAGACTCCAACTTCTGCAAGTTGGAGAGGAATCGCCTTACCTCCTTTCTTCTTACTAATGTCTTAGATAATATCGAAACTATGATATAATATTACTTGTGCGAGGTGATGATGTGTACCGTAATCAAAAGAACCAAGTTAGGCATCTAACCAAGCAAGAGTACGTTGCTTTGAAAACACTATGCAGACTATCGAAAAATTTGTATAATGCAACTCTCTATGCCATTCGTCAGTACTACTTTACTGAGAAGAAATACTTGCGCTATGAATCTGCCTACCATGCATTGAAGGATAATGAAAATTACAAGCTCCTTAATACTGACATCGCACAGCAGACAATGAAAGTAGTTGACAGAAACTTCAAGAGCTTTTTTGCACTTATTAACAAAGCAAAGCAATGCGACTACAAGTTTTCAAGTATCAAGCTTCCGCACTATCTTCCCAAAGATGGATATTTTATGTTAATTATACCCAGATTTACTGTTAAAGATGGCTACTTTACTGTTCCTATGTCAAATGCATTTAAGAAAGAGTTTGGTGCAGTAAAGCTACCATTTCCTAAGAATCTTGACAAAAAACAAGTCAAAGAGATTCGTATTATACCAAAGCATAACTGCAAATTCTTTGAAATTGACTTTGTCTACATACAAGAACAACAAACCATGCAACTCAACCCTAATAATGCGCTTGGTATAGATTTGG
>Ga0209508_1001477_pt1 | contig 18268 bp, 18 predicted proteins | sample AD_UKC129_MetaG_FD_184427 | JGI IMG/M metagenome (GOLD analysis project Ga0209508, IMG submission 184427) | Active sludge microbial communities of municipal wastewater-treating anaerobic digesters from Canada - AD_UKC129_MetaG (SPAdes) (version 2) | ecosystem: Engineered > Bioreactor > Anaerobic... | reverse complement strand
AAGAATTATTTGGTCTTTAATCTTTATATAATCCATTTTTGTAAATATAATTCTCCACCGTCTCCGGTACCAGGTATTTAATTGATTCGCCTCTTTTTACTCTCCATCGTATCTCAGAAGATGAAATAGCTAAAGCGGAGACCTCGATAGTTTTCACCCTCCCCGGGTATTTCTTTTCCGCTCCTAACAATCGATATCCGGGACGAGAAGCAGCCACAAAGGTGCAGAGTTTCAACAGCTCTTCCGGATTATTCCAGTTGGAAATTTGAGAAAAAGCGTCAGCTCCGGTAATAAAAAAAATCTCCGTCCCCTCTCCCCATAAATTCTTAAAGTAACGAACTGTATCTATAGAATAAGAAGGACCAGGCCTTTCTATCTCAACCCGAGAAACCTGAAAATAGGGATTGGTAACCGTAGCTAAAACAGCCATAAGGTAGCGATGTTCAGGGTCGCTTACTTCTTGTCCTATTTTGTGAGGAGGGCGAGCAGAAGGAACAAAAACCACTTCGTCTAAATCAAAGTAGTCTCTTACCTCCTCAGCAGTTACTAAATGCCCATGATGAATAGGGTCAAAAGTTCCTCCCATAATTCCTTTTTTAGGCGTAAAATATCACTCCCGTATCTGTCCTGTTCCCCAGACCATATATTTAACCGTAGTAAGCTCTCGCAACCCCATAGGACCTCGAGCATGGAGCTTTTGAGTGCTTATACCAATTTCTGCTCCCATTCCAAATTCTCCTCCATCGGTAAAACGAGTAGAGGCGTTGACATAAACTGCTGCAGCATCTACTTCTTCGAGAAACTTTCTCGCTGCTGCATAATCCCGAGTTACGATGGCTTCAGAGTGATGAGAACCATATTTATTGATGTGTTTTATAGCCTCATCTATTCCCCCCACCACTTTGACTGCTAAAATCAAATCTAAATATTCTGCATACCAGTCTTCTTCCGTTGCTAATTTTACTTCTTTCACTAGCTCCTTTGTTTTTTCACACCCTCTTATTTCCACTCCTTTTTCCCTTAAAACACGAACCATCCGGGGAAGAAATTGGGGAGCAATTTTTTCATCCACAAGAAGAGTCTCACAGGCATTGCAAACACTGGGGCGCTGAGTTTTAGCGTTAATGACTATTTTCTCTGCCATTTCCCCATCAGCACTTTCATCTACATAGACATGGCAATTTCCCACTCCTGTTTCTATTACCGGAACTTGAGAATTTTCTACCACCGATTTTATCAAACCTGCTCCTCCCCGGGGAATAACCACATCTATATAATTCCGGAGAGTCAAAAGCTCCTGCACTTCTTCATGGCTCTCACACTCTAACAAATTAACCACCTCAGGCGGGAAACCACATTGGGATAAAGTCTCTTTAGTTTTATTTACCAGCACTCGATTAGAGTAAATGGCTGAGCTACTACCTCGAAGAAGGAGAGCATTACCCGATTTTATACCCAAACCTATACTATCTATCGTAACATTTGGACGAGCCTCATAAATAATAGCTACAACCCCCAGAGGCACTCTCATTTTAGTAATCAAAAGGCCATTAGGCCTTTTAGAACCCTCTATTACTTCTCCCACCGGGTCAGGAAGATTAGCCACTTCCCGCAGGCCAGAAGCCATAGCTTTTATGCGGGAAGAAGATAATTCCAGACGATCTAAAAGAGAGGGCTTCATTCCCATATCTTTAGCTCTTTCTAAATCTCTTCTGTTCTCTTTTTTTATTTCTTCTTCATCTCTTTCTAAGTTATCAGCCAGCCGTAAAAGAAACTGGTCTTTATAAAAAGAAGAAACATTACTAAGAAAATAGGAAGCTTCTTTAGTTTTCCGGGCGATATCTTTCACCTTTTCTCCCACACTAATCTCCCCCTAATAGTACTAAATTATCAGCATGAACCACTTCTTCATCAAAATCTTTCCCCCCCAGAACTTCCTTTACTTCTTCAGTGTGCAAACCCAATATTTTTTTTAGCTCCTCTGAAGAATAATTAGTTATTCCTCTTCCCACCAATTCCCGAGCAGGACCTAAAATCTCTACACAATCTCCTAAGTCAAAGTTTCCCTCCACTGCCTTAACTCCAGCAGGAAGGAGGCTCTTCTGAGTCAAAATAGCTTTTTTAGCTCCTTTATCTATCAAAACATTACCCCGGGGCATCATAGCAAAAGCAATCCACCTCTTCCTTCCCGGAAGGTGTTTCACTTCCGGCCAGAAGAAAGTGCCCCGTTTTTTCCCTTCTCCGATTTCTTGCAAAACTGAGAAATCTTTACCTGAAGCTATTATCACTCCTGTACCAGAGAGAGTAGCCATTCGAGCAGCTATTATTTTACTCTTCATTCCTCCGGTAGAAAAGTAGTTACCTTCCCCTCCAGCCATCTCCTCTATCTCCAGGTCAATTTTTTTCACTTCCTCAATCAAAGAAGCTTGAGGTAAAACACGGGGGTCAGCAGTAAAGAGACCTTCTACATCAGAGAGAATGACCAGAAGGTCTGCATCTATTAAAGAAGCTACCAGAGCTGAAAGACGGTCATTGTCACCAAATTTAATTTCCGCCACTGCCACTGAGTCGTTTTCATTAACCACAGGGAGAACTCCCAGATGGAGAAGAGCTTCAAAGGTATTGCGGGCGTTTAGATATTTAACTCGATTATTAGTATCCTCAGGTGCCAGAAGTATCTGAGCTACCTGTATCCCCAAGGGAGAGAAAACTTCACGGTAGGCTTGCATTAAAACGCTCTGTCCGATGGCTGACATAGCTTGCTTGAAAGGGATATCTCCTCGCTTCCTGGATAACCCCATAACACTCATTCCACAAGCTACTGCTCCTGAAGAAACCAGAATAATTTTTTTCCCTCTTTCTCGCAGATAGGCTATGTTACAAGCCAGCTCTTTAATTTTTTCTAATTGTAGAACTCCTTCCCTCACTAAAAGTGAGGAACCCACTTTTATCACTATCAAATTGCTATTTTTTTGAAATTCTTCTCTACTCATCAGCGAGAATTTTCAGCCTCTTTTCCTTCCAGACCAGCTTCCTTTCCCCTACTTCTATTATGCTTGAGGATTTTAGAGGTAATAAATAACGCTTAAAACCGGACTTTTCTAATTCCCGGTTTAAAAACTCCTCTTCTTCTCCAGAGTGGAGGTCTGCCTCCTGAAGCAATCTCTCAAGATAAGTAGAAGAAAAACGGTAAACCACTGGAGATATATCTCTTTCTTTTTTCTCTTCCCCTGCTACTATTTCTACCTCTTTTTTTCTTTCCTCTTTTAATATTTCCCTTATTCTCTCTAGAAGTTCACTCACTCCCTCACCGGAGTGAGCCGATATCCCCCATCCCTCTATTTTCTTCCTTTCTAAAATCGCCTTAAAGCTATTCCAGTTTTCTCGAGCTTCAGGAAGGTCTAACTTGTTAGCCACTACAAGAAATGGCTTATCCTCAAGATGTGAATTATATTTTCTTAGCTCCTCTCGTATAATCCTTAAATCTTCCTCAGGACTGATTTCCGAAAAAGGAGAGGATAAATCAATCAAATATAAAAGAAGATGCGCTCTCTCAAGATGGCGAAGAAATCTATTTCCCAGGCCTTTTCCTTCGCTCGCCCCCTCTACAATTGCCGGGGTATCCAGTAAAATAAATTTCTCCTCACCTTCACCTACCGTTCCTAAAATTGGCTCCGAGGTAGAAAAAGGATAAGAAGCCACCAGAGATTTGGCATTACTCACCCGAGATAGAAAAGTAGACTTCCCGGCATTAGGTAACCCCACCAGGCCCACATCAGTTAAAAACTTTAATTCCAGACGAAGCTCTCGTGACTCTCCTTCCTCCCCCTTTTGTGCCATTCGAGGAGTTCGGTTATCAGGAGAGGTAAAGAAAACATTTCCCTTTCCTCCCTTTCCTCCCCGAGCAATCATCACTTCCATCCCCGGATAAAGAAGGTCAGCAAGCAATTCTCCGGTGCGGTTATCAAAAACCTGTGTTCCCAAGGGAACTTCAATTACCAGATCTTCACCTTTTTTGCCTTCTTGTTTTTTTCCCTTACCTCCCTCTCCAGAAGAAGCCTGGTATGAAGGAGAAAAGGATAAATCTCGAAGGGTCTCCCGGTGAGGAGAGGCACGGAGAAAAACTCTTCCCCCTTCTCCTCCTTTTCCTCCATCTGGCCCACCCCGGGGAATATATTTTTCCCGACGAAAGCTAATCGCCCCATCTCCTCCCCGGCCTCCTTGCACTCTAATAATTACGCTATCTACAAACAATAACTCTCCTCACTTTTAATTCATATTTTCGGAAAAAACAGAAACCTGTTTTTTATTTTTCTTATCTTCAAAAACCACATACCCATTACGGAGAGCAAAAAGGGTGTCATCTTTCCCTCTACCTACATTGACTCCCGGATGAATTTTAGTACCTCGCTGGCGAACAATAATTCCTCCCGCTTTAACAAATTGTCCACCGTACACTTTCACTCCCAAACGTTTGGAGTTACTGTCTCTACCGTTACGTGCACTTCCTCCTGCTTTCTTATGAGCCATAGTCTCACTCTCCTTCTATTTTTTCAATACGCACCAAAGTAAGAGGCTGACGATGACCGGTTTTTTTCCGATAATTCACTTTGGGCTTATATTTAAATACCACCACTTTTTTACCTTTATCTCTTCTGAGAACTCTCCCGGTTACTTTTGCCCCTTCTACATAGGGTTTTCCCACCTCCAGGGCATCGTCTTTTTTCCACATAAGCACCCGGTCAAAAACCACTCCTTCCTCTTCCCGGGGTAACCAGCTATCCAGCTTAATTATACTTCCTTCCTGCACGGTGTACTGTTTTCCCTGCGCTTCAATAATAGCAAACATAAATTTCACCTCCCAGAGAACGGTAAAGAATTTACCATAGAAACCGGAATTTAGTCAAATAACTTTTTCCATTTTTTCCCGGACTTCTTCACTGCCCACCCCGATGATAGCATACCGGCGAGGGGCAAGAGATGGGTCTATTTTCCATAATATTTCCTTACTGTATAATTTTTTTAAATTGTCCAGAAATTTTTGCCCCTCTTTCTGGAGATACGCTCCTAATTCCTCTCCCACTGAAAACGCCACTGTAGGAGAAGAGGTATTACTGCATATTTCCTCCAGCTTTCGTAAAAAATTAACCGCTATAGTTTCCAGAGATAATATTTTCCCCTCCCCCTCACAAAAAGAACAAGGCTCTCGTAAAAAAGAATCTATTTCTTTTATCAGCCTTTTTCTGGTCATTTCTACCAGCCCTAATTCACTCATCTCCACCACTGTACAGCGGCTTCTATCTTTCAAGAGAACTTCTTCTAATTTCCTCACCACCTGCCGGCGATGCTCTTTCTTTTCCATATCAATGAAATCAACAAGAATTATACCTCCTATGTCTCGCAACCTTACCTGACGAGCAATTTCTTCTGCTGCCTCCATATTGGTTTTAAAAATGGTCTCCTGCAGGTTCCCTTTTCCCACAAATTTACCGGTGTTCACATCCACAACGGTCATAGCCTCAGTCCGATCAAAAACTAAATATCCTCCACTTTTCAGCCACACTCTTCTACTCAGAGCTTTCTCTATCTCCCGGTTAAGGCCAAAGTGCTCAAATATATTCTCCCGGCTTTCAAAAAGCTTAATCCGGTTACTTAAAGAAGGAGCGATAGAATCTACAAAGTCTCTGAGCTTCTGGTAACCAAAAAAAGAATTAATCCAGACAGTTTCCACTTCTTCATCCATCACATCCCGCACTAAAGTATAGATGAGACTGGCTTCTTCATAAAGAGCACAGGGAGGAGACATGATTTCAGCCTTTTTTAAAATTCTATCCCACAACCGAAGCAAGTTGTCTATATCATCCTTCAATTCTTCAGACTTTTTCCCCTCTGCTGCCGTACGTGCTATTATACCTACACTCACAGGCCTCAGCCTTTCCAGTACTTTCTTCAATCTCTCCCGCTCTTCTGCGGATCCTATTCGATGGGAAACCCCCACCGTATCTATACCAGGCATTAAAACTACATACCTTCCCGGTAAAGAAATTTTAGTACTTATTCGAGCTCCTTTAGTTCCCATAGGTTCTTTAGTCACCTGCACTACTATTTCCTCACCGGGGCGTACCAGCTCTTCCACTCTCTGCACTTTATTTTTATCATCTAAAAGCATGTCGCCAATAAAAAGAAAGGCATTCTTATCCAGACCAATATTTACAAAAGCAGATTGAATACCGGGAAGAACATTCTCTACCACTCCTTTGAAAACATTACCGACCAAGCGAGATTGAGTAGCTCGATCGAAAAAAAACTCTACTACTTTTCCCTCCTCCAAGAGAGCTGCTCTTGTCTCTATCTCTGACATATCAATTACAATTTCTTTCTTCAATTATCCAACCTCCGTTCTACCATAAAACTTCTTCTTTAACTATCCTTGTAGGGTCTTCACCCCACTCCTTTTCCAGTATTTTTGCCCACTCCCCGGGACTGTATAATATTTTTTCCTTTTTAAAAAGGAAAAACACCACTAAAAATTCCCCAATCAGCTCTCTTTTTTCTTCCTCTATCTCCATTTCCTCAGTTAAAGAGCTTGCTCTCTCTTTTAGAGAGGGGGAAAAATAATAAGAATAACGTATTCCCTTCATAGACCGATTAATAGAAGGAAAAGACGGAGGAAGAGGGGTTACCTCTTCAATTTTTAGCTCGGGAAATACTTCTCCATTTAAAGTATTTAATAACTCCTCGGGAAATAATTCCCGAGAAAGAGAAACATCCCAGTATTCCGCTCTGCTCTCCACTCCTAAAGGTAGCGCCGGACCAAAGGAAAGAAGAGGACGAGGATTAAAACCCTGCGAATAGACAACCGGAAGTCCAGCCCGGCGAAAAGCTCTGCTCCATAGGCGACTCAAATCCAGCTGAGAAATAAAGTGGAAAGGAGCCATTTTTTGATGTTTCACTCGATAACGAAATCTGTCCATATCAGCAAACTCCACAATTATAGCAATTCTCCCCTTCCCGGCAGGGAGGGGTTATTTTTTCTTCTTGAGACAATTGGTATTCTTTCCACAAAAAATCTTTATTTACTCCTGAAGAAAGATGTTCCCAGGGAAAAATTTCTTCTCTCTCTCGTTCTCGATGGGTATAAAAATTTAAGTTCAATCCCTCCTCTTCAAATGCTTCCTGCCACCGCTGGAGAGAAAAAAACTCTCTCCAGTTATTCATTACTCCTCCTTTTCTATATACTCGCTCAATAACTGAAGAAATTCGCCGGTCTCCTCGACTTAACGCTCCCTCTATGAGATTCACCTCAAAATCTGACCAATTGTAACGAACCCGGTGGCCCAGAGGACGAAGGAGAGAATGAAGAATAGCCATTTTCTCTTCTAAAGATTCTATTTCCTCCTCTTTTGCCCATTGAAAAGGAGTGTGAGATTTAGGGATAAAAGCGGAAATACCAAGATGCACTCCTCTTTTCTTTCCCCGGCTCAAAATCTCTTTTACTAAGTTTGCAATACCTCTTATATCCTCTTCTCTTTCCCCAGGAAGACCAATCATAAAGTAGAGCTTTACTTCTCTCCAGCCTGAGGAAAAAGTTTTTCCCACCGTTTGAAAAATATCCTCATCGGTCAGGCCTTTATTAATCACTCGCCGCAATCTTTCACTACCCGCTTCAGGAGCAAAAGTTAACCCACTACGACGCACCTCCTGCAAAGACTGAGCTATCCCCACAGAAAAAGCATCCATCCGCAGCGAGGGAAGAGAAACATTTACCTTAGATTCTTTTAATCTAAAAGACAATTCTCTCACCAGATATTCAATAGCTGAATAATCAGTGCTACTTAGAGAAAGGAGAGAAACTTCTTCATAGCCGGTGCTTTTTACCAGCTTTTCGGCCAATTCTATCACTTTTTCCGGGGAACGTTCCCGGTGAGGACGATAAATCATTCCTGCCTGACAGAAACGACAACCTCGGGTGCAACCCCGGGATATTTCTAAAGGGATTCGGTCATGAACAATATTAAGGTAAGGAACTATGATTTTTTGAGGGTAAGGAGCACTATCAAGGTCTTTTATCCACCTTTTTCTCACCACCCCGGGAGAAATACTTTTTATTTTTCCATCAGGATGATAAGAAACCGAATAAAAGCGGGGAACATAACAGCCCTCTATTTTAGATAGTTCTGATAAAACGTTATCTCGCTTTTCACTTTTCATAGCTTTCAATACTTCCACTATTTCTACTATCGCTTCCTCTCCCTCTCCCAGCAAAAAGACATCAAAAAAGGAAGACACCGGTTCAGGATTAAAAGCACAAGGTCCTCCTCCCAAAATTAAAGGAAATTCCTCTCCTCGTTCTTCACTCCACAGAGGTATACCCGCCAAATCCAGAAGATATAAGACATTAGTATAATTCAGCTCATGTTGCAAGCTCATCCCCACTACATCAAAGCTACGAAGAGGAATTTTACTTTCTAAAGAGTAGAGAGGAATATTTTTTTCTTTCATCATTTTTCCCATATCCGGCCAGGGAGCAAAAACTCTTTCTGCTCTCACTCCAGGAAGAGAATTGAGAATATGGTAAAGAATTTTCAACCCCAGGTGAGACATTCCTATTTCATAAAGGTCGGGAAAAGCTAAAGCCACAGATATCTCAACATCTTCCTCCTTTTTCATACTCATATTCCATTCTCTTCCTATATAGCGAGCCGGCTTACTAATAGAGAGCATCTCCTGCCGGGATAAAATTTTTTCTAAATCCACAACTTCCAACTTTCCTTACCTCCACTTTTACTGATATTATAAACCAAACCAGCTGAAGCCAAATTTGCTACCAACGAACTCCCTCCATAACTTATAAAAGGTAGAGCAATCCCGGTAACCGGCATGACTCCTAAATTCATACCTATGTTCACTGCCCACTGGAAAAGTAAACTTATTCCCAGAAGAGAAGCTAAAATCTTTCCTTCTAAGTCAGGAGAGCGGAGAGCTATCACTAAAAAAAGGTAGGATAGAGCTCCCAATAAAAATATAATTACCATTCCTCCTAAAAATCCCAGTTGTTCACACCAGGAAGCAAAAATAAAATCAGTATGCCGAGCAGGTAAAAAATACAGCTGACTCTGCGTACCGGAAAGCCAGCCCTGTCCGGTAAATCCTCCTGCCCCAATGGCAATTTTAGATTGCAAAATATGGTATCCGCTACCTAAAGGGTCTTTCCCCGGATCAATGAAAGAGAGTAATCGAGCTTTTTGATAATCTTCCAAAAAAAACCAGGAAAGAGGCAAAAGTCCCACTCCTATTCCTCCTATTACTGCCCATTTTTTAGCACTGAAGCCACAAACAAAAAGCCCTCCCAACCAGATAACCAGTAAAACCAGAGAAGACCCCAGGTCTGGCTCTTCAAAAATAAGTACCAGAGGAATAAAAGAAAGTATCCCGCTTTTAAGCAGAAGAGGCCAGAAATCAAAGTTCTCCCTCTGCTCAGAAAAATAATGAGCCAGAAATAAAGCCAGGGCAATTTTTGCTCCTTCCGAAGGTTGTACCGACTGAGAAAAAAGCCACCGACGAGAACCTGTTTCATCCCCTTTTCCAAAAACTAAAACTGCCCCCAGGGATAAAACCATCAAAAGATACCACAGCCACCCTCTCTTTACCCATTGATGGTAATCTATTTGGCTAAAAAAGAGAAAAACTAACCAGCCAACAAAATTCCAGATAATTTGTTTACTGAATAAGCTTGCTCCCCATTCTTCTCCTCGCAAGGGATCAACACTATATACTGCTAATACCCCAATAAGAGAAAGAGCAACAAGGATTAAAATTAGAGCTTTATCTTCCACTTTTTCCTCCTCGATTTTCTTCCCACCATTCAATCAATTTTTTAGCCGTTTGTGCTGCCTCGCCACTTCCATCCCCTCCATGTTCTATTAATACTAAAAAAACTACCTGAGGATGAGAAGAAGGGAAAAATCCTGCAAACCAGGAATGGTCTTCTCCTTGAGGATTCTGGGCTGTCCCGGTTTTGGCCGCCAGCTCAACCGGTAAACCCCGGCAAACCTGGCCAGTTCCCCTATTTACTACTTTTTCCATACCCCGGATAAGAGTCTCCCAGGTACTATTTTTTAATTCTATTCTATCCTGTAAAACTGGAGAGACCTTTCTAATCACTTCTCCTTTACTATCCAGCACCTCTTTGAGTACATGGGGTTGGTAAACTTCTCCTCGAGTGGCAATGCTACTCACCACTCGATACATCTCAAGAGGTGTAACCAGAAGATACCCCTGTCCGATAGATAGATTAATAGTATCACCAGGATACCACATCTCTTTAAGCTGCCTTTTCTTCCATTCTGGAGTAGGTAAAAAAGCAGTTTTCTCTCCTGGCAGGTCTATACCCGAAGGTCGGCCCACTCCTAACCTGCCAGACCAGTTTATAATTCTATCCGCTCCCAGCTCTAAACCCAGAGTATAAAAAGTAACGTTACAAGATTGAGCAATAGCTTCTTCTATACTAACTGCCCCGTGGCCTCCTCTTCTCCAGCAAGGATAACGCCACCCATTATAATCCAGAAAACCAGGACAGAAAATCTTCCGATTCCCATCGGTCAATCCTTCTTCTAAAGCTCCAGTAGCTATCACTAATTTAAAAAGAGAGCCGGGAGGGTAGAGAGCTTGAAGAGAGCGATTGGTAAGAGGTTTATCCTGGTTTTGAGATAGGGTATTCCACTCCTCAGCAGTCATTCCCCAACTTAAGAGTTGAGGGTCAAAACCAGGTTTACTCACCAGCGCCAAAAGCTCCCCGGTATACGGGTCTCCTACTATAATTACTCCATTTCTATTACCCAGCAACTCATAACTATATTCCTGAAGTTCTCCATCTAAAGTCAACGTTACCGAATTTTTAAAGTAAGGAGAGCGATAATCTAAAACTCTTATCACTCTTCCCAAAGCATCTACTTCTATTCTCCGATACCCCTTTTCTCCCCTAAGAAGAGACTCATACTCTCGTTCCACTCCTACTTTTCCTATTCTATCTTCCATCTCATAACCTTCAGAATACAGTGATTCTAATTCTTCGGCGTTTATCTTCCCTACATAACCTACCACATGGGCAAATGGCTCTCCACGGGGATAATGACGAACCGGATAAGTTTCCACCCTCACTCCTGGTAAGTCATTTTGGGCCTCTTCTATTTTAATCGCCTCTTCCAGGCTCAAAGGGTCGATTAATATTATCTCTCCTACCCCTCTTTCTGGAAAAGGAGGAGAAAGTTCTCTCCCTAAAATCCTTTCCACTCTTTTTTCTATTTCTTCTACCTCCATTCCTCCTTTTTCATAAATTAAGCGGAAACGAGGAATGTCTTCAGCCAATACTTGACTATTACGGTCATAAATACTGCCCCGGATAGGAGAAAGAGAGAAAACTCTCACTCGGTTTTGTTCTGATTTCTGTTTGTACCAGTCTCCCTGTAAAATACTGAGGTACCAGAATCGAAAAGATAGAATCAGGAGTATAATTAAAAATAACCGAGAAAGATAAGTAATTCTCTGGTTTACTTGCTCCTGCATTTCGTCATTCCACATACTTGAGACCCCGATTTATTTCTTTCCTCCGCCACCAATAAAACAAAAAAATATTAAGAGGAATACTCAATAGCTTGGCTCCTAAAAGAGGAAAAAAAGGCAAAGTTACTCCCTCAATAGCAGCTACTATCTCTACCAGAATTAACTCCACGAGAGGAAAACAGAAGAAAATGGCTAAAAGTGAAATAGAGGTGGTAGAAAAAAATTTGGCCCAGCAATAAGTGAATAAAGCCAAACTTGATAAAATAAAAAGATAAGCTCCCCAAGGGGAAAAAAACAAAAGGTCCAAAGTTATTCCCAGAATCACAATAAGGAGAACATCTAAATTATCTTCTCTCTCCTCCCAGAACAAAGAAACCATTAGAAAAGAAAAAATCCATAAATGACGAAGGGGGAACCACAGATGCACTAGAAAAGAAGAACTTATCCCTTCCCACAAAAGAGGAAGAAAAAAAAAGATACCGATTTTCTCAATCATTCTAACTTCTCAGGAAGCGCTTTAATCACAAAAACCTTATCTAAAAGAGAAAAGTCACAGCTGGGCTCTACAATTACATTTTTGAAAAGACTACCATCGTCTTCTTCTATCTGAGAGACTCTTCCTACAATAATTCCTCGAGGAGTATTTTCTTCCCCACCTGAGGTTATAACTATATCTCCTTCTCTAAGGTCGGAAGTCCGATAAATATATTTCATAAGGCACAAACCTTCCCCGTTTCCAGTAACCACTCCTAAATCTCGGGTCCTTTGAACCAGAGCCCCCACTGATAAAAAAGGACTTAAAAGAAGTCTTATTACTGCATGATGAGGATAAACTTCCTCTATTTTACCCACCATACCCTGATAAGTAACTACTATTAACCCCTCAACTATTTCTTCTTTCTCCCCCTGGTCAATAATAGCTTTACCCCACCAATCATAAGGGTCTCTCCCTATCACCTGAGCTGATATTACCTCAAAAGGCAGTTCTTCTTCCATAGCCCCAGCTTCTATTTTCATTTTTAATGAAACCACTTTTTCCTGTAACAAAATATTCTCTGCTCTAAGTTTATCTATTTCTTCTTTAAGTTTTTGATTTTCCTCTCCCAGAGTCCTGGAGTCAGAAAAAAACCTTCCCCATCCCTGAAAAAGGTCTTTTACCCTCTCCCCCGCTCGATGAAGAGGAAGAAAAAAAGAACGAATATTCTCTATCTGGTTATCTTCAGTTCGAACTGCCCAGATTAAAATCTGAGAAGATACCACTATTAATACTATTAGTATCAAAAGTTTCTGGCTTCTGTTTCCGTTCATCATCACTCAGCAAAAAAGACTTTTTCCATAGAAGAAGAAAGATAAATTTTATCTTCTTCTATGGTTAAAATTTTTACCTCGGGGAATTTCTTTTCCACTACAGCCAAAGCTTCTTTTCCTCCTGCCATAATAGCGGTAGAAAGAATATCGGCAAAGACAGCTTCTTCGCTAATCACCGTCACAGCCTGAAAATCTCTTCCTGGATAACCGGTGAAAGGATTTAAGATATGATGATAACGCACTCCCCCCTCCTCAAAAAACCGATAATAATCTCCAGAGGTAGATACTGCTTCATTCTTGATTACCACATAACCTAAAAGTTTTTCCTGACGAGGATGACGGATCCCTACCTTAGTTTCCTTCCCCAGAACGAAAATCTCTCCTCCAGCATTAATTAGCGCCTGAGGAACTTTTTCCTTTCGCAGGAGAGAAACTATCTCATCTATCAAGTAGCCCTTGGCTATGCCACCCAGATCTATCTGGCCCTCTCCTTCAATTAATACTTCTCTATTCTCTCTATTCAAATATAATTTACTGCTATTTATTTCTCCTACTATCTTCTTAATTTCTCTTTCCTCAGGGAGAGAAGGTTGTTCAGAAAAACCCCACAAATCCATTAAAGGAGCAATTAAAACATTGAAAAACCCCTGAGTTTCTTCTTCCCCTTTTTGTGCTTTTTCTAACACCCGAAAAGTATCTTCATCTACTGAAAGAGGAAGAGAAGAATGATTTATTTTAAAAATTATACTCTGAGGAGAAAAACGATTCCAGAGTTGGTCCAGATGATTAACTAAAGAAGAAATTGGAGAAAAAAGAGAAACATTATCCCGGGGAAGTTCTACTTCTATCCAGGTATCAAAACCAAAAAAAGTTTTCTTCTCCTCTTTATCCCGGAAGAAAAAACCCCAGAACAAAAAAGCGAAAAGCAGAAAAACTAATAACGTTCTTTTATGTTTCATAAAGTATCTATCCATCTACCAAAGAATTATAACAGAAGAGGACTACAAGGGGGTATCTTTACTATAAATACTCCATAAAAGCATGGCTACAATCCCTTCCGAGTAGCGACCACAATATTGAAGAGAAAACATTTCTTAAAGTTCACAATTGACTTCTGCGAGGTTACAATAAAAGGAGCGATAATTACCATAGGCTCCAAAGCTAATTATAAAAAGGTAGAGAGGAACCACAAAAACGGCAATGATTTCCTGAAAGCCCCGAAGTGTCTATTTGATACCCCTTCCTTATCACTACCTCCTTTCCACAGGCAGGACAAAAACTAATATTTCCTTTTCCTCCTCCTGTGTTTCCCAGGTAAACGAAAGGAAGTTTTTCCCGAGCAAAATGGTAAACCTCTTCTAGAAAAGATATCGAAGTAGGAGGGTTATCAAGCTTATAAGCCGGGAAATAGCGAGAAAAATGGAGAGGAGTATCGGGATTTAAATCATAAATCCAGTTTACTAACTTTTCAATCAGTTCCCAGCGGTCATTTAAACCCGGGATGATTAAATTAGTTACCTCCACATGAAGGCCTTCTCGAACCGCAATCTCAATAGTTCTCAAAACAGGGGAAAGAGTTCCCCCACAGTAGTGGCGATAAAAGTCATCATCCATAGACTTCAGGTCTACATTCATCGCATCTATCCAGGGTAATAACTCCCGGAGGGGCTCTTCTTCTACATAGCCATTGGTAACCAGCACATTTTTAAGCCCTTGCTTTCTTACCAGTTGAGCGGTATCGTAGACGAACTCCCACCAGATGAAAGGTTCATTGTAAGTATAAGATAAACCTATAGAATCATTTTCTCGAGCCAGCAAAGCTAAATCTTCCGGATTTATTTCCCGTAAAGGGAAATCTGCCGGACTAACTTGAGAGATTGACCAGTTCTGGCAAAAAGAACAATGAAGATTACAACCTACACTCCCTACTGAGAGAATCTCTCTCCCGGGGTAAAAATGATAGAGAGGTTTTTTTTCTACAGGGTCTAAAGCTAAAGAGGAAATTTTTCCGTAAGTTTGAGCATATAATATCCCCTCTTCGTTTCTCCTCACCCGGCAAGTACCACTTCTACCTGCAGCAATTATGCACCGGTGGGAACAGAGGAAACATTGTACTCTTCCATTTTCTAAACTAGAAAAGAAGCGAGCTATTTTCAATCTTCTTCCTCATATCTATCCACAGTAAAGCAGTAAATGGTAAATTTTTCCTGGGGAGAAATACCCGCTTTAGCCAGAGCAATACGAATTTGCTCCTCTACAGTATCTACTCCCTCAATATTAGGAAGCAACAGTCCCTTTCTCCATCCTCGCTCTACTATAACTCCATACTTTTCAGGGTCCAATTCCTCTAAACTGTTCACTCTCTCAGGATAAGATAAAATATCTACCGATATCCTCAAGAGAGGTAGCTCCTCTTCTTGAAGAGGAGGAAAGCGAGGATCTTGAGTAGCAGCACTAACTGCGTTATGGATTATTTCCTGGGCTATATTTTCATACTGAGGAATGTAAGTACCAATACACCCTCGCAAATTTCCTCTCTTTTTTAAAGAAACAAAAACTCCTCGTCTCTCATTTAAAAGATATGGAGGGAGTCCAGAAGGAAGAGGAAGGTATCTCCCTTCCTCCAAATAATACTCTATAGATTTACGAGCTAAAGAAGTAATAATTTTCCCTAATTCACTTTTCTCTTCCATTTTCTTCACTCTTTCTCTGATTAAGATAACGTCTCCCTATTACCACTGCTTGCCAATCATCAAAAGCCTCATCGGGATAGAGAAAAGAAAGAGGGACAATTTTTCTCCATCCTCGAGGGGGATGAGCCTGAAAATACAACTTCCGGGCTTCTTCAGAGCTATTGTGCTCATCCACCAAAGTAAACGACAAGTTCATTTTCTCTAAGATTTTCATTATTTTTTCTCTACCGGTACTATTTCCCACCACCACTTGAAAAGGTCTATACTTTTCTCTAAGAATATTAATTTCTCTCTCTATCTCCCCCTCTGGCAATATATCATGGAACAACACCTCCCCTTGCAAGGAGAGAATTGCCACCCCTACTTTTTCTCTTCCCGGGTCGATAGAGAAAATTGTTTTTTCAGATTGGTGATCACCGGTAAAATCCATATCAACAACACCCTCGTGAGATTTATAAAGGGAACTTTCACCCCCTCCACCGGGTAATCCTCTCTTCCCCAGTAGTTTTTTGTGTTTTTCTTTTAAATCTTACGTCGCAAACGCTGAAAAAAGCTTTCCCCAGTGTAACTACTTTAATTTTTTAGCTCTCATACTTTTAGTTGGTATCACAAAAGTTCTTTATTCTTTCTCCTCCTTTGAGAGTATGAGAGAGTATCACCCCCTTATACTTTGGATTCCTGATAAAAGCATTCAGGAATGACGACAAAAAGGGATAATAAAAGACTTACCCCACTGAGGAAGGAGAAACATCTTCCTCAGTAACTTTTAATCTTTTTGGGGAATTTATCCCCCTTATAGTCTTCACCCTCACCCTAACCCTCTCCCGTCAAGGGAGAGGGAAAGAAAATCGAGATTTGCTTTTATCTTTTGTTTTTTTGGGGGTTATAAGGGGGCTCTGCCCCCTTATAGTTCTACATTTTCTCTCGAGCTAAATAATGGGTATGCAACAAGTGATGGGCTTTTTCCCCATTGGGCTCACCCAGGAACTCCTCGTATAGTTGTTTTATGGCCGGGTTTTCATGAGATTTCCGCAGAGGAAGATTTTTATCTACCTGGTAGATAGCTTCAATTCTCTTCATTCTAATCTCTAAATTGGTAGGTATAGGTTGCCCTCCTCCACCGATACATCCTCCCGGACAAGCCATAATCTCAATAAAATGATATTTAGAGTTTCCTTCCTTAACCCGGTCTAAAATTTTCCGGGCATTACCCAAGCTATGAGCTACAGCTACGTTTACCTCTAAACCATCAACATTAACCGTAGCTTCCTTCACTCCCTCCATTCCTCGCACATCATAGAAATCAATACTCGGAAGAGTTTTACCACTAACAATTTCATAAACGGAGCGAAGCGCTGCTTCCATAACTCCTCCTGTTGCTCCAAAAACTGCTGCCGCCCCGGTAGAAATACCCAGGGGGTCATCGAACTCTTCCTCAGGCATCTCTCTTAAATCGATACCCTTTTCTTTGAGCATCCGGGCTGCTTCTCGAGTGGTAAGAGAATAATCCACATCCTGACAGCCACTGGATTTCATCTCCTCCCGCTGACACTCAAATTTCTTAGCCGTACAAGGCATAATGGAGACTACTACCATATCCTGAGGGTCAATTCCTAATTTCTGAGCATAGTACGTTTTAGCCACCGCTCCAAACATTTGCTGGGGAGATTTACAGGTAGAAACATTTTCCATTAGCTCAGGATAAAAATGCTCCATAAACTTTATCCAGCCCGGGCTACAAGAAGTTATGAGAGGTAATTTTCCTCCCTTTTGCAAACGATTGATAAATTCTGTCCCTTCTTCAATAATGGTAAGGTCGGCAGCAAAATTGGTATCAAATATCCGGTCAAATCCCAACCTCCGGAATGCCGCCACCATTTTACCAGTGGTTACTGTTCCAGGGGGTAAACCAAAAGGTTCTCCAATACTCACCCTTATAGCCGGAGCAGTTTGCAAAACCACAAATTTTTCCGGGTCTTCTAAGGCTTCCCACACCATTTCTACATGAGAAACTTCAGAAAGTGCCCCTGTGGGACAGGACAGAATACACTGCCCACAATTAACACACACACTCTCTCCTAAAGGGAGACCTAAAGAAGGGCTGACTAAACTATCAAAACCCCGGTTAGCAAAATCAATGGCAAAAACGGTTTGTATTTCCTGGCAAGCCCTGATACACCGACCACACAGGATACAGCGGTTAGCATCTCTTTTAACTGAAGGGCTGCTCCGGTCTACTTCGTAGGTTTTTTTCTCCCCCGGAAAGCGAATCTCTCGCACACCAAATTGATAGGACAGGTCTTGCAGCTCGCAAGAACCATTGCGGTCACATAATTGACAATCCAGAGGATGGTTAGAAAGCAAAAGTTCTAGATTAGTTTTACGAGCTTCTCTCACTTTTTTAGAAGAAGTCCTGATTTTCATGCCCTCTCGTACCGCAGTTACACAGGAAGCCACAAGATTAGGTTGTCCCTCCACTTCTACCACACAGATCCGGCATCCTCCCCAGGGAGTCAACCCTTCAAGATAACAAAGAGTAGGAATCTTTATCCCTTCCATATTGCAAGCTTCTAAAACGCTAACTCCTTCTGGCACCTTCACTTCTCTTCCATCTAAATAAATAGTAACTAACTTTTTTTGACCCATTTCTTCTTTCATTTCCTCTGCTACTTTAGCCATAGGCCCTTCAACTCCTTACTCCAATC
>Ga0209508_1001476_pt1 | contig 18270 bp, 15 predicted proteins | sample AD_UKC129_MetaG_FD_184427 | JGI IMG/M metagenome (GOLD analysis project Ga0209508, IMG submission 184427) | Active sludge microbial communities of municipal wastewater-treating anaerobic digesters from Canada - AD_UKC129_MetaG (SPAdes) (version 2) | ecosystem: Engineered > Bioreactor > Anaerobic... | reverse complement strand
CACGGTCAGGGCGGAAGCGAAGAAGCGCGAAGTCCGGGAAGGCCGGTTCGTCTTCGGCGGGTACGAGTGGAAGCTTCACTTGAAAAGCCCGCTTAAGAGCTATCTTGAATTTATGTATTCCGTTCCCGAAGGGTTCGATCCGGGAGACGTGGCGGACCTTCAGCGCAGGAACTGCGAGATTTCGCAGCTGGCCGATGTCGCCAGATACGGCTACGACATATTGAGCAGGCTGTGCAGGAAGGCGAAGTCTCTCGACGTTCCTTCCGTGTTCGTCAGCGTTGTCATGCCGAGCGGGTACAGGAAGAAGGCGGAAAGGTTGTTCGATGAAGGCAAGACTCCCAAGTCGATGCACAAGCCGATCGTCCTTTCAGGTCCGCCCGGAGTTGGCAAGACCGCCATGCTTCGGGACGTCGCAAATTGGACGGGAGCGAACCTGTTTTCCTTCTCGATGGCACAGATGGACGCCGCAAGCTTCGGATTTCCCGTCTACGACTCGATAACGGGAAGCGCCAAGAGAGACATACTTGACGACATGAAGGACACCGTAAAAAAGCCCGGAGTCGTGCTGCTCGACGAGATGAACAGGACGGGAACGGACATACAGTCCAAGCTTCTGACCTACCTGCTTGATCACAAGGTATCGGGATTCACCGTGCATCCGCTGTCGCTCGTCGTCGGGGCGGAAAACCCGGTGTCGGCCGATCCTTACGGCACCATGACGAAGAGCATCGCCATGATAGACCGCTGTATGTACATCGATATGAGCAACTACGAGATGATCGTGAGCGGCTGGCTGAAGTGGTTGGACGAAGAGTACGGCGAGCTGGCTGAAGAAAACGAGCTTCTCAGGTACTTCATCAAGTTTTTGAAGGAAGACCCGCCTATGGGAGCGCGGGACATAATCCTGAAGATACCCGAAGACCCCGAAGAGAATCCGGGATTTCCCACTCCGAGATCGATAGATGCCGCCATATCTGCCATCGTGCTGTCCCACGGCGACTACGACACGGCGATGACGGAGATATCCGCAAACGTCGGGACGGAGATGGCGAACAGGTTCGGCGCCTACATGGAGATAATCAGGGCGCTTCCTTCTCCCCAAGAGATAGCGAACAAGGCCGACGAGATTCCTTCTCTGTTTGCCGCCATAGCCGTGGATGCCGACATAATGCTCAAGAAAGACGACGTGAGCGTGGTCGGCTTCGAAAAAGGACTTTTCAACCAGATAAACGGATATGACGACGGCAAGCGTCCCGGAGACAGGAAGGTCATCGACCTGCTCGTATCAAGGAACAAAGATCCCGAGTTCAAGGAAATGGTTGAAAAGCTGACTCCCGAAATCGCCAAGAAGCATATAGAGAAGTATGTCAGAGACCTGTATTTTTCGGGGAGCAGAAACGTCCTTGAAGTCGGCGCAGAAGCCGAACTGGCGGATTCTCTGCTTTACGCCTTCAGGAAGTCGTACAAGGATTCCATCGAAAACGGCAAGCCGATAGACGGCGTATTCCTGAACAACCTTTTCAAGGCTGCATGTTTCTTCCCCGTGCCGACGACCAGAAACAACCTGCTCAACATGATGGAGCGCACCATACTTCTTTCTCCGTGGACGGAAAGCTATGCCGACCTGATGCAGCTTCTCGCCCGCCTGCGCACTTCCGAGATAAAGACGAGAAGCGGGACGGTCAAGCTCAATGCCGACACTTCCGTCAAGGCTTTCAACGCCGTCGTTCCGGCAGCTCCGTGGCTGATCAAGGTATCGAAAAGGTTCAGCGATTCTTTCACGGAAGTATCCCAGATGCTGAAGGACATCATGAGCAAGGAGAATAAAGATGAAATTGACATCGTCTGATTTTCTGAAGGCCGTAAGTATCGTGGAAGGGCTTCCCGTCGACATTGGAGTTTCCCTGCTGTCCCGGATGCTTCGCGACTGCGACGGTATCTGCTTCGAGAAGGACATCGGATACGAAGAGCTGAGCGAAGCCTTCCGCTGGCTGGACAGGCTCAAAAATCACGGCAGGAAGATTCCGATAGGAGAAGACGCCTTTGACGCCGTACGCAGGCTGGAAGGCGACAGAAGGCAGGAGATGACGGAATGGCTGGTAAAGATACTCAAAAGACGATAAACGAAAGCGTTGTGCAGGCGATAAATCCCGACGTCGTGATGACTTCCGTCGTGTCCGACATGATCAGGCGCGGGACCATGCGGCACGTCAGCCTTACCGACAGGCTGTGGGGAAAGCTTCTGTCTAAGTTTCCCGTCATAAACACCGAGCTTGTCGGCGAAGACTGCTCCACCATGTGCACCGACGGAAGAAGCATCTTCTACAATCCCAATTTCGTTCGAAACATCTGTCTTGACGCAATGGAAAGCGGACAGGAAGACAGCGTTTCCAAGAGCATACGGTTCCTTCTCGCGCACGAGCTTATGCACATCGTTTACAGGAACACAGCTTCAGATTCCAGAGATATCACTTTCAAGATTCCCGGGCCTTACGACAAAGCTTTCGAAAAGCTCATGGATATAGCAAACAAAGCCGCAGACGCCGTGATCAACACGCGCCTTGAGAAGGAGTTCGGCTACTCCGTCAGGGGATACAAAAAGCGGACTCCTTTCGGGGTCTTTCAGGCGCAGTTTTACTTTATGGAAGAAGATACGGAAAAGGCATGGACGCAGGTCTTCGTCAAGGCATGCAACGCCGCCAGCGAGAAGATGGCAGAAAGGCTCGGCAAAGATATCAAGGAATATCCCGACGACTTCTTCGGCTCCATACGCCTGTTTAGAAGTCTTTATCCCGAGTATGAAAACGACAAAGAGAACAAAAAAAACAGAAACAGGCAGAATAAAAACCGTCAGGACAGCGAAGACCGTCAGAAAGGCTCAGGGGATGGCAGTTCCGCCGATCCTGATTTCGACGATCTGGACGAAGAAGGGTCGTCGGAAGGCTCGGGAAGGTCCGGAAGATCCCGCGGAAGACCCGGCAAGGGTGTCTCGTCTGACGAAAAAGACAGAGAAGGACAAGACGAAAAAGACGACGGGGCGGAGAAAGGCAAATCGGGCAAGGACAGATCGGGTGATTCAAAGGACGGAAAAGACGGAGAAGGCAAAAGCTTGGGCGACGAAGACGACGAGATCGACGATGCGGTCGATAAAGCTCTCGGCGGAAATTCCCTGATGGACGACCACGACAAAAACGACGAGATGATGAAAAACAGCCCCGTGTCAAAAGCCAAGCTGGACCGCGCCATGCAGGAGCTTCAAAAGGAAATACAGCAGGAGATGCGCAGGGCAGGACAGGGAGCCTTTCCCGATTCCCTGCTCATCTCCCTGTGCCGTGCCTACTTTCGACCGAAGCCTGAGCCGTGGTACGTGGGCATCACCCTGCTTTTGAAGAACAAGATCAGGGAAGGCAGGCAGATACGGGAGCGCGTTCCGCCTATCGAGATGCTCACACAGGTCATGACGGGAAACTCCGTCGTTCAGTTCGAGAAGACCGGAAGACGTCTCAACATCGCCTTTGCCGTGGACGTGTCCGGGTCGATGAACGACGAAGAAGTGGTATCCGGCGTGCTCAAGATAATGAATTTCATAGAGCGCAATATCCCGAAGGGAAGCCACGGGCACAAGTTCATCTTCTGTCAGGTGGACGCCGGCGTGGAAGAGTGGAAGGAGATGGACATTCCTTCCCGCGACTACTCGGCGTGGAAAAGGGAAATCGCAGAGCACGGATTCGTCAGGCGTGGCAGGGGCGGGACGGAGTTTGCGCCCTTCTTCAAAAAGATTGCCGAGATGAAGCAGAAGCCCGACGCCGTCGTCGTGTTCTCCGACATGGAGCTTTACGACTACCCGCAAGTGGAAAAGGAGATCGGAAAGCTGAAGAACAGCGTCATCTGGCTTTGCATGAACGAACAAGTGCCAGACGAGTTTTACAAATACGATATCGGTCGGGTATACGAGACTTCTTCCCTGTTCGAAAGGCAGGAGATATCCCGGTGAGAGAGATAGAGATAATCAAAACCCTTACGGAAAAGCTCAAAAATAAAGGTGACGTATCACAGGAAGAAGCGGACCTGATATACATGCTCTGGAAGATCCACGAAGCGCAGGGCGTCGCATATACAAATTCAAGAGATATATTCGGGCACGGCAGCTGCGGCTTTCCGATAATGAAGACCGAGCATCCGAGAGAAGCCATGAATTTCAGCTTTATCGACAGCTTCATATGCCCGATGCGCAGTGCTTTTAAGGAATGGTACAAGGTTGTTGCGGAGATTGTAGCTTCGGGCCGCACGGGAAACTTTGTAACGACGATTCCCGTGTATGTGGCTCCGTGGAAGAATAATTTTGAAAAAGAAACCTGTCACCTGATAGAATATGTGTCCCGCAGTCTTTCGGGAGACGACAGACTTGATGAAGTGACGGGAAAGTTAGCCAGAGATATACGTCAAACCGATAAACTTCTTACTTTAGACGTCTTAGTTTTTAATGACTCAAATTTGAAAAAGCTTTCTTTTTCGAGATACGGACTTGTGCCCCGTTTAGAGAGAAAGACCAACGATGTGCTGTTCTTACAAAAGATGACGGAAAAGCTTAAAAAGGAAGATATTACTCTCGAAGAATCCGACTTGATATACATAATAATGAAATTCACTCAGGCTATGTACGTTCCCAACATCAGGTATTCCGATTTTAAGGTCGGAAGCAGGGAAGAAGGAAAAGTGCAGATAGAAAGGCTTCAGCAGGCCCTGATGTCGTGGTTTAAGGCCGTTCACGAAGCCGTGAAGTCGGGTAGAAAAGGAAACTTCCTGTACACCCTACCGGTCTCCGGGTTTACGGGATTGGGCAAGTCGGTCCCGTACATCAAAAAAACGCTTTCTCTGCTGCCGAAGCAGTTTCTTACAGCGAAATTTCCAGCAAAGCCTGTTCTTCCCGATATGGCAGGTATATTTTTTGACGACGAAAGAAACGTTCTGCTGTCCCAAAGATGTGAAGTAGTCAGAAAGATTGCGGGGATCGGAAAATACATAGTGGAAGATTGCGAAGGAGTATTTCTTTTTATAGAACGGGCTAATAAAGGAGATATCAGACGTGACTTTTATGTTTACAGAGACGGCAAAAAGATAATCGATCCGATGTTCGTCAAGTTTGAGTACCTGAACCGAAACAAGATTGTTCCTGCCTGCTGCCTTCGCGATGAAGACAAATACTTTGCGGCATACGACAAGAGACACGAGAAAACCGTTCGGAGCGTGTTTGAAATACCGAACGGCAAGCTGGAGTTTATGCTTCCCGAGTTTTCTGACGACAAAGACTTCTCAAGTATTCTGGAAGAATCTCTGTACATGTTGGATATGGTTTTTCAAAAGACGGCAATTTCGGAAGATGACTCGTGGACGGATGTGATCAGATGAAAGAGATAAAGATAATCAAAAATCTTACAGAAAAGCTCAAAAGAGAAGGAGACGTTTCTCAGGAAGAAGCGGACTTGGTATATATGCTCCGAAGGATTTACGAAGCGTATTGCATCTCGACCGGGGCGCTGTCAAATACAACTAAACAAAAGGTTTCTGATTTTCTGAGTCTAAACCCTGATTTATACGATAGTGCCATAAGCTTTAATTTTGTTAGCAGCTTTTTTGATCCAACGTCGGAAGCTTTCAAAGAGTGGTATAAAACCGTAGCAGACCTTGCGGCTTCGGGACGCACGGGAAACTTCGTAACTACTATTCCCGTTTACGATTCCTGTTCTATGTTTAGTCCGTGCGGAGAAAAAGAAGAAGAAATCGCTAAATTTATGAAGTATGCAATTGCCCGGTTGTCTCAACAAGATGGGATTACAAAAATAACAGGAAAAAAAGCGAAGGAAGTGTATTCACAGGCAAAGAACTGTCTTTCTTGCGATCTCCTGTTCGAAGATGATTTTCCCTGTCCAATACTCACCTTTTCAAGATACGGGCTTATATCCCGCTCTGTAAGGAAGAGCAATGACGTGCTTTTTGTCCACGATATGACAGAAAAACTTAAAAAAGAAGGCGATATATCCATCGAAGAAGCCGATGTAATGTTCACGATTATAAAATTTATTCAAGCGTTTAAAATACGCAGGCTGTATTATCGCTACGAGAGAAGCGCCATAAAAATACAGGCTAATGTGCTGAAAGACAGTTTATCCGACTGGTTCAAAGAAGTTTATAAAATGGCAAAGGCGGGCAAAACAGGAAACTTTTTGTACACTTTGCCGATTAAAGGCTTGAACAATCTAGGGCATTCTTTAACATATATCAAAAAAGCGTTGAACCTGCTCCCTGAACAGTTTGTTGTAGCTAAACTTCCCAAAAAACCAGCCCTTCCTGATATGGCGGGCGTATTTTTCGACGAAGAGAGAAACGTGCTGATGTCTCAAAGGTACGGTGCAGTCAGAGAAATTGTGAAGCCTGAAAGATATGCAATTTTCTCCGATAGCTGGGGAGATTTTTGTCGGACAGAAGTATTAAAAACTGGAAATTCTCGCCTGGAAAAAAAATGCGAAATCTACTTGTCTGGTATACGCAATCTCTGCGGCAAAATTGAACCTTCTGTCGTTAAGTTTGAATATTTAAGCAGAAAAGGGATACTTCCTGTCTGTCTGCTTTGCCAGCCAAACGACCCAAGGGACAGGTATTATTTAGCATACAAAGAAGAAGACAGGACTGTCATCGAAAAGGTGCTCAAGATTTCTGACGAAAAGCTGTCGCTCGAGCTTCCGGCGGATTCTCTTGAAAGCGACTTCATGAAATCGCTCGATGAATCTGTTTATGTGCTGAGCATATTGTTGCAACAAACAGATATTGTTGAAGAAGATGATTCGTGGGTGGATATAGAGCGATGAAAGAAGTAAAGATAATCAAAAACCTTACGGAGAAGCTCAAAAAAGAAAAAGACGTGTCGCAGGAAGAAGCCGATCTCGTGTATATGCTCAGGAGAATTTACGAAGCGTACTGTTATGTTTCTTCCAAGCACGATTCCAATTCCGAACGTAAAGTTTTGGATTTTTCAATGCTTAATTCCAATTACTTTTATGATGCCATGGAATACGATTTCACCGACAGCTTCACGCGCCCGATGCAAAGCGCATTCGGCAAATGGTACAGGACCGTTGCGGACCTTGCAGCATCGGGACGTACAGGCAATTTCGCGACCACGATTCCCGCGTTTTTACTGGCGGAAGAAGAAACCGCCGATTTGATGAGATTTGCCTTCACCAAGCTGTCTGAAGAAGACAAAATTATCATAATCAGGGGAGATCGGGCAAGGGAGCTGTCTGTCCGAATCAATAAACTTCTTACTTCCGATGCTTTGTTCTTTTATCCCGAGACCGGACTTCCGATGCTGACTTTTGCGAGATGCGGACTTGTTCCCCGCCTTGAGAGAAACACCAACGACATACTTTTCCTGCAAAGGATGACGGAAAAGCTCAAAAGCGAAGATATAACTCCTGAAGAGTCCGACCTGATATACACGATATTTAAGTTTTCCCAGACTCTTAAATCCCGAAGCTTCAGGTTCTACGGCGAAAGAAAAGATTTTAAGAGACAGACCGACAGGCTTAAAAACGCCCTGAATCTGTGGTTTAAGACCGTATATGAAGTCGCAAAGTCGGGCAGGACGGGAAACTTCCTGCATACTCTGCCTGTCTGCGATTTTACCGGCTATTCTTCAATCGTCAAAAAGACGTTAAATCTGCTGCCAAAGCAGTTTTCCATGGCAAAACTTTCGACGGAATCTGACCTTCCCGATATAACAGGAGTGTTCTTCGACAACGAAAGAAAAGTGCTGATGTCCCAGAGATGCGGAGTCGTTCAAAAAGTTGCGCAAGCCGACAGGTATGCCCTGTTTGAAGACCCCGGCGGCGTGTCCTGTCGGTTTGAGAATATGACAAAAATCGATCCGTACATATTCAGCTTTCGCGACAGAAAGGCGAAGATCAACCCGTTCGTCGTGAAATTCGAGATGTTGAAGAGAAACGGTCTTCTTCCCGTCTGTCGGCTTCGCGATGAGATCGCATATTACGTGGCGTACGAAAAGGAAGCCCGGGTTGAAGAGATATTTAAAATTCCCGACGAAGCGCTGCTGTCCGAGTTCCCGGAAATTCCGTATCCCTACGAAAGGGAAATTTTCCTGAAGGCTCTGGATAAATCTCTGTACGTGCTAAAACTTCATCTTCCTTTAATCGAAGCCGATCCGGACGATTCATGGGCGGACGTGATCAGATGAACTTTCGAAATACGTTTTTGATTTCAACAATATTTCGATTTTATTGACCTTACTTTTGAATACAGATATAATTTTTACAGAAGTTTTAAATTTTAAACGAATGATGTTTGCCTGATATTGGAAGGTTTTTGTGTAACCTTCTTAAAAGATCTCAAAAATCGGTTTTCGTTATTGAGATTGTTTCGGATATAAAGAAGGAGTTTGAAGACGACCTATGGACAGAAACGACGAGATAAGAAAACTTAGAGACGCCGTTTTCAGGCTTGAAGAAGGAGAAGATATCTCCCTTGAAGAAGCAAAGGAGATATACGACATCCAAAGGAAGAACGGGGATCGTCTGGACTGCAACAGCAACGACTTCGACGGCAGGCTGTACGGTTTCGTTCACAGGTGGTACGAGACCGTAAGAGACGTCCTGAAAGACAGGACGGGAAATTTCATAACTTCCTTGCCCGTCAGCCCCGAAGACCCGTTGCTCAAACAGATCAACGACGAAATAACAGCGGTGCTTCCCGTACGCGACAGGGCTGGATTGATAATGATCTCTTCCTTTCAGGTTCCCGACTGGCTTAAAAAAATCTACGATCCGAACAGGCAGGGAAAGATCAGATACCTTGAAGCGGACAGAAAGTTTTTTTCTCTGGACGGAATAGCAGAAGATCTCGTCGGTCTCATGAAAGATTTCAGGACTTCGGATATTCTCGAAAAGCACAAAAGGATGACGGCAAACATGGTGCTTCAAAGGTGTATGAAGCTCGGGCAGATTCCGTTTTTATTCTTCGTCGAAAACCGCGACGACCCCTACGGCAGGTTCTACTTCCTTTCGGACGAAGAGCTGATGCCCGAAGCGCGCAGGATCGCAAAGAGCGTGCTTGCGACGATGATAGGAAGAAAGATAATCACCAGTTCCGTCTTTTCTCCCGAAGTTCTCCGCTCGGTCAATGATATATACGGCGAAATATGCAGCGAAAGGGACAGCCAGACAGAAAGGCAGAATCATGGACGATAGAGACCTTGAAGAACTGATCGAAAAGCTCAAAAAGGAAGGGGACATATCCCTGAAAGAAGCCGATCGGGTCTTTTCCCTTTTTTCGCGGAAGAACCTGAGCACGAAGCTCAACCCGAAGTCCCGGTACTTCGATTCGCGTCTCGGAGCAGTTGTCAACGGGTGGTTTGAAGCGGTTTACGCCCTGCTCGGCTCGGATAAAAGGGGAAACTTCGTCACGACAATACCGCTTGAATGGCTTGATTTTGAAAATCTTCTGACAGAAGTAAATTTCATCGACAAATGCAGGAAATCCCTTTCGGACGAAGACTGCTTCACGCTCATGATGGTCGGCGAAAAGACCTTTAAATCCCTGCCTGAAAGGACGAAAAAGCTCTTTCGTGAAGAAACTTACGGATATGAAAAATATTACTGTTTTTACAATTACCGCGCCGGGATTTATCCGCGCTTGAACGAAGTAACGAAAGACCTTGAGCCGGTCCTGACGAGCAGATGGCCCGATCTCTGCGGGATCGGCTTCAAGCTGGCCGTAGGAGCGCTGGTGCCTGACAGTTCGGAATGGCTTGCATGCAGTGAAGAAGCGTACTTCATTGCAGCAGCTTCTTTTATGAAGGCATACGGAATATCGCCCGTCTGCGTGAAGTTCTTGGACAGGAAGACGTTTCTTGCCGCAGACAGAAAGGACCTGCCGGTCATGGAAGAAGTCCTTAAACTCCCCTTTGAAGCGCTGGTGCAGAACGCCGTCGACGAAGGCATCATCTCGCAGAAGATGGCAAGGGCGCTTAAGAACAACAACCCGATACGCTCCTTTCCCGTTGCAGATTTCGCGGATATGTGTGCCAGAGTTCTTAAATTCACCGTTGATGCAAATGCGGAGTTTATAAAGATGAGACGGGAGATAGAAGAAGGGAAATGGCTTGATGTCATAAAATGACGGCTATATACGACATTGCCCGCGAAGAAATGATGAGAAACGGAGACATATCGCTTCATATGGCCGATGGGCTGTTTGAAGCTTTTTCTTTAATTATGCAGTTTAAGGAGCGCGTAAAGTTCCTGCCGTGGTATCTGCTCGTCCTTCAGGAGACCCGAAAGGGCAGGACGGGAAACTTCACGACCACCGTTCCCTTCGTGTGGAAGAAGGGAGACGTATTCTCCGCCGTAAGGGATATCTTGGAGACCCTTCCCCAGAGATGCAGGACGGAAGAGATTTACGGTCCCGTTCCCGCCATGTTCGCTCCCGGATGTGCCGTCAGGGACGGATATGCCCATCTTTCCCGGGCGGGAATGTTCGATCTGCTTTTCCCTTCCCACGACATACTGTTTGAAATTCCGTGCGAGACGGGCGGGACATTTCGCGGGCTGATGTGCCATTCCGCAGCGAAGGCTGCCGTCGCAGCGGGAATGTCGGCCGGGATCGTATCCTTCTCTTCTGAGCGGGAGTGGTTCGGACGAGCTTTTTTCTGCGACCGGGAAAACCGGGACGTCTTTGCCGAACTGCTGCGAATTGACGAAGAGATGCTGAAGATCGCCATGCTTGAAAGGGGAACGGAGATATCTGGCATCTTCTCGAAGATATTTCCCGACTGCGACTGGCTGGAGACCTGCGATGCAGGAACCGTGCTGAACCTTGACGGCAGGAGATATCTCGTCGGAAAAACGCCTGAAGAAGCGCTGACGCAGGGCTTTCTTTCCTGCATCAGGTCCGTAAGGGACAGGCTTTCCGACGACGGATATTTGGATATAATCCGATGATTTCATGATATAATCAAAACGGAAAACAACAATAACGGATACGGAGATTGAAATGAAGGTCGTGAAACCGTGAAAGAATTTATTGATATTTTAAAAGAACGTGATATCACTCCCAAAGAAGCGGAAGAGATTTATGTCAGGATAAAAGACGGAGAAGACGCTTCGGAGTGGATGCGCTCTGTCCTTGACGCCTTAAAATCGGGCAGGACAGGCAACTTCATCTCGTCCTTTCCTGCCTACGACAAAAGATACGAATCCGTCATACTTCAGATGAGAAATCTGATTTCTTCCAAAAACAGGATATTGGGAGCTATGGTCTTCAATATCGATCTGAAGTACGAAAACACGCCGGGACTGGAAGTCGTCTCGGAATCGGAAGACGGCTTTGTCTTTAAAAGGATCTTGTCGGACAGGTTCGGAATCGTCAACGACCTGCTCGAAAAAAGCCGTCCCGGATATTTGTCCATGCATTCGTACGAAGCATCGGATTTGTTCGTCGGCGACAAAAAAAGAGACAGGCCCGTAGAAACTCTTCCACTAGAAAATTATTCCATGTTTCCTTTCGTCGAAGCGGAAAAGGTTAAATTTCTCTGGCATATCGGAGTTCCGATCATTGCATTTAGAGAAGATTACAGGCTCTTGAACCCGTCCTTCGACTTTTTCCACAGACGCGGGCATCACAGTTTTAAGATAAGGGACAGCAAACTGGTGCAGAAGGTTCTTTACGGCACATCACACAAAGATATCTACAGAGCAGCAAAGCAATACGGGATAAACAAACCGAAGCTGAAAGACATCCCTGATATACTGTATACTATGCTTTTTAATGAAATAACGCTGGAAACGCAGGAAGATCAGGACGAAGAATGGGTGGATATAACAATATGACGGAACGCGGCAGGATACTTCAGGAATTAGAGATGTTAAAGAACACAAATGACGAAAGGCTGGCGCGAAGGCTGTCGGACTGGTACGGCTTCGTGCTGTCGGAACTGACCGCCGGCCGCGTCGGAGATTTCATACGGTCTGTCCCCGTGGACTTCGTCTCCCTTCCTTTCAACGGAAAGAGAGTCGAAAATCTGATAAACAAATGCATCAAGACCTTGTTTGAGATGGCAGAAGACGGCAGGATACCGTTCGAGACGACGGCCTATATGGCAGAATCGCTTCGCACCGGCAGGAAAGTTCGACTCCGGCACGCAGGACAGATCTGCTCGAAAAAACTCGGCCACGCGCTTCCCGTCGTCCTACACAAGGAGACGATTACCGAAATGATACTCAGAGAAGCAAAACTTCTTGCCCTTTCGAAAGTGGCTGTGGTGGTAAAGCTTTACTGTCGCATTCCCGGGGAATTTTATCCGGCCGTCTGCTGTCTGTCGTCCGACTACGACATCGCAAAAAGGGCGTTGAGAAATATAACCAAGGACTTCGTCAGGGACAGGATGGCAAGTTTTCCAAGGGTTGACTTAAAGAAGGATTTTTTCTATCTGGAATCGGGATACGGTTTTGACGAGAACGGCATAATTTTTATAAACAAAGGACGGGTGTATTACAGGACGAACGACGGCACGCACGAGCTTCCCGATGCCGATCTTGACAGCTGGGAAGAACTGCATATGCAGATTGCCCGCGCCGTCGCGAAGATAATCGAATACGAAGTTGCAACGGAATTCGAAAAAGAGAAGTACGCCCGAGAAGATGACGACTGGGTTCTTGAAATCAGGTGACAGAATGAACGCCAAAGATGTGAAAGACCTTACGGAGAAACTTTACAGGGAAGGAGACGTGTCTTTCGAAGAAGCGTCTGCCGTCGCCGGGTTCCTAAAAGAAAATGAGCGCGAGCTGATGCTGGAATGGACATCTCGCGACAGAAAGGACGCAAAAGCCCTGAGCCTGTGGTTTCGCGCCGCAGAAAGCAGTCTTCCGAAGTATGGCAACTACGTGCATACCGTTCCGCTTGAAATTCCGTACAAGGAACTGCGCGGCTACGAGCCTTTCGGCGGTATATTTCATTGTCTTAAAAAACTACCCTTTCCTTTAAACGTAAAATACGCCGAGTGGATCTGTTTCGACGCTTTAGGCTGCAAAACTGAAAATGCAAGCTTCGAGTATGCGGGAGAGATAATGCGTCTTCCGAAGCTTCGCGAAGCAATAGGCAGTATGAAAAGCGTTTTTCGCACCCTTCACGGAGACAAGTGCGCTTCCCTGTATGATTCTGCGGAGTTGGAAAGGTCCGGGGAAAAGCATAAGAAAAGCGTGCTGTATCAGGCTTCGGTCGTGCGCACGGCTGTATCGATGTCGCTTCCCGTTGTTTATACAAGCTCCCGATCCGAAAAAAGGCTTTTGATGCGCCCTTCCGACATCGATAAAATCTTGTTTCTGCTGGAATACATGCCTGACAATCTGGTTCACTTGGCATACAAGGAAGGATTTCTGAACGATCGGGAATATCGCGGACTGCTTGAAGGAGAATGGATTTATATCGAACGCCCTGACGTCGTATGCGACAGGTTTGTTGAATACTGCTACGAGTGCAAGGTATGCAATGAAGGGCGTGAAGCAGTAGAAGACAATTCTTGGATAGATATAGTCAGGTGATTGCTGAAGATGCGAGATATGAACGCAAAAACCTTTGTCGGCAGATTGACGAACAAGCTAAAAAGCAAAGGAGACGTTTCTTTAAAAGAAGCGCTGCGAATAGCTGAGTTTCTCAGAAAAAACAAAGATCTGAATTGCGGTTCGCCATATCATGAAGACATAATGGACTGGTTTCGCGTCGTAGAGCAGAAGCTTCCGACTTACGGGAATTATGTTCGCTCTATTCTGACCAACGATTTTTCATTTGCGTTTCTTGATAAAGATATTGTTTGTCAGCTTAACAGATGCTACGACAAGCTGTCGTTTCTCGACGGAATAAGGGGTTTCGTGGAGTGGTTCAATCCGAACGAAGATTTCGGAAGCGAACCGTCGTTTCTCGACAGGGCAAGAGACGTCATGGAATGGCTTGATTTTGACATAGAAGACAGCAACATAGAAGACGATGTAAGAATTAAGGTTCTGGAGTACGCTGGAGAAATAAGATCGTGTCCGGAGCTTTGCGACAGGATTTTAAAGATGAAAGACGTTTTCGGCAGGCGATCGTATATTTCGGTAAAAGACCTGACATATCCGGAGATTGTTCGGGGATACGACAAAGATTCTATATATCAGTTTTTCGTTATGGAAACAGCCGTATTTCTCAAGTGCGAGCTTGTGTATTTACAGCATTGTAGAACGCACGACATGATTTTGATGTATCCTTCGGACATCGACAAAATTTCGTTCATTCTGGAATGCACACCGGACGATTTTGTGCGCTGGATGCATCAGAGCGGATACATAGATAAAGACGCAACGCAAAAACTGCTTTCCGGCGAATGGACTTACAGGAAATTGGATCTAGATTTTCCGAACGATCGTTCTTTTTTGAAAGAAATATGCGACGGGTTTGCCGAGTACTGCTGCGAATGCTATGTATGCAACGAAGAGCGGGAAGCAGCAGAAGACGATTCGTGGGTGGATATTGCGAGATAGAAGGATGATAACGATGTACGAAGCGGAAGTTAGAAAGCTGGAAGAACTGGCGGAAAGAGTTAAAAGCGGGAAGGATATCTCCTACGAAGAAGCCGACTGGATATCTCAATGGGTTGTTCCCGACGGTATTGCCCGCAAATTCTCAAAAGCCGATTTAGGAAAAAAGATCGAAGCACAAGAGATGCAGGAACCGCTCAAACGCTGGTTTGAAGCAGTTTACGAAGCGATATGTTCGGGTAGGACCGGTGCGTTTAAGAACACAATTCCGCTGTACTACTCTTCTTTAGACATAAACGACGTCCTTACAAAATGTTTTTCTAAACTGAAACCCTTTGAGATGGCGATATCGATAGAGACGAGCCGTTCCTTTTTTGACAAACTTTCGCCTGAAACACAGTCGTATTTTACCGGCAAGGCAGAAATCGTCAAAAATTTCAACATAGCGGTGAAATCTGTAAGAGCCTGTATGGCAGAAAGAATCGGCTTAAACCCGAGAGAATATCTTTTGATCATGAAAGACGAAAACGCGGTCAACTGCGATTTTACATACCACGGAATGGCGGATCAAAGAAAAAATGAAGAAGGAATTTTGATCCTACCACTCGGACGTGGCGGAGAAACCGAGATCAAAGCTTCTGTTGTTGGAGTCGCTATGTATCAAACGGATACTGGACATATTCTTATAAACTCCTTTTCCCCGGAATTCTATTATGATGAAGCAAAACAAAATTTATGTTGGGAAAATTATTATTTATATGTTTTCGATAAAGATCTCGCAAAGCTTAAGCCCTATCTTAATCTTCCTGAAGACAGTCTTATAAGTTTGATTTTATCAAGCAATAAAATTCCACAGTCTGAAAAAGACTTGCTTGACGGAAGGAAAACAAACAGCTATCCGTTTGCGAGTTTTCGTTTGGTTAAAGTTGCAACGGAAATTGTTAAAGAAGAAATAATTTCCGATGACTGGATCGATGTAATCAGATAAAAATTATCGGTCTTGCGTAACGCAAATTGCGAAAAGCAGGTGGCGGGATGTTCACAAAAGAGATTGAAAAGATAAAAGAGCTGACGGAGAAGCTAAGACAGGAAGGCGACATAACGGAAGATGAAGCGGACTGGCTGTATGTCGTAAGTTTTATCCCGTGGAAGCTTCGGACATCGTTCGACGGCAAATACAAGAAAACGAATTTCTCTGCTCCTTACGAACCTATGAAGGCGCTGAACGACGCTCTTGAAGGCTGGTACTACATCGTGCTGCAAAAAGCAAAGAAAAAAGAAACAGGTAATTTTCTGTCCACGGCCTTTTACATCGGGTATAAAAACAGCAGTAATTTCTACGTCCAACCGGAATCTCTGCAAAAAATGTATCTGGAATTTGGCGATTCTTTCAGAGATTTATATGCGGTCAGCGATGCTTTTCTGTCTCAAAAAGAACACCTGCTGACGGGAGACTTGTTCGAGAGTTCGTGGCCGTGGTCGGGAGCGCTGAGCTTTTCGCGACTCGGAACGATACAAAGAGTTGCGTCCGAAATATACGTGTCGCCGTGTTTTTGCCCTTTTCTTGAGAAGGTCAGGTTTGTCGTGCTTTCTATGCTCAACGTCCCCTTTCTTAAAAAGCTGGATGGCAGAGACAACACGACGCTGCTGTTCCCTAAAAAATACGGTTCCATCGTCAGGGAAGTTTCGGATATCGTAAGAAGTTTACAACTTTCTAACGGAGACGTTCAAAAAACCGCTTTGCAGGTGATAGAAAAAGAAAACCTGCAGTCTTTTAAAGTCGTAAGTTCCCAAACAAAGGACGTTGCTTTTCTTGAGCGAACCGCTTCCAAGCTGGCTTCCGACGGAGATATCTCCAAAGAAGATGCGGAAAAAATTTTCCTGCTTTTCAAATACGCGCAGGCGCTGGTATACGACAGCACCGTAAACAGCAAATTTCAGGACGCAAGAAAAAAGCACAGGGAGATATTCAAATACCTGAACCAATGGTACGGAGCGGTATTCAAAGCGCTGAAACAGGAAAAAAGCGGAAATTTCATCACTACCATACCTTATTACCCGGAATGCAACATGCACGAAGCGGGAAAAAACATAAAAAGATGTCTGGAGCTTCTTCCCGAAAAAGGCAGGATTGTCCACCTTCCCGAGAAAAAAGATCTGACGCGGCACGATTCCGCGGGGCTGCATTTCGAAACCGGCGAAGGCTACACCTATCTTCAAACCTTCAGATGCGGGCTTACAGAGAAGGTCTTGGACAAAAAGTACGAACCCGTCATAACGGCCGAAGCGGGTTTGCGAACGGGTATGTACGACACGTACATGCGCTGGAAGCTCAATGCTCCTTACAGCTTCGACAGCTTTCTGTACAGTAAACTGGAAGCGATGAAGGCCGCAGGAGTGCTCCCCGCCCTGATCGTTTTTTCGGATAAACTTTGCATTGCAGTTCCTAAAGAAAACGTCGAAAAAGTGCGGTGTATAGCGGAGATAAAAAGAGAAGACCTGCCAGATTTCGGCGATCAGAACTGTACGGACGCCATCATCGAAGCCGTAATGAGAAAGAAGCTTCTGGATCTGGAAGACGACTCGTGGGCAGATATTACGAGATGAAGGAGACTGGATATGGCGGAACGAAAAAAGGCAGAAAAGATATATGACAAACTACTGAACGAAGGAGACATAACATGGCAGGAAAGCGACGTGATATATCAGATTGCTTACGACTGTCTGTGCAGGAAAGGGACTCATAAAGGCGAAGACGAGAAAAGAAATTTTCTGGAAAAATGGTACCGCACCGTCCTTTTCAAGATAAGTTCGGGAGAGCAGGGAAGGTTCCTGCATACGGTGCTTATTAATCCGAGAGAAAGATTTATGATGGATAAAGTATACACTAAAGAAAATTCCGAACTGCGCATCCTTCTGTCGTCTATAAGCAGGCAGATGAGAGAACAAAATCTCGAAGAAAAAGATCGGGTTGTAATACTGACGTTTAAGACCAAAGAAGACGCTTTTGGATTTTTCAAAGAAAAGATGGATCCAAACCTTACAGGCAGGACGTATCAAAGGTTCGACTACGATTACAAAGACGATTTCAATACAGGAAAGAGTATACCCGTTAAAAATTCCGTGACTCATCTGTTCGACAAATATTTCTTTGAAGTCTACCGTCCGCTTACGGTAACAAGAGCAATATCAAAAAATATGGTTAAGCTGAATATCAAAGACGAATATTTCAGAAATGCATGCGCGACCTACGGACTTAGCGGAGTTGTATATAATATGCAGGAAATTTACGAACGTGTTATTGAGATTATGCTTGACATGAATATTCCGATATATACTTTTTCGACAGAATTTTATCCCAAGCCGTTTGATGCCAAATTCGACATGCTTGTTGACAGAAGATACGAAAAAGATATAAATCGGGTGTTTCGCAATCTTTATGTAATAGACGGCAAGTTTTTCGGACGCGAAAAAAAGGACAAGGAGCTTACGCATGTCATATCCTGCATGATCAAGGACCTTATGATCGAAAAAAACAGGGAAGAAGCGGAAAAAGACGATTCTTGGGTAGATGTAATCAGGTGATACCGTGTTTAAAAACTTGTCGTGCTTCCCAAGCTTAACGTTTCTTTCTTGAAGAAGATAGACAGATAATGACAAATTCTTCGGGATATACAAAAAACTAAAG